>Ga0123337_10000395_pt1 | contig 76324 bp, 77 predicted proteins | sample frozenSSSSmetaG_FD_89792 | JGI IMG/M metagenome (GOLD analysis project Ga0123337, IMG submission 89792) | Glacier valley bacterial and archeal communities from Borup Fiord, Nunavut, Canada, to study Microbial Dark Matter (Phase II) -... | ecosystem: Environmental > Aquatic > Freshwater > Ice >...
CCCCCTCCTCCCTCTCCCCTCCCCGTCCCACCCCCGTCCACGCACCGCACCCCCCCCTCCCCTTCCACCGACCCCGCCAGCCACGACGCCGGCACACCGATCGCGATCGCGATTCCGACGACGAAGGGCGGGGAAGCAGCGTGGCTGCGTGGGTGGCTTGGTGTGCTGTCGTGGCTGCGTTTGCGGTGAGGAGGTGGGGTGATGGGGGAGAGCAGTGGGGGGGATGAGGGACGGAGGGAGGGAGGGAGGGAGATGTAGGGTGTGTGTGGAATTGAAAACGTGCGAGCGTTGTTTTACCACTGGTGTCTGAGTGTGATGTGGACGCTTTTGCTGGGTGCTTTGAGGTGTTTCTCGGAAGATCGAGCACTTCCTCCCATGACTTTATCGAAAAAGGATGACGTACTTTTGCAGGATCCTTCGCCTCCTTTCTCTCACAGCAAAGAAATATCACGTCGCAGAATTTCAATTCAAATACAAGGAGCGTAGACGTCAAAGTCAATTGATTGAAGTTATTCGTCACAGTCCCCTCCCTTCCACCCACGCGTCCAAAATCTCGCATCCTCTCCCCTTTTTCCTCCCCCCCCCCAAAATCTCTCCTTTGCTCCCTCCTCAGTCCTACCTCCCTATCGAAGAAATACAATACAAAACCACAACACTATAGCCACACATAGCTTCTCCATTCGACGGCTGGTATCGATCGAATGACGGGGTCATCATAACTAACAAACAAATTTTTCACCGCATCGACATCTCGCGCAGGAAGAAAATCTCAAAATAAAACGGGCACTTGGTTTTGGGGGTATGCACAAGTCCTGCCCTTCTGAGCAGTGCAGAACAAAAGAAAAAATAAGAAGAAGAAATGATTGCAAGACTCGCTCGCTCCATCATCAATCAGGCGGCCAAAACGTGTATGCTGTACTGTAGCCGAATTTTTGGGAGACAAAAGGCCCTGGCTTCCAGTCAAGCCGAAAAGGAAAGTTTTCTAAGCAGGATGGCGAAGAGACGGCAATCATCGTTTTGCGGGACTCTCACGGTGCTTCAGTCTGCTCGTGCGCCAGCCCTCATACCAGAGCTCTCTGCTGGCTTCTCTGAGCTCACCACGCCATTCCGAGAATACGGCGTCCTTCAGGCGGACAAAGTCGCAGTGCTCGATGTTGTATGGATCGGCGAAACCCCAAGGGAACTTGCGGCCAATGACGCTTGGCTCATATATATCCGGGCTGATTATTGAGAGTGGGAGATATGGGACTTCGTCAGTGGCGGTGATGTTGTCATTAGATAATTGGCGCTTATGCTGCCTGATGGAACCGGAAGACAGGCGTTTGTGAGAATGAGGCGACGAAGAAGGAGGTGATGAAGAAGAAGGCTCGTGACTCTGAATTGGGAGATCTGGACCAGAAGAATTGTTGCCACTATTCTCTGAATCCTCTGCATCCTCGTCCTGTTCATCAATGCGGTTCGAATCCTTCACATTTTCTGAATCATCATCAAGTCCCAGCGCCTCAAGAGGATCAAGGTTAGCCTTGCGGAGACTATCCCATACGGTTCTCTTCAGATGTTGCATGTGAGCGGTTGTGATTGTGTCGGCCTTGGAGATGACTGGCACAACAGTTGTCTTCCCTTGTAACGTTTTCAGGACAGATAGGTCGAGATCTTCATCCAAACCGCCAATCAAGCGAGGACCTGTAGGTGCGTATTTGCCATTCAGGCCATTCTGATTGCTGGCAGCTCTCTCCTTCCCTGTTGCGATGTTCTTGTCGAGGCGTGCAGGATCAATGATAAGGAAGGCGCAGTGAATGTGTGTATCCTGGACACCCGGAGCTCTCACAACCTTCATTTCTTCAGTGAAGGTCTCCTCGAATTTGCTCTCCAGGAAAGATGACATCTCGCGGAGCTGTAAGTCGACAACCGTCGTATCCAGACCCTCAGAGTCCCATAGGGTGAGACCTATCCTCTCTCCATCAATTTCGGTCTCAATGTAGTGCGGGATGAAGTTGCCCGTCTGCGTTGCTTGTCCGCCGAATACATCATCTGGTAGGTCACTGGGACGAGTGGTGCCTCTCTTCTTTGCTGGGAGTGCGAGAGAGTTCTTCAGAAAGTTGAGGAATGAGGTCTTGCCCGAATTTCGAGCTCCAATAATGAGAATGCTGCTGACGTCAGCTATGGCCACAAACGTTAAGTATTTCAAACTCACTTGAATGGTGTCGGATCCTTTCTCCTCCTAACACGTCGAGGGCTGTTGATGGTGCTCACGGCACTGCTCGCATAACTATAGCGGCCTCGATGTGTCATGCTCTCAGTTCTTGCATATGGATCAACCCAATCGCCCTTTTTGGCTCCATTTGATGGCATTGGTGGAAGTGGAATATTTCCAGACCTCATACTTGGTTCGATGGATGCACGGCCGTTCTGAGCGAAACGGCTCGAACTATCCTCACCACCGAAAGTCTGTAGTTGTGGAGGTGCAGCACCGTCGTAAAGGACTGGCAAGCTTGGAGCTGGTTTATTAGCAGCTTCACGTTGTTGACGTTGAAGCTCAAGTTCCCGCGCATGAGCTTGTTGTTTCTTGCTTCCTTTGCTGCCAAAATCACCAGACTTAGATCGACGGAGAAGGAGTCCTAAACTTGATCTCCGTGGTGCCTCTTGTTGTTGTTTCGACGAACTCTTGTTTTCTGGAAGTGGTGGGATTTTGTCTTGTGATGGTGAAGCGCCTCCGCTCGGAGTTCGTGGTCTGTTGGAGCTCACCATTCTGATGATTGGATGGAGATATGTCGCAGATTAACAGGCCTTGGCTGTGAGATAGTAGAGGCTCAGAATCTTATATCGAATTGGTGAAGTTTATATTTTGGGTAAGCAACCGAAGACGTTTTGGTATTAATCGTATTTGAAGGACAAACAGCTCGAAGGTCACCTCGGATTCGCTATTCCTGGAAGGTGTGCTGGAGGGAATGGTGGTAGGTGGAACGTCTGTTGTAACACCGATCGGGTCGATATAACAGAGATGAATTTCAATTAGATTGTATCGCAGACGGATGGAGATGAGGAAGCAGGTAGAGTAGAAGGCGAAACTGAAGAGAAGGTCAACTGCGCTCAGACTAGGTTGGTCTTGAGATTATGCGGTATGAATCGTGGTTGCTGGTTGCGCGCGCAGAGTAGAGCAGAGTAGAGTGTATTGTACATGCAGAGTCGTCAATGGAGATCAGTGATGAGATCTTATGCGGATCTTATGCGACGAAGGATGAGTTGGAAGATGAAACAGATGGCAGGATGATCGGGAGATTGCCTCATTGAGCTCGCAGTCGCAGTCGCAGTCGCAGTCGCTGTCGATGTCGCGCACGATTGACGTGATGCGGAAGAATTATGAATTGGCTATTATGGAAGAGAGGGGGAGGGAGAGGGAGAAGGAGAGAGAGAGGGAGAGGGAGAGGGAGGAGGAACGAAGGGAGGTCGGCAGAGAAAAGAAGAAGTCATCCGCATCTCATACACGCACACACACCACAGACAGGCATCCTTCCTAATCTGACCTTCGGGAGGCTGCGTGGTCTACTGTATGCTTGCTTCAGGGGCAGCCACTGGGATGGCTGGAGGGAGATGGCAGCGGGAAGCGAGCAGCTGCGAGAAAGAAGCTCGGGTGCTTGTGCCTGTGCTTGTGCTTGTGCAGAACAGGCGTGGGTCTTGGCGTGTCCCTGGGATGTCTTTGGGGGAGGCGACCTTGAGGAGTCGGGGACTGGAGGGGTCTGCACTAGCCCCGAAGTCGCTAAGCGCCGAGGGCAACGTCTTTGTCGACAGAAGCTCTGTGATGCTCTGTGGTGCTCTGTGGTGCTCTGTGGATTCGAATTCGCCTTAAGCCTCTTCGAGCTCCACAACTCTGCGACGGGCTAGAGCGCTGTCTTACTGTGTACTACTACAGTACTACTGTACTTACTACTGTGTACTACTTACTACTGTGTACTGTATACTGCCACCTGCCAGAAGACACCTCCTGAATTTGCCAATGGAGCTTATAGGCATGTTAGACATATTAGACATATTAGGGATGTTAGGGATGTTAGGGATGTTAGGGATGCATCTTGGCAGTCCCACCACTCACTACTGCCGACTCCTAGGTACAGTACATATACATAAAATACAAATATACATATATATATATATATATCTATGGCCTCTTATACTCGGATTCTCACCCGATATGCTACTTTGGGACCTACGTTAGCGTGCTCGGACCCTGAACGAGAAATGGCTGTCGTGTCTTCGCTGAGCAATATCCCCGGCTCCCGTTCCTCGTATATTTCTTCTCTTTCCGGATCATTTGCACTCCTCCATCGGGAAAACACGTCTCCTCTTGGCCATTATTATTATTATTATTGAGGCTGTACATATGTCCGGAAGACACTCCAGTCTCCATCTGCAGTACTAGTCGGCGTGGTAAAGCATGTAATCCAGAATCCGCTGCATTTTGCAGACCCGTTGATATGCGGGCGGCGGGGCGAGAAAGGGGTGGCTGGTCCCAAAAGCCAAAAAACGTGGGAAACATTCCGCAGAATGCAACGTCTACGTCGCTAGTGTTTCAGAACATTCGTCACGTGAGAATACACTTTACAGTTCCGATGTACCCATCGCATTGGTTGTTCGGCATCCAGGCATCATCTACTCTGTACATAGCCTGCACCGAAATCATGTCCCCTTCAGCCTTCCCCATTCAACACCCCCACCGTCTTCCTCCACCTCAGACTTCCCCCTATCCCACTCCCTCCCCTCTCCACTCTTCGCCCACTTCACCTCGGCCTTCTTCCCCGTTTCCCACCCCTTTATCTCATCATCCGTAAAGCCAGCTGCCCTCAGTCTATCCGCTCCTTGCTGCCGCCATTTCACGCGATCAAGTACCATGTCCCAGTCATCCCCCTCGTCTTGATCACCCGCCGAAAGATCAAGCGCCGGATCGTAGCCTTCTGAGAAACGCGCATCGATTCCCGACGCAGCTGACACGGTACCACGACCGCGGCTCTTCACTTTCGGAGGAGGCAGAGGACCGACGATGGCTTCGAGAGGATCAGAGTCTGAACCTGGAGGTGCGGGGGCCTTTCGACGAGAGGCCCGCTTGGATCTGCGATCGTCATCTGGCTCCGGCTCAGGAGAACGCCTTGAGCGATGTATTGGCGATCGATCGCGGCGCTTAGAATCTTTGCTTTTATGTTCGCGCGGTGATCGCGAGCGCGAACGTGATCGATGACGAGAGCTGTACTCCTCTGTCCGACTCAGGCGCCCTGATTCACTGTGGTGAGACCTGCGCCTATGCCCGCTCGGCAAGAGATCCTTTGTACCGCCATCCCGCTTTTGCCCGTCCTCGCGCCTCTCCCTATCTCGACGATCGTCATGACGCCTTGATCTTTGCCTCCTATCCTCATCGCTACTGGAGGAGTCTCTTCTCTTCCGCTCCGAACGCTCCTTGTCCTCCACTTTGCGCCGCTTGGAAGCATTCCCATTCAGAAGCGCTGTGATGTTTCCGAGCTGGCGACGCCTGATATCATTTGGTGTGCGCATGTGCTTCGTCTCCTTCTTATCCTTCGTGACTAGCTGCTCGAGACGCGCCTTGGATTCAGCTGCTTCCTTGGCCATAAGCGCAGCATTGTGAGAGTCCGTTTCGCGGACCAGATTACGGAGGAAGCGTGTATTTGGTTTTGGTTTGTTGGCGGGAGGTCTGTAGTACGTTAGCATGTTGGCGCGAGAAGCACAAGGAAACTCACTTCGAGGGCATGAATGCTGACATTCCGAGTGCTGAGTATTTGATTGAGGAGTCTTTGGCTTCCTTGGCGAGGATGGCCGCAACTTGGTCGTCGCTGAAGTCGCCAGACATATTGAAGGAAAGAACGCCTGTTTTCTAGTAATTGCAAAGTGGTTGGAGAAGAATCATGAGTCTATGATGATTGAGCAATGTTGAGGGCGTGAGGCTGAATCACTCTTGACCGCTTAATTCTGCCGTAACTAGCCGCCTGAATTGTGCCACATTCAGTAGCAACAATCGGTGACGGGCGGCAGTATCCGAGGTGTAAACAATACCGCGACGGCAACCAGCATAACAACGATACCATTATCTGGCTCAGTCGAGGTACGATTTCAAAGTGGCTATAATGGAGAATACCTATGACGAAATAATGCTAGCTTTGCAAAGCTCGCAAATCCAGGAGTTGTCAATTATCAAGATCAGCGAACCCATCGCTTCAGCCATCCAGCAAGCCAGTGGCACGCGCACATCAGATGCGTCGCAAGATGCATTTGAAAGCCCCAGTCCGTCGAGCTTAGAAGCCGACTTGTCTCACTATAAGGTGTGCGATTCTTTCACTTGCCATAGATTCCAATGCTAACTTGGAAAGGAACTCTTCTCCAAACTCCGTTTCTCATATCTCGAGCAAGTCACAAAAGAGAAATTTATACGCGCGATTGTCGGTGACCCACCAGTGATAGTCGAACATAAAGACAATGTCAAGCTTGAGGAACAACTCGCGAAGGTCAAGGCATCGCTGAAGACACAGAAGAACGAAGTTGCTGAGATGGTCGCGGAGTTGGAGAGGCAAGGCAGGGAACTGAGTCAGAAGCATGAGTCAATACAACTGCAGATTGCGCAGCTCAAAGAGCTGCCAGAGAAAATTGAGGGTTTACAAGCCTCGATTACGGAGTTGAAAGTTGCCCAAGCACCAGGTCCCAATCTCAATTTGAGCCTGCCGTTGGATAAGACTATAGCCTTGGTGGAAGAAAAGGAAAAGGAGTCGGCGGAACTTGATCGCATCTTGGAGAAGTTGCAAGCTGAACTTCCGAGGAAGAAGAGGGCTTTGGAGAGATTGGAGGCGGAGCTGCAGCCGTTGGAAGTGAAGAGATTGGGCAGCACAGCTTCCGCGAGAGAAGCCCAAAGGAGGAAAGAGGAGGCGTTAGGGGGAGTTGGTGATGATTTAGAAGAGAGGGGAAGGTGGTGGAGAGGTGTCGAGAGTGGACTGAAGGCTATGCTGGATGTTGAGAACTGAATGGTGCAGAGTTTATTCATGGCTGGGATGGAGTCCTGGGTGGTAGATGAGGGCAGGGTCGGGCATAATTTCTTCATTTTCACAGGCGTATGGAGAAACCATGCCAGTAGGCTACAAGAAAGGACTCTGCGAGGAATGATATGATAATGGTGAACGCAAGTTGTCATCGATTTAAAGCATTCAGGTGCCATGTCATTGTCTCTTGAACTTGGGCTCCTTAAAAATCCAAAGTACCTTTGAATTTTAAGTATATGTTACCATGACTCCGAGCTTCTTCTGCCAATGAAGTATAACAACTTTAGAGATGTGGATGCTCTAAATAAACACTATACAATTCCATGAACGTACTGACGGGCAGTGGAGAGTCGCAGGTCGATGTGAAATCATTCAGGTGCCATGCCATGTTCTCTCGAACCTGGACCCCCCCTTAGAAATGCAGAGTACTTTCGAATTTCGAATATATGTTTCGAGCCTCTTCCATCAATAATGTAGAACAGATTTGGAGATTGTTAAAGAAGCACGAAGCAGTCCTTACTCCTTGAGCTAAGTGTTAGGAAGTGAACAGGGCGAAGAAGTGAATTTGGCGGTCATGTGACAAAAATTTCCAAAGTCATAAGCGAATATGATTAGTCGCAGCGGCCGATGCGCTTAATTTCACTCTTCGTGGGTAGGTTTTGTTGCCCTACTTGGATTTTAGCGTGTGTGGAACTTTGCAGAGCATCGCGAACGTCAGCCTCACGTCCATAACGACAACTACGACAATCAACCGGCCGACGAGGTATGTTCGATCTTCAGAGTATCGATCTTCTAATTAAGTGCTGACTTTCTCCGATAGTTCCTATTCAAAATGAGTACGTTATCGCGCAGCAATCGAGCATGGCCACGAAGCATAAACTAACAACTCAACAGCGAAGGGAACCGCATCTTTCGGAAAGCGCCACAACAAGTCGCACACTCTGTGCAGACGCTGCGGTCAGTAACCCTCGAAACGATCTGATGGAGAAGTGGAAGCACGAAGAAGGATGGAATCGAAGTTGATATGGAGCATGGAGCTGATTTTCCACGCAAACAGGTCGCCGATCCCTTCACGTTCAGAAGCACACTTGCTCGTCATGCGGATACCCAGCAGCCAAGGTTAGAGGATGTACGTCAACCTGAACTCCCGAAACAATCTCAGAACGAATCGAAACTGGCATCGAGAAATGCAGGCTGACAGTAGCACAGACAACTGGTCCGAGAAGGCCAAGAGAAGGAAGACCACCGGCTCCGGACGCATGCGTTACCTCAAGACCGTCTCCCGCAAGTTCAAGAACGGCTTCCAGACTGGTGTACCAACGGGCTCGAGAGGAGCACCAGCCGCCAAGGCCGAGTAAGGGAATTCAAATCGGGATGACTTGGGCATGAACGGAGTGATTTGGGATCGATAGCCGGTTGCTTTAAGGACTGCTAGCAAATGCCATCAATTGCAACACTTCAAGACTGGACAGTATGTATGTATGTGTGTGAGTGATGTGATTTAGGACAGTGCCTGGAGTGCGACTGGAGCAGGAAGACACCACTGGGATACAAGTCGAGGAAAATGGTTTCGGATTAAGTGGACGACCACGGCATCACAATAGGAACACGACAGCGGAAGATCTGGACATACCAGTGTAGCACATTGATGTCCGACTTTTTTTTATTTCTGGCATTTCTATCATTGGCCTCTCTCAAACACCTTTACACCACCGTCACCTCCAACAAAATACAGGAGTTCTCTCGCTTCCAACTTCGTCTCTCCTGGCTCACTATCTTCTGTATCTCCCACAGATATCCGACAAACACCACTAACATCCCTCGCCGTCCCCGTATCCAGAAGCCTCAGCCCCATGACCAAATCCGCCTGATGTGTCAGTCCCAGGAGGAGACTTGCGTAGTTAATCTCCAACGGTGTCTGTTGTGCCGTTACCAACGGCTTGTCAGTCGCAAGTGTCATGATTGTAGCGTGGACCTCCTGTTGCCCAATTAGCCCCTGTCCAAGAGCAATGCCATCCACGCAGCCTGCAAGGTGACGATCACTCACCTGTCGCAAGTCCATAAGCATATCCCCCAACGCTACCGTGATTTCCTTGTCCGCGCTGGTCGCTACTAAGAGATCCAACTGATCGATTACTAGGACCACCTTTCCGCCTTCACCTTGCAGTGATTTTATCGCCTTGTGTATAGCGGCATGTATGCTCGGAACATCGCTGCTCTGTAGTATATTCGCATCGGCGACACTCGGTCTTGCCCTCGTCGGCACAGCAAACAGTCTGCTCAACCCATCCAGAAAAGCAAATCGCTTCTCCGCAGTTAGCTTATCGAAATCGAGTCCCTACGATCCGATGTCAGCGATTATCTCCAATCCGTCCCCCCCGTCCTCGCGTCCGAGGCGGGTGCTACCGTACCAATCTCCTGCCTCCCTCTTTCCAGAACGCCCAATCCCGCATGAAGCTCACAAGCAGCACCTTCACGCCCTCCTTCTCCGCTCCGCCATTTCCATCAACGTCGGCAGACCTATGCCGCAGAAAGGATTGCAGGTACCGCAGGAGCAGCCAGTTTGTGCTTGCTCCGAGGACGGAGGTGAGGAGGATGAGAGAGTTTTCGGAGGGCAAGGCAAGGTATGGTGAGAGTAGATGCGGTATTTGTGACATCTTGATGCTTGAGCTCGTTGTGAGAAGATAGTGAGTCCGGGCGTGGGTTGTGACCTGACTTGTGAGGTGGGATGCGAGATGGGCAATGCATTCTGCCGGATCGATACCTATCTCAAACCGGGGTCTGCTCACCGCCTTGGTTGGGTGGTTGGGAATGAGGTTGTAAATCAGCCAAAAAAATGTATGTGTTGGATCGTGGGATAGTTCATATAAGTCTGTAAACGAGCTAGGAAACAATCTTTGTTTGCTGAGCCGTTGGGTCATGTATCTATACATTGTACTCGTACAAATAAGTGTTACTCCTGATAATCCAGATCACAATAACTCCAAAATGCCATGCCAACTCCATGAAAATGACGTGAAGGGTATCTCCCGACCAAAACTCCAAGCATCGCGACGACGCCCTTTCGCCCTAACCAAGCAGCCTCTCCGCGATTCCTTCTATGCGCCCATCGCCTGCCAACACCGTCCTCTCTGTCATCCTGTCTCTCCCCTCCTCGCCAATTACAACACACTTTAGTATCACACCCTTTTCATCCACCACCGCTCTACCAATCCTCCCATCCGCCCACTCCAGTCTAATCTGCCGCGCCTCCGCATCAGCAGCACTGACATCGGATATGACGAGCTCTCTTCCTTTCCCCTTATCCTTCCCCTTCTTGACTTCCAGCCCAAACGCCTTCCGCATCCCCGCTATCGCCGCAACACGATTATGATATCCAGCAATCTGCCCCCTCAACGCCTTCACAAACCGCGGCAGATTCTGCCTCTTCCCCTTCAGCACATCACCGTCCTTTGCCGGGCTAGGCAGATATCTCTCCGCCAGTGCCGCGAGCGGGATGCACGGCGGGACGGTATGTCTGTGTACTCTGAGAATTCCTTTGTCCCCGTATGGTCTGTTCAAAAAGACGTAGTAAGGCCTCACAAAACGCCCGCCCTGGAATGCCTCAATGCGCACCCCAATCACAGCGCCCTCGTCGACGGCACGCGGATCAGGGTCTTTGACTTTGAACGTCGTGATGCCGGCGCAGACGCGATATAGACACTCTTGATTGTGCGCGGCTTGCTTCTGGGCTGTGTCGAGGACGGCGAGGTGGAGAGGGTTGGCGTCGTCTTGGTTTTGAGCGGATTTGGTCGGGTGGGCGCGCAGGCGCTGGAGGAGTGCTTGGGAGGAGCGCGAGGAGAGAATTGTAGAGGCTTGGATGGCGCGGCGTTGTCGGAGGGCTTTGACTGGGAATTGTTAGATGTCGCTCTTTAGAGAGTTGGGAATTGGAGGGGAGGGGAAATGTACTGCGCGCTTGTAATGATTTTATTTCTTCATCGAGTTCTGCTGAGACTGAATCTGCTGAGGCTTGTTCGGGGGAGACAGTGGCCATGGTGATATACGATAATAATAAGTATGATGGCTAGAATTGCAGAGAGTCGGCTTCCAACAATGTGATTGTCGCATGCACGTTTTGATGTTTATCGTCGGGTATCTGCCATAGTCGCGTAAACAGAGGGACAGTCCACGTGACCTGTATGGATGTCAATCCCTGGCAAGATCAATTAAATTCCTTGAGGCACTCAAAAGAATTTATAGCAATTTGGAAATTGACGAATAAATACGCCAATAGGAATACCTTGAAATTACAAAAAAGTGGTCTGTAGCACACGATGTTGTTGGCTGTACGGAATCCATAGTCGAGCTACCGAGGAAAAGGGGTAGTCTGTTTGAAATAGGGGCACAGTACCATCCATCTACTCTGAGAGAGACGAAAGTCAAGCTTTGGAAAATGAAGCTCTGTAAATTGAAATTAACCTCTTAAATAGTATAAAGCTTGAACTTAAGGATTATATAGAGGGAATCTATGAGCCTGCAATAATTATAGTCTTCGATTCCTGGAGATGGCTAAAATCACATAAAATTTCAAAGTTTCTAACTAGTAACTACCTATTTTCAGCTTCCAAAGATCAAGATTCGGATTCTTTTCGGGAGCTGTAGGTTACTTGTCATTGAGAATAGTGTCTCAAAGTTGTTGCTTGTCTCGATATCTGCTTTTGGTTAGAATTCTTGCCAATTGCATAGATTTTTGATGTTTCTTCTTTGCTTTACTTTCAGAAACAGAAACACTGTATGCTGCAACGCCAGACAGAAAACACATGGACCTTTTCATCCTCACAGTGAACGACATCATGGATCGTACGAATAATGGGAGATATCAGGCAAGCTAGATGCTTCGCTCATACCGGAGAGACAAAAAGCAGTTCATCCTTTTCACTCTGTTGAATATGATATCATATCTTTTGACTCTAATTCCTGACAAACAACGATAGAAATAACGCAGAAAATCAAATGGAGCCAAAGCCCAGCAGCCCCTGCAGTCGTGATATGCGCTATCCCAAATCAGAGGCAATGCATTGTGTCAGCTAGACCTCTACGATCACTTCTTGTTGCAGAACTTCTCTCTAGGTACTGTTCCTTTATTCTCGAGTCCTGATCACTAACATTGGCCCGTCGCGCTCTCCCAATTATTCTTTTAGTGACGAAAGGCACTAATTGGCGAATTGAAACACCCAGAAACTCAAACCGTCATTGTCTTTATCCTAGTTCTCTCTATCTCTACTTTGTCTTCATCTCGACCTCGCTTTGGCGTTTGCTTTGGCTATGTTGTGGTTGTGGTGTTTGATGGAGGCTGAGGTGTGCCTCTTATGACGCCTCTTGGACCCCTCACAAATAAGTCCTTAAAATCAGTCAAAAGGAGGTATTCGAAGTCCTCAAGTGATATAGAATCCATTTCAGGCACATTGCATCCAAAGGGCCTTCGGTCCTCGCAAAGAATGAAGAACAGTCTTTCAATGCTGAAATCCCCAGAATTCCAGTAATTGGTTAGAGTAAGGATTTTATAAAATTTATCGAAAAATCTTTTGAGATAGCTTGATATATTCGTCTGCCCAGGTATAACTCTTGCTGCGACTGGTGCTTGTACAGCACTTCCAAAGTGACTCAAGTCTCTAATTTCAACCACCCCGTTGTCGTTGCAGTACTCGGGGTCGGAAGTAATATTCGGGTCTTCAATTTGATGAAAACTAAACGGGAGAGCTATTAGTTATTGTTTTGACCTGCCTACACAACTAATAGTGGCATACCAAAAGAACATCTCATAAGTATTGCAAAGGAGCAGAAATCTTCGAAAGTCCTTGCGCTCCACTGGTCTATCGCATATCCGATTGATGTAGTCGAGAAATATATGCTCAGAGACTCGTTGATGCGTATCAAGAGCAAGCTCATAACGGTATATTTTCACCATGCTGATGAAGTCTTCCCACCCATCATTGTTAATGTCTGGGACTATCAACCCACCATCTTCATGATCATCAGCATTATGATCATCATCACCCACAGCAGGTTCTCGTGATCGAACTCTAGCAAGTTCAAGCTGGTGATGATGCGCCATGATTGCCATCTGGGCCTCTTTTGCTCTATTGTACTTGTCAAAGGCGATAGTACACTGGATTGTATTGATTTCTTTTGCGATGAGCATGGTGGAAGGTTGTTCGACCTTCTTAATGCCAAAAGGAAACATCATATTCGAAGACAGCGTCATGGCTGACCGGAAAACATCAATGCCATATTTCGAAAGATGATCTTCCCAAAATTCCCGTTGTTGAATATGATGGAAGAAAGCGATTGGTACAAGCCATATGTCATAATCACTTGCTGCCTCAACATGCATATCGTTAAAGTATTTCTGTTCATCTGCAGTTCCATAAAACATATGTTTCGTTGGAAAGCGTCGGAAGAAATGTGCCATAGGTAGCCAGTGTGGATTTGCATGGGCAGACCTATATAGTTCATCCATCCCGTGTCCATTGTGTCCGCCAAGCATCTATTTGGCACGCATCAGCATTATCTACGTATGAATCACCATCCTTGAGCAAGATGCTCACGACAATCACGGTTGAAGCTTACGTTCGTCGTTATTGAATAGCCAAGTTCTTGAATGGCCTCGTTTTCAAAAAATGGCTCGTATTCCGCTTGCTCCGCACTCATCATATTAGGTGATACTTTAATTCTTACGTTCCACAAAGCATGCTTTAAGTCTCGTTAGCTTTTGTGTATAAACAGAATAGTCGGGAGTGAGAGAAAAAGTAAGATGAACATACACATGTCTCGTGAAAGAGTGCTAGAGCCATGTGACACTGAAGCGCAAGTCTCTCTGCCTTCTACGTTCTCTCTAGTTAGTAATTTACCACAGAACATTGGAGAAGGTGAATTTAAGGTACGAACGTTAAGATCTTGAAGCAGCAGGTGTTCTAGATTGTGATAATCAAATTGCACATACGCATATACAACTGGTGAATTCGATAATTGTGGGAAAGAATCTACCGTCATTCCGATAAAATCCGAGTCGTCCATTTGTGTGCCATTCGGCTCAAGGCCCCCATGTGAAATGTGAAATTGAATATGCGGTCTTAGCCGTTCGATCTCTTGCTGTAGTTTTTCACGATTATTGTATGTATATTCCAATGTAGGAGCTCGCAATTTAACGAAGTCTTTATAACAGGCGTATCGTCCCTGGAATTTCTCAGGTTGACCAAAAACCAAGGCATAAAACCTGTATTAGACTGTCAACATGATCCATTCTATGCCGTGCAGAATGAGGAAACCGAACCGAGGCAATACGTGTGCGTCGGTGACCAATTTCGAGGCGAGTCGTAATATTGGTTTCATCATCTCCCAGACCTCGTCATTCCACGCCTACAGCAGTCAGCCCCGGCCGATCGAAGTAGGAAACTATATTTGCTGACCTCCCACCAGCCTTCTTTTCCATGGCCTATCATATAACAGGCCAGATTCGCTGGTAATTTTCGGTTGGAACTCCCGTCTCTTCTTATCCACATATCTCGTGCATATAATGGATGCATTTCGTTATCCAACTGGCCTTTAAAGTCTCTTAAGTCGTCATCTTTAACTGCACCAGCGGAAGCTCCTGCCGCAATTATCTCATTCGTTGTGAAGCCATTGAGCCGGCCTTGTTGCCACTCTTCGGTCAGCCGTGCCTCTAAATATTTCTTGATTGAGAAAGGTATCGACTTGTCGTCTTGAGGCACTGGAGGAGTCATGCCGCTTCTACCAGCGCGAGCAAGGGCTTCGCCACGTTGGGCATCTCGCCGAGAATCATAACGTTTCTTAGGAGGCCCATACTTGCGATAATACGTTGATGCATTCTGAGATAAGCCAGCCATAATTGATTTTGCTGTCTGTCAAGAGAGAGTATCTTTGAGGAAGGGATATATTAGCTGATTAAAGGGACATAGCTGAAAAGAACGTCTTGGAAGTATTGATGTGGTGTCTCTATCAGAATTTATACTTCGCAAATTTATAAACAAAGGCGTCGCCGAAAGCAACTGACAGCAATATCAAGCGACCCATGAAGACAAAGAGGCCAAGAGCATCAATTAGACAAATCACATCGGAAAACAAAGGAACGATATAGTTTGCGAATGTTTTTGTGAGAATGTAGTCTAGTAGTGCAAAAAGCGATACCAACCAGCTGAGAAGCTAGGCACACCATATCAGGACCAACACAGCAATCAGTGCAAGACTGCGAAGGATCCTTCTGAAAGATGGCGCGTAATACCACGAGAGCCCAGAACAATGATCTCCCCCGTCTAATCGTACATTCGAAACAGAGCCAAGCAGAAACAGAAATGGTCGATCTTCATACCGAGGAGTTGCCAGAGACAAAGAGCCACTCCCTAACTTTTCCGACCCGTTCGTTGCATATGACAAAAGAAATAGGATAGGGTATTGTGGAAGCGTGATGTAGGAGTTCATTAAGATACAGTTGTAATCGTATGGCTGTATGTTTAGAGTCGGGTTGTCAAAAGAGAGTGGGCATTTAAGCCTTCTCCTCAGTCTTCTCGTCCTCCTTGGACTCCTTGGTAGCTTCTCCGCCCTCAGCAGAAGCCTCGGCATCAGGGCCCTTGTTGGTCTTCACATATTCGTCGTAAACAGTAAGGGCCTCATCAACCTTAGCACGAAGAGCACCCTCGTCCTCAATACTATCAAATAATTAGTCCCTATCATCGTGGGAGTCATGGGAAAATACTCACAGGCCGACAAGCTCAGAATTATCCATCTCCAAAAGCATACCAGTGATCTTTCCTGCTAACTCCGGCTGCATAACTTGAATCTTCGGGAATAATGCCTCGCCAAGAAGCTGCTTTTGCTGACCTGGGGCAGCAGTTGTAAGTTGTGCCTGGAGAGCGCTTGCGCCATCTTGCGGACCTGCACCGGGAGCGGCAGCCTGACCCATCTGAGGAACGCCACGGGCACCTTGTGGGAAACCACCCATTTGACCTGGACGGCCTTGGATGCCGCGTCCAAGGTTGCCCTGTTGCCTATAAGCCTGGGGAGGGATACCTGGACCAGCGACACCTTGCAGGCCTGCCAGGTTTGGTGGCATTCCTGGCATGGCCTGCATTGGCATACGGCCACCTGGTCCACCACGTCCAGCGCCGGCGAGTGCGGCAGCTTGGGCTTGCTGCATAGCAGCTAAGAACTGGGGGTTTCCTGCCTGACCATATGGAGCACCTTGGGGGAACTGCCCTGGAAGACCATACACATTAGGAGGCATCTGCTGAGGGCCTGGACCACCACGACCAGCTTGTTGAGGAGGGAAGTTGGGGTACTGGCCAGGACGAGCACCTTGAGCAGGAATACCCATACCCTGCTGGGGTGGGAAAGGCATTCCACGGCCACCAGCATTTGGAGGCATGAAGCCCGGCTGCTGGCCAGGACCATAGAACATTGGAGCCTGCATGAACTGTGGAGGCATTCCAGCGGCGGCGGCAGCCTGCTGCATGCGGATCTGGTTTCTAGCTTGAATGCTGGCCTCGAGCTGGCTCTTACGGACATCCTTACGCTGAGCCAAGGCGACGTACAATGGCTTGCCACTGACCATACGTTGGTTCATCTCAGTGACAGCCTTGGTGGCCTCATCTGGGTTGTTGAAGCAAACGAAACCGAAACCCTTGCTCTTTCCAAGAGTGCGCTTCTCGGTCTTAGCGGCGGCCTTCTTTTCAGCAGTCTCATCTTCTCCTTCCTTCTTCTTCTCCTCCTCGTCCTTCTTCTCCTCGTCCTTGGCTTCCTCTTTCTTCTCCTTCTCCTCAGCCTCAGCAGTCTCGGCAGCAGAGTCACGCATGACCTTGGCCGAGGTGATGGCGCCGTATGGAGCGAAAAGCTCGCGAAGCTTCTCATCGTCAACATCGTCCTCAAGGTTCTTGACGTAGAGGTTGACACCTTGATACTTCGAAGCCTTCTCAATACGAGCAGCCTCATACGACTTGCGGAGCTCCTCCTCACGCTCATGCTTCTTCTGGGCACGTCCTACGTAGAGATCTTGTCCCATGAAGTCCTTTCCGTTGAGCTCATCGACTGCAGTAGCGGCATGCTCATGGTTGACGAAGTTGACGAATCCAAAGCCACGGCTCTTTCCATTCTCGTCACGCGCCAGCGAAGCAGAGGTGACATCGCCGTACTTCTCAAAAAGTTCACGGAATTGCTCATCTGTGGTCTCAGCGGGGATGTTCTTGACGTAGATGTTGGTGAAGTTTGCCTTCATCTCCTCGAATTTGCTCTGGCGATCCTTCTTTGGAATATGGTGACCAACAAAGACCTTCTTCTCGTTGAGAAGCATACCATTAACATGCTTGATAGCTTGGCTGGCAGCCTCATCAGTCTCATAATGAACAAATCCGTAACCCTTGGAGTTTCCGGACTCATCCTGAGCAACCTTGCAACTGAGAATGTTGCCAAAAGCAGCAAAGGTATCGTGCAAGGCCTTGTTGTCGATAGCAACATCAAGGTTCTTGATGAAAACATTGCCTTGTCCAGTCTTTCTGAGAGCTGGGTCACGCTGCGACCACATAATACGGCATGGGCGACCCTTGATCAGAGTATAGTTGAGCTCCTCAAGAGCCTTCTCGCCATCAATAGTAGTGTTGTAGTTGACATACGCATAGCCAAGTGAGCGGCGAGTGACAGCATCGCGGCAGACGCGAATAGATGCGACAGATCCGATCTGCGAGAAAAGCTCGAAGAGCATGGCCTCGGTCACAGATGGGTCGAGCTCTCCAACATAGAGGGATGCAGAAGCCTGTGGGTGAGCGCCGGGGGCAGCCGAGGTCGGGGTTGGGCCAGCCGCATCTTGGTCTTCCAAGGTAGCCTCGACATTGGTGTTGATGGCATGAGCGGCCGAATCGCTCCCATTCAAGGACGCGTTGTTGAGCTCAGAGGCGAGCTGGTCCACAGCGGTAGGAGCAGACATCTTGAATGAGAGTTCTGAAAGAGGTCGAGTCGAAGCTAGGTCTTGAGAACTTCCTTTTTTCGAAGGAATGTCGCACAGATGGTAGAGATCGTGTGTGACGGGGAGATTATTGCTAGAGGAGATGGTGTGCGAGCGGTGGAGGCAGATCGCAAATCTGAGATTTTCTGGGATTTTCAAGTTTTTTTGAGCCTTTTGTAGAAAAAGGTTGTTTTATGTGTGTAAGAGACAGGGCAAAGAAGAACGAAAAGAGTACGAGGAAAGTTTCGTACTGAATCCGCAATCGATGTCTTGATATGGGGTGATGGTGGATGATGGTGAAGAGAGAGAGAGGAAGGACGATCGGGATTCTTTTTGACCTTCGCGAAACGGATAAAGAAAAGTTCTGTAGACTGTGATTGACCTCGTAGCGCCAAACGGGCACGGCGCACTTTCGCACTTCCACTTTCCCGATGTGGCGAGTTGGGGAAAGTGGTCGAGGCTGAGTGGGTGTCTGATATGTCAGGCTGCAACTGCGCCAGAACTGAGAAACTGAGTCAGCACTCAGGCATCCACGCCCCCAAGGCTGAAGGATGGTGGCCGATGATGAAGTGACGAGCGGCATGAGTGCTGATGCATCGAAGCTCACCGAATAAATATCCCCAACTTGTCTTCTCTCCTCTCTTCTCTTCCTCCCCTGACTGTCTGCTTTTCAACGCTGTTCCACTCCACCATTCATCATTTCCCCCATCTTCTCACCCCGATGACAAATACGACAGACAATGCGCCTCTAGCCTCACGTTTCTAGTACAATGACAGGCTATCTCGAACATCATCCACCATGTTTCAAAGCTTCTCAGGCAGCTCTCGCCGCCCACGCCAGGTCAACCTGTCTGGACAGGACATAAATCCTTTTGCGGCGGCGTCATGGGCACCGACGGCTTCAGGAACGCAGAAGACACTGGCGGCTGCGCAGCAGGAACGGCAACAGCGCCAACTTGAACGAGAACGCCAGAGCGCCACCAGACGTATACAGAGGATATGGCGTGGGCACAAGGCTCGCAGGGACCTGGCATATTTGAGGAGAGCAACATGGGACCACATTGAGTGCGAGCATCTTGCAGGAGGGGAATATAATTGTTCGGCTTTGGTTGAAGAGTTACGGCTACTGGTTTCGTTCTTCGATCACAGGAACCCACTAGATATGGCCCGACTAGGCCGGTTCAGCGACAGGTTTCTACAACGTAGTCGAGGAGATCTAGAATTAAAGGCCAGCGTGAGACCTTATCTTCCGCGGCTTGTGGAGGTGCTCTTGGAGGCTTTATTCCAGTTCGTATTCCCTCCCGGTACATCGGACTTGAAAATTGAGACCAGCCTACTTTGTCTTGTAATTTTCGCACTTCTATTTCAAGACGAAAGACATGGAAACTAACTAATTATTTTCGTAGCCACCCAGATACGTCGACAGAGACTCTCATCTGGTTACTCACGTCAATCGCCAAGTCGGACCCCATTGCCACAAATAAGGTGATAGAACGATATTATGCAACATTATCCAAGATTCTTGGTCATGAGGGCTATTCCATCGAGCATGAGCCGACTTTACGAGAGGCTATCGCTGCCCCTCTTATTGAGCACATTGAGTCCGAAGATGGGCAAAGATTTCTTCTCGATGCATACATTGGTCTCGCCTTTTCGCTTCTCACCACTCCTAACTTAGCAGATAAGTTCGATGGTATGAAGGAATTAGCAGCCATCGTGGACGTTGGCGTTCTTAGTCAAGCCATGCTTCAGGATACTTCAATCTCAGCTCTTAGCGTCATGAATCCGGAGTCTCGTCTTTGGCTTCTTTCCCACTTCATCTGCCTCCATAATCTTCGTCTGACGCATCGCCAAGAACCCAGTTATTTGAGGGCTTTGTCGACTATCTTATCACTCTCAGCAAACGATATTTTTGGGCGGATTGAAGTCTCGCAACAACAAGGTTCTCAGGATACATCCAATGACGAAGAAGACGAAGAAAGACCTCCGCAGCCGTTACCTGAATTTATCAGGAATCAGGTTGTTTCTCTCGTCAATAAAGACAGTATCACAGGCTTATTGTCCAAATTCGATTCGTAAGTTACTCTGATAAATTGCTCATTATCATGTGGCAACGAGGAAGAAACTGATTATCACCACAGTGACTATTTTGAAAGCCATGTATCTGGCATGGATGGAGATGCTAGCTTACTCGCAAGCTATGCCTTGACTCTCTTACGAACGTTTCCTACTCTTGGGGAAGAAATTCGAATGTGGCTGTATCAAGCTTCAGTATCGGTTTCAGGATCAGGAGCACAGGTTCCTGCTGTCAAGCTCTTCTGGAGGATAATGAAAGGAACGTCAATTTTTACCGCCATTGGTAGTGATTCGAGAGCGACGCTAGACATACTAAAGAAAACGTCTCAGAGATCGAATACAGGCCACCTTAGTCCGAGTGATATCGCGCGAAACCGCGATTGGCGAGCGATTCTTCTTTTCCTTGAACTTTATGCGTTCGCCCTTCGATTCACCGATGATGAAGAGTTTTTGAGCGGCGGAGAGCCGAATATAAATGAGCCGGGCAGCCATATGTCTCGATCGAGAGAGAGTGCCCTTCCACTACGTGACGTCAAGCTTTTGACTATCTTTCTCAAAAATCTCACATTCACAATGTATTTTTGTGCTGCAGAAATTTTGCAGAATGGTCAACAGGACGTTGGAGGAGGTTTGGCATCGCATTTTTCGATAAATACCCAGAAAAGCAATCGTGCCTTCGAACCATCTTCTGCACCAAAGAATGATATTAAAAAGCCCGGTAACATTGAGGAATTTCTTGGAATAGCTGGAATGACATATGACTATGTGCGAAACATCGTCACACGGGTGATGCGAATGCTTTACGAAAGGGATTCGCGACGGCGCTTCTTGCCTCATGATCATTGGCTCATGACGTCAAAATTTGATATGGAGGGCTTCATACCGGACGTTGTTGCGGAAGAAGAAAGACGACGCCAAATAAGCGAAGAGGGTGCCGAAGATGAGGGCCAAGATACTTATGAGCCAGGTTCCCAACCTCATATTATTGGTGGTGCCAGGGCTGCCGCAAATGTTCGACTGGCAAGGTTGGCGAGAGAACAGCAAAGGAAGAGCCGTGCATTTGCACTGGCAACCGTAGGGCCACGGCTTGAGATCCTGCAGCATATGCCATATGCTATACCTTTCAAGACAAGGGTACAGATTTTCCGACAGTTTACATTTCAGGATCAGCTTAGACGAAGAAGTGGCAACGTTGATCCAGATATGTGGCGTCTACTGCATATGCCTTTTGCCGGGGCAGATGCGAGTGGCAGACATCACGCCAGGATCAGACGTGACAATGTTTTGGAAGATGCCTTTGATCAATTCTACAGTCTTGGGGAAGGTCTGAAAGAGCCCATCCAAATCACCTTTGTGGATAAATTCGATACTGTTGAAGCAGGAATTGATGGCGGCGGCGTTACGAAAGAATTTCTGACGACTGTGACCAATGAAGCATTCCGCTCTGAGAATGGGCCTGGCTTATTTGTCACAAACGATCAAAATCTCTTGTATCCAAATCCTACAGCAATCGACCAGAGGAAACAGTTTTTACGCCAAGGCGGTGTCAATGAATCTGATCCTGAATGGAACGAGGCGATAACTCATCTTTTGAGGCGTTATGAATTTCTAGGCCGTGTCATTGGCAAATGCCTTTATGAGAGCATTCTTGTCGATATTGGATTTGCAGGTTTCTTTCTCCTTAAGTGGGCTTCGACCGTCAATGCAGGGTCCACCGCAGAGTCAAGATATCAGGCAAATATCAACGACTTGAGAGATCTTGACGAAAGCCTCTACCAAGGTTTGCTGCGACTCAAGAACTATCCCGGCAACGTTGAAAGTTTTGGGTTGGACTTTACTATCGATGACGTCGTCTCCCCACCGGGTGAAGCCGTGCGGACTATGACACGAGAACTCATTCCTAATGGAGCCAAGACACTGGTCACAAATGACAATCGTGTCTTATATATATCCCTTGTGGCCCGCCATCGCCTCCACACTCAGCCCATCCATCAGACTCGAGCCTTTCTCCGTGGCCTCAGTGCTATCATACAGCCATCGTGGCTCTCCATGTTCAACCAGACTGAACTGCAGACGCTCATTGGTGGCGACATAACAGAGATTGATGTCGACGACCTCCGTCGCAACACTATATACAGTGGTGTATATGTCATTGGCGATGATGGCATTGAACACCCTACGATCAGGCTCTTCTGGCAGGTTATGAAACAGTTCAATGATCAAGATAGACGGAAAGTTCTGAAATATGTGACGTCTACACCAAGATCACCACTTCTAGGCTTTGCTCAGTTGAACCCTAGATTCAGTATCAGAGACGCAGGGGGTGATGAGCAGCGACTGCCAAGTGCGAGTACATGCATCAATTTGCTGAAGCTGCCTCGGTATACGTCGGCGAAGACAATGTCGGAGAAGTTACTTTATGCCATCAACTCAGGAGCTGGGTTTGACCTTAGCTAAATCATCATGGGACAAAAGATCTAGATCAGGGAATGACGATCACGATGGACTGGCATAGAATCATAGATAACTAACAAATTTACTGTCATACTAAGGAATGTGTTTTGGTGGCTGATGATAAGTAGCGAGGACAGTAGAGTGATCAATCATCTACATCTGATAGCCTTAACCACCTTCTTTCCCCCTGAATAACGGAGCTCCCATCACATTGCGGCTCGGAACAAATAGTCAGTTAAACTGACATTGCTGTGAAGGCTTTTGTTCTACCATTTATATACCTCCTTCTCATTCTCATCTAATCTCCCTCTTCTGAACCTAGTCGAGGTCTCAGACAGGCATATCGTACATATATCAACGCCAAATGCTGCCCCTAAACTCCTGCAAATGATGTTGTACAAACATCTCGTCTCTCTATTTTCAATCCGTTGCCTCGTTCTCCAATTCTCGGATAAGAGACTCGACATCGTGCTATGATTGATTACTCCTTGGTGCTCAGTCCTCTCCGTTCTCGGCCTTCCATCTGGCAAGGTATGCCTCTCCGCTCAATGCGCCCTTTGGATCGCCCTCGAAATTTCCACGTGTCGGCTTGATCTTCCGGGTAACGAAGGGTGTGAGCTGAACCTAACGTTAGCTACAACCTCTCTAACCTGCGCTCCCATATGCGTCCAGAAAATTGAACAAGAATTATATCTGAGAATTGAGCTTACAGCAAAGTCCTTCAGCCCATCAGGCACAACGTACGTCCGCACCTTCGCCCATTCAATGACATATCCACCGTGCTTCGTATGGCGACCAGTCGAGCCGGTTCCAGTTCCCTTGTAGTATCCTTTGTTGGCCATCTTCGTAGTAAGCGCGAGGCGGCGGAGACGCCGGAATAGCGATTGAGTGGGCTTCATGTCGGAGGCTGCGGTTGGCTTGATTCGTAACTTCGTGTGAGGTTGTCGTTGAAGCTGGTGTCGAGAAAGTCTTCGGGATGACGCTAGCGCCGACCCTTGTCAAAAAGATCCGGCTCCAGATAAACGATAACGAAATTTTGTGAACAGAGCACCAGTAGAACGCGGATTTTGGAATACGCAAGTGTCTGGTTATTTACAACACAGGAATAATCAGAGATGGGAGGAAGACAAGCTCATGGCGGGCAGCCAACGAAGGCGCCAAAAGCGAGGACGAAGAAGAATCGTGCGCTGAATGCGTTTGCCATTGCGTCTCAGCAACACCCAGAGAAACTAAAAGTCAAGTACCATCGCCTGGGAGAATCTGAAGGCGGAAATCGACCTACCAAGAGGGCGAGAGCCAGAGATTCTGATGATGATGAGGAAGACGAGGAGGACGAGTCGCATAAGAAGAAAAGAAAGGGTCCTTCGACAAAAGGCCGATTCGATGAATTAGACTTGGAAGAGGGAAGCGACAGCGAGGGCAACGAGTGGAAGATGGGCCAGGTCGATAGCGATGACGACAGTGATCTCGACAGTGATGAAGCATTTGGAGAGAGTGACGAGGAGAAATTTGAGGGGTTTGCGTTTTCTGGTAGTACCGAAAAGAGCAACAAGGTCCACAAGAAGAAGAAGGGTGGCGACGTCAATCTAGATGAAGACGAAGAAAGCGAGGAGGAGGATTCGGATGATGACAGCCTGGGAGAAGATGCTATCGACCTTGCCGCCATGCTCGACGCTACAGAAGGAGATGACTCGGAAGATGTTGACCACCCGACCGAGGATGAAGGGGAGGGCAGCGACATAGAATCACCAGGAGACAGTGAAGATAGCGACGAGGAGTCTTCCAATTCTTCTATGGACGGAGACGATTCCGGTGATGATCCGGACAAAATCCTAGCTCTACAGAACCTTATTGCAAATCTTCCCCAATCCGACTCTACGACTGGAGCTGCAGTTCGTCGACGAAATGATGGAGCCAGCGAATATGCTACACCCTCGGACTTTGGAGTCACAACGAAGAACAAGCTGACACTCGAAGACCTTGGTCTCCCGGCAGTCCAAGATAAGTTTGTCAAGAAATCACTCAAGCTCCTGGCAGCAGAGGCCAAGAGCGAGACAAACAAGAATGGAGTATCTGGCAAGCTTGCGGTACCCTTGGCCAAGCGTCAACAGGACAAGCTCGATCGCAGCGCAGCATATGATAAGGCAAAAGATACATTGGAGAGGTGGACGGACACTGTCAAGAACAACCGTCGAGCTGAACATCTAATGTTCCCACTGCCGGATGCAGACCACGCATCCATGGTTTCAAATACCAAATTACAGCCAACAACCAGTTCAAAGCCATTCAACGAGCTAGAAGCTACAATCCAAAGCATTTTGGAAGAGAGTGGCCTGGCTACAGTTAATGGGCGAACCGACGAAGACAAGATTGCCGAATTTGAAGAGCTGGAGACGAAGAAGATGTCGCTGGATGAAGTGAAAGCTCGCAGAGATCAGCTCCGCATGGCGAGAGAGCTTATGTTCCGCGAAGAGGCAAGGTCTAAGCGCATCAAGAAGATCAAATCCAAGTCTTACCGCAGAGTTCATCGCAAGCAACGCGAGAAGGAGGAGCGTTTGAACAAAGAGGCTCTTCTCGAAGCCGGCATTGAGCCGTCAGAAGATGAGCAAGAAGCGCAGGATCGCCGTCGAGCAGAGGAGCGTATGGGCTCCAAACACAGAGGTAGCAAATGGGCTAAGGCTACGAAACAGACTGGTCGTGCAGCCTGGGATGAAGATGCCAGAGCAGGTATCAACGAAATGGCTATACGTGATGAGGAGCTGAGAAAGAGAGTTGAGGGTAGATCCTCGCGGAAGGAAGGCGTGGATGATGATGAAGAGCTGAGTGATTCTGAGGATTACGATAGTGATGATGATGAGGAGCTTGGAGATGCACAGTTATTGAAGAAGCTGGAAGCTGCAAATGGGGTCAAGTCGTTTGCAGAGGCTGGCATGGGCTCAAGGCTATCGAACATGAAGTTCATGCTGAAAGCAGATGCAGCACGCAAGCAGGAGAACGATCAGACTGTGGAACAGATGAGGAGAGAGCTGGCTGGAGAGAGCAGCGAATCCGAAAGTGAGCTCCTAGGAGACGTAGGACGTCGCACATTCGGACCAGGAAGTCAAAATGCCTTACAGAACGATGCTGCGAGGTTTCCAAAGAAGAATGAGTTCGAAGAGCCAGAAGGATCTGACGCTGAGTTTGATGAGGAGCCCTCCAAAGCCGTTGAGGAGCGAGACCAAAAATCCTCTAGGGCGTCAATTAATGACAAGCCAGGAAACGCCAAAGCACGAGTGGTTCAAATATCGAAATCTACAGTTTCTTCAGCAACTACGTTCTCCGATCCTACTCATGAAGGTGGCGCATGGTCTCAAGTCAAATCCAAAAAGGATGCTGCCGGAACATCAGATGCTCGACGTCGCAAGCAGAAGGCTCAATCCAATAACGCCGTCGACGAGCTTGATCTAACTAACGCAGCTATGATCGCCGCTCCGTTCAAAAAGCCCACAAAGCCCAAGGCCAAGAAAACCACTTCTATTGAGCTACACGTGTCCGCCGATGAAGACAGTGATGATGAGATTGGTCCCAACCTTCCATTCGCAATCCGGGATCAGGCACTCATCGCCCGTGCTTTCGCTGGTGCAGATGTGGTTGGAGAGTTTGAAGCGGAGAAGCGTCAGACGATCAAGGATGAGGACGAGCAGATCGTCGACAACACACTTCCGGGCTGGGGAAGCTGGACGGGTGAGGGGTTGAGCAAGAAGGCGAAGGCAAGGAACAAGGGACGCTTCTTAACGAAGACTGAGGGAATTAAAGAGAAGGACCGAAAGGATGCAAAATTGGACAAGGTGATCATCAACGAGAAGAGAGTTAAGAAGGTATGTCAATCAATTCGTGTGACGTTCTACAAACGAGCAATATCTAACATGTCATCCAGAATGGCAAGTACCTTGCAAGCAGTCTGCCTCATCCGTTCGAGACAAGAGCACAGTACGAGCGCTCACTCAGGTTACCTGTTGGGCCAGAGTGGACAACGAAGGAAACGTTCCAAGACGCAACGAAGCCGAGGATTCTGCTCAAACAGGGCATTATTGCGCCGATGTCAAAGCCGCTTCTATAGGCTCTTTGTTGTCTGTATATGTACATATAATGAAGAAAATAATGGTGTATCACTGTTTGATAATGAATCTGATCGTGTAACTTGGCCGATGTCTGTGTGGCTGATTGAGAACTTACAATGAAGACCATGTCCTGGAGAATACGCTGTGGCCGACATCCCAAACACCCATGCTGAGCGTACAGCATAAGGTCGTGAGACATGCCATTCCAGTGTGCGGCAAATTCGGAGTCCAATACTATTCGTGAGTCGCTGAGTACAGGCCTCTCAAAAAGTAGTCGTAGGAGTATATACTTGAGCATCTACTCGAATACTCCGCATCCATCGTCACGCGGGCCTAAAGATCAAAATATATAATTAAAATACTTATATATTCTCAATTGATTAAGCTAGTAACTTCATATTAAAATGTATAAAACTATAGCGTCTTAAAAAAATATTTAGACTATTAAACTTATAATTTAGATTGGAATTTAATAAGTTATTGAGGTCTTGAGTAATACTAATGTAGATTTTACAATTCTAGATACGGACTGCTACTGTGCTACACACGTACAATCAACTCTTATGAAAAACCTATCTTAAGACCTAAAAAGTTCTCATTTTATGTATTAGAATATAGATCCAAACGGTTGGTTTAGATAAGGATTAAGCTTGTAAGACGTGTTGGCGTTTTATGGGGGAAAGAAGGGGGAGAGGACGGTCATTACTATCACGTGTTGGCTATGTCCGTAGACGTCTTGGCAAGTATTCGAAGTATTCATATCCGAATACTATTCGAGTACTTGAAAAAGGGCCGAGTAGAGTATTTTAACTAAAGCAGTCGAGTGTGCACGAGTCTGAGTATAAATTTGCCGCACACTGGGCCACAGTGCCATGCCATGCTCATGATGCCGGCGCATGTTTTTTAATCAACCTGTATTGTACGACTGATTATCTAAGGGAAATATATTGTACAGTTCCTGGCTGGATGCCGTAGCATTAAATTTCGGCCACGCGATCTGCTGATGGCGCGGACATTTAAGGATGCTAAAACTCTGATCGGATATTCTCGTGAGAACGTGAGGTTGAAAACAAGATGAGGTGTAATCGGATCGGCGATCTAGACCTGGCGGATATGCATGTGAGAGATGATGCACTGGAGGAAGTATGGACATTGAAGATTTGAGATGTGAGCTAGTGCCGGATGAGAAATGAGATTAATGATGATACATTAATTGTAGATGTAGACGAAACTGGCTTCTGCTCAATTTCGAAGACTCGAAGTCAAAAAGAGCCAAAAAGAAGTACACAAAATAAATAACGACTTTGACCCGAGATGGCAGTTGGAACCACCTACGACCGCGTACCCAGCCACATTGTGTGGAGCCTCTCATTTCTCTTCTGAACATCACCATTATTTTCATCATGTATCTTACATACCTCCTCCACACAACTTCACATGCCTATAGACAGTATATATTATTTCTTTCTCTTCATTCATCGCTTCTCATACCTTAACATTCGCAATAGCTCTTCGCCGTTTAGATTTGTTCTCACAAACCACATATCATTAGCTTCACGCCAGCTCCACAAACACCTGATATATATTGGTTATCTAGAGACCTTGAAGACAAGGTATGTATGCTATACTTTTTACGTCTATCCCTTAAACCCAGACAGGTCTTCTGCCGAAGTATCATTTGGAGTTGAAGTCAGTCTCATTCCATCTGACGTTGCCATTCTTTAAGTTCAACCGTTCCGCACATTTCGAAGAAGCCGCAATGCCACATTCCTGAAGCCACCGAGCAACCACATTCCATTTGGATCTCTTCTAGTTGGAAAATTTTTCATTCTTTGGCTGGAAAAGTCATTAATCTGGTAACAGTACGTCCCTCTTCTAGCTTCTTCAGAGTTTCGTGGCTTGGAATCGCGGAGTTTTGGCTGCTTCTGGGGCGTTGCCATGTGTGTCATAGAGGGGCAGAGTTTACCCTGCATGATATAACAGTCAACATAAGTCCCCTGGAGACATCTTGTATTTTCAGACTCTCTTAACTTGACGAATTCCCGACATTTGTGCAGAATTGTATTGTTTTTCCTCAACTTCCCTGTCGGAATATACGGCCGAATAGAGCAGCTGGATTATATCATTCCTTTCTGAGCACTTGACATCTATTCGTCTTATCATATCACAAGTTCATCGAATCATACGGCCGAAGCTGTTGCGTTCCCAGAGACTATCAAGCAGTCTACTGCCTGTGCAATTTGACACAAATATCAATCAATTTGGCCCTGGCCGTCATCTCCCTTCCCTCCTTTCCAGACATTAATTATTCTTCTGATCAGGTTTCATGATGAAGTCTCTAGCATGGCTAACGGTTGTACAGGCTCTTACAGCTTTGGCTGTCCCCACACGTGGAAATAGAAAGCGTGACTGCAACCCAGCAGTTGTTGTCACGAATTGGATAACGGAAATCTCTTTAATCGACACTTTATCGCCAACCGCTTCATTCGGAACTCTACCACCTGCTAGTACTTTTCTACCAACAAGCATCAGTACCTCTGAAGTTGTGCCAAGCGTTAGCGTTATCACAACTTCCATTTCCTCGGGGATAGGACAAATTTTGCCAACACTAAGCACTACAACACCAGAAACCATCGGTTCCATTCAAACATCCATCGAGACCGGCGAGAATCCTGTGCCAACTACTACAATAGCTGATCCTACATCTACCCTTGAACCCGTAGAACCATCTTCTATTGCACCATCAAGCACTGACGCAATGCCGACTGCTCAGAACATCTTTCAGCCCGTTGCTACCAATGCTCCGCCATCCGTGATCACCATTCGTTCGGATCACCCCGTGGCCAGACTCGGTATAACTTCACAGAATACCCCTATTTCGACGAACAAGTTCTATGCCAACTTCTTTCTGGGAAATCAAAACGCACCATCGTGGACACACCCATATTCCGTTGCCTGGTCAAAGGGCGCTTTTCCTTCACAGAGCTGGGGGCTTGCTATTTCTCACATTGAAGCTAGCCAAAGGGTATTCGGTCCAGACCCAAATGCCAACCCAGCCCAGTATTTCATCAACCCCATCGGCATTCAGTATATCATATTATCTGCAGCTGAACTCGGATCATCAACTGTCCTCACTACTGACACCCTGACTGCTTTCTCTGCAAATGTCAATCTGCATGAAGACTCTTCTGCTTCGCCGGCTATTTCGTTTCCTCTCGTCCAAGGAATGGGATTTGTGACCGGAATCTACAATGGTAGCACACCAATCATCCAGACTGGCGTCTTCTTCAGGACAGTTACTAAATCAACGGTTGGGCCCAAGGCTGGAGTCAGCAAATATACTATTCTTCTTGAGGATTCAAGCACTTGGCTCCTTTATGCCTATTCTCCAAGCGGGCAGCAGCTGCAGTTCACTGTTGTCGATAATGGACTTCTTCAGGCTACATCGAACTTTAGGGGTACTATTCAGATCTCGAAGATGGCAGATGGCGATGCTGAAACGATGTACGATGCTGCTTGTGGTGCATATGCTACTGGCGTTACATTGTCTGGAACTGCGAATGGATCAGTGGGAACCTATACGCTGAATTTCTCAAAGGGCGGACTCCAAACTGCTACCTTGGCAATGTTCGCACTGGTTCATCTTGTCGAGTCGTTCTCATCAAGCACCATATCTGCCATGACCTCGGTTAAGATGCAGACTACAACCAAAGGCATTGCCACTGCTGTTGTTGCTGATTCTTGGACAATGGTAGAACCCGCGATGCCTATCGATATGAGCTTTGCGCCATGGAGCCCTACATCGGGGAGTCATACTTCTTTCTCTTCGTCCGCTATTGCTGCACTGCAGAGTGTTGCCACAAGTGAGATATCGCAAGACATGTATTCTCAGACAAATCTCAATTCTTTCTATTTTGCCGGAAAGGTAAGTCAGATTGCTATGTGACATCAGTCGGTAGTCTAGCTAACATAATGACATAGGCACTGGCCAAGTTTGCTCAGATAATCTACACAGTCAATGATCTCTTACAAAATCCATCGCAGGCACAGGCAGGTTTGATAAAGCTTAAGGATGCATTCGAGTTGTGGACTAGCAATAGAAACCAGTATCCGTTGTACTACGAACAAGCTTGGGGTGGGATCGTTTCAAGTGCCAGTTATACCACTGGCGATTCTGGTATGGACTTTGGAAATACCAACTACAACGACCATCACTTCCATTACGGCTATTTTATTTTGGCTGCCGCTTACATCGGATCTCTCGACGCTGCCTGGCTTGCTACTCACAAGGACTATATCAACACCATGGTCCGCGACACTGCCAATCCGTCAACTCAGGATCCCTACTTTCCAGTCTCTCGGGGCTTTGACTGGTACCACGGCCATTCTTGGGCCAAGGGACTCTTTGAATCTTACGACGGCAAGGACCAAGAATCATCTTCCGAGGATGCTATGTTTGCGTATGCTTTGAAGATGTGGGGCAAGACCGTCGGCGATGCCAACCTTGAGGCTAGAGGGAACCTGCAGCTCTCCATTGTCACCCGTTCGATGTCCAAGTATTTCCACTATACCAGCGATAACACCGTCCAACCTCCGAACTTCATCGAAAACAAAGTCTCGGGAATTCTATTTGAGAATAAAGTTGACCACACCACGTACTTTGGTACGAACATCGAGTATATCCAGGGAATTCATATGATCCCATTGTTGCCCAGCTCTACCTTGACAAGGCCAACGGTGTTTGTCACCGAAGAGTGGGCCAAGTATTTCTCTGACGGCAGAGCGGAGAGTGTGTCGGGGGGATGGAGGGGTCTGTTGTATGCGAATCTGGCTCTTATCGACCCGGTGGAGAGTTGGAACTTCTTCACGCAGAGCAACTTTGATAATAGCTGGCTGGATGGAGGAGCCAGCAGGACATGGTATATGGCACTTGCTGCTGGTATGTTCTTCTTGAGCTGTTATGAATGAGAGACGCTAATGAAAGTCAGGTCTCGGAGGTGCATAAATTTGCACTGGACACTGAAATTGAAAGGAGGAGGCTGAATTGTACAGGAGGTAGAGTAATGAAGGTTAACGGACTTGTTCGATGGCTCACGACGGATACCCACGATATATATGACAGTCATGGGATAGGAGAGGCGGATGGATACAGCATTTTTTAGTCATTATTGCGAGCATGTTTTGGTTGAAGGAGGCAGGCGTTTGATTACTTGCAGTCATGATGAAGGAGTGCCAATGAATTAAGGAATTGGATATGAATCTATTGCCTCCATCGTCTACCGTCTGCCATCTATTCGACGCGAGAGGCAAACTGATTGACAGGCTGGGCTCACTTCATCTCGTCCATGCCCTAACTCACCTCTCACCTCTCATCTCCAGCACAACTGCATCTGTGGTCTGGTCAGATCAGCGTCCTGTGCATGTGGCGCAACAATCGACAATTGACAATCGACAATCTGCACACGTCCACCCCTCCCTGTCTGCGTCTGAGCGCCCACAGCCTCAGCACGCACTCCAGTCGATATCCTTTCCTGCCAGCATTCCAGTTTTCATGCGTTTGATTGTCAGTTCTTCACATTGCCGGTGCCCTTTGCATCCTTTTCACCATCTGCTGACATGCAAGTGTGATCTACCATGCCGCATATCTACTCTGTATGGCAACTAATGCTCCTGGCAAGTATGCAAGTCAAGTGACTTCCCTGATTCACAGTGGAAATTGAGAGCTGGCACCTACACTACTCACGCCCACGTATGTGTCCATGTCCAATAATCATGGCCTCAGACAGCGGCGGTGATGAATGGAGAGCAGTGATGAATCGATCGATATTCACAGGGCAGCATGCAGCTTCCCAGCCCCGTGCGTGTGTGAAGTTGGACTCCGAACTCCGACACTCTCATAGGTACTTAGCTGGGTACTTACTCAGGTACGTACCTAATTTCACAGCTCTCCAACTGGCTTAGTCGAGAGCGCTAAGAATGCGGCTCTCTGCGCCCATTATATCGTCTTGCATGAGCCAATGGGAAGCACCCACGCTTCGTGCAGCTATCCACATCACCGCTTGGCAGACTTCACTTCACCCCACGCGTCACGAATTCACGACTTTCAGCTCAGAATGGAGTTTCCTGTCCATGCTATATATGTATGTGTGAGCTGGAGTCTGTAAACCAAAGATACCAAAGATACACCTTATATCTGTTGATATCTCTCACTGCTGGAGAGTCTCCTCTGAAGCTTGTTTCTGCAGACTGCGTATCCCGAAGCTTGGTGCAGTTCCTGTAGGTGCTCGAAGACGAGCGTGGTCCAGTCGAACTCGATATCGATCTTCAAAGAGCTTCCTTCAATACTTCTTTCAACCCCCAGACTTTGTTTCTCATCCTATGACTCCAGTTTCTGCAAAGGTTTTGTTTTCCTTCAGCTGAAGCTTGAGATCCACCATTTGCTCTCCATCAGCAGCCTCTCGACAGTCACTCATCCACATTCTGTCTCCCCAAAGCTTGCTGCCGCCAGTTTCCTCAAACAGTAGCTGGCCTTGTGCTCGCCCAAAACAGCACTTGATTCATCATCAAACAGTTTTGCTCCTTCTTCTCCTCCTATTTATAGTCAGGAACTGAGCTCCATACTGGATATTTTGCGTTTTCGCTGGCAGATATCATACGGCTACTTTGCGAACCAACGACGAGAGGATTGTGTCACTTGAGGATTAATACGCCCAGTCGATCGATATGTCTCAACGCGGACAAGGAAGGGGCGGCCCGAGTCGTGGTAGAGGAGATGGTGGGGGAGGACAAGCAGGGCGAGGAGGAGGACCACCTGCTGAATCTTCTAGAGGTGGAGGAGGCGGCTACGACAGAGGACGTGGAGAAGGCAGTTATGGCAGAGGACCAGGCAGACCAGGCGGACCAGGCGGGGGAGGCAACTATAGACCACCCAACTCTGATCCTGGACAGTACGCAGGGAATTTTGTGAAAGAGAGATATGACTTTAGGAGGGGTCCAGTGGAAGTATTCCGGTAAGTCCAACATGAATTCCATTATCGATATGTGTTTTGCAGTCTTTGCTGACCTCTTTGTTCTGTCAAATAGGGAAGGACTTCCTGTACCGCCTCCTACTCCCATCATTACAAGAATGGAGGATGGCCTTACGAAAGCCGGCAACTCTCTCGCGGCAAAGATGGACCAAGTGCGTCTGGATGGGAAGATTGTTCTTCCTCTACGACCCGGCTACGGAACTCAGGGAAAGGCGATTGTCGTATACGCGAATTATTTCCAAATATTCGCCAAAGACAAGCTCCAGATCCATAAGTACAATGTCACAATCGGCGGTAATGCCCAGCCATCGCAAGCCAAACGCAAGCGCATTATCTCGCTGCTTATGGAAGACTTGAATCTCCAAATTCCGTATCGGACTAATTTCAGGGACATTCTATGCACGACTGCTCCGATTCCTGATATCAAGACATCAGTCCAAAAAAAAATTACATATCGCGCTGATGGAGAAGACCAGCCAAAACCAAATGCAGTCGTGTACGACGTAACGCTGACTTACGATGACCATTTTGTTGTGGCGGATTTGCTGGCATACCTCGACCCAAGCAACACCAATATTCCAGCTCCCGCAGACACCGAGAAAGTTGTTCAAGCGTTGAATGCCATATTCAACCATGATCCTTCCGACCGTGGCGGAATTGCAGCAGTTATTTCGAAGACAGGACTGAATAAATATTTCAGTATGGCGCATAATAACGGAGATGGGTCCGGAACTTTTACCGCACTCGGAAATGGCATTGAGGCCATGCGCGGATTTATCAAAAGTGTTCGCCTTGGCACGGGACGGCTTTTGCTCAACGTAAATGTCACCAGCGGCGTTTTCGTCCAACCTTGTCGTCTTGATAAGTTGATGGACCGATTCAATGTAAATCTGTACCAGCTGGAGAAGAAATTGAAGCGCTTGCGTGTAACGAGGACGCATCTAAAACCAAAGAAGAATAAAAGTGGGAGAGTATTCCCAAGTGTCGCCACAATCTGGGGCCTTGCGAACAAATCGGATGGCGCCAGCTTGGAACATCCGCCGCAAGTAGTTACTCATGGCGGTCCTAAGAACGTCAGTTTCTGGCTTCGTCCTCCGGGAAGCTCTTCTTTAGGCAGCGAATCGGAAAAAGGCAAAAAATCGCCTGCAGTCACTTCTGGTGGTAGATATATTACAGTATATGATTACTTTATGAGAGGTACGTTTAGGATCATATGGAACAAGCAATAAAACCACTGACTGTAGATCAAGAGTATAAGAGCGTCAAAATGGATCCGAACCGGCCAGTAGTCAACGTCGGATCCCGACAGAACCCTTCATATCTTCCCATGGAAGTTTGTGAAGTGATACCAGGGCAGCAAGTTAAGAAAAAGCTTACGCCAGGAGAGGTGCAGAAAATGGTTGAGTTTGCCTGCCGCAGGCCAAAATTGAACGCCGATTCAATTGCCAACGATGGAAAGGCTATTCTCGGTCTCAATAAACCTGAGAATGCTGGCTTGGTAGGTCATATTGAAGAGACTCTCGAGATAATCCCGTTAACACTTTTGATAGACCAATTTCGGACTGTCCGTGGGTGATACCCTGATCACTGTGCCGGCACGTATTTTGGCACCTCCCCAAATTGCTTACAAAGACACCAAACGTCTGGTGACACCCAGATTCGGAGGTTGGAACATGAACGAGGTGAAATTCAGCCGGAGTGGGAGTGTTTCAAATTGGACATATATATGCTTGAAACAGGAAAAAACAGCAAGCGATGCCCCGGAACCTGAAGACAAGTGGTCTGGTCCACTTGTTCAAAGCTTCGTTAACTTCATGATCGGTATGGGAATGTCCTTTACGCCAAGGATGAATCTTCCAACGTCAGGCCCCTCAAACAATCTTCCAAGACTCAAAGACATCTTTGGGAGGATGAAGGAGAGGGGAGTCAGATGGGTTCTAATCATACTTCCTGCTTCTGATGCAAGGTTGTACAAGCTCATCAAGAGCCAATGCGATGTCGCCCATGGTCTTCACTCTGTCTGTGTGGTTCGAAACAAATTCGATGCGGCTGACCTGCAGTATTTTGCCAATGTGGCATTGAAATTCAATCTCAAGGCTGGGGGAATAAACCATGTCGTGCAGCCTGCGAAATTGGGTATTATATCAACTGGAAAGACTATGGTTGGTAAGTTGCACTCCAGTTTTGCTATGGGAATTTCCAACTAACAATATTAGTTGGGATTGATGTGACCCACCCAAATCCGGGTGCAGCAGCTTCAGCAATGAGTGTTGCCGGAATGGTCGCGAGTGTAGACCCTAGTCTCGCACAGTGGCCAGCGATAATCTCCGTGCAGCGGCCAGGGCCTGCAGGGAGCGCAAGGGAAATGGTAGACGATTTGGCGTCGATGCTGAAATCTCGGCTGGAACTTTGGCAAGCAAGAAATAAGAGTTTGCCGGACAATATCCTTATCTACAGGGACGGGGTTTCTGACGGGCAGATGAATTTGGTGCTCACTAGGGAGTTGCCCGAGCTGCGCAAGGCGTGCAATGATGCAAAGTTCCAGAACTATTACAAGAAGGCTGGGCCCCCTAAAATCTCCATTGTCATTGTTGGGAAGCGACATCACACTCGCTTTTACCCGGCTAAGAAGGAGGATGCCTCCAAGTCACACAATTGCAACCCAGGTACCGTCGTTGACCGCGGAGTTACTCAAGCTCGCACCTGGGAGTTCTATCTCCAGGCCCATCACTGCATCCAGGGAACAGCCCGTCCCGCCCATTACGTCGTTATTCTTGACGAGATCCTCCGCAATCAGAAGCTCAAGGCTGACCAACGTCACCAGCACGCTGCGGATGCCTTGGAAGATCTTACGCACAACATGTGCCATCTTTTCGGCCGAGCAACGAAAGCTGTGAGCATTTGCCCACCCGCCTACTATGCGGACATCTTGTGCGAGCGTGCCCGCTGCTATCTCGCAGAACATTTCGAACCGGACGATAATAGTTCGCAAGCTACGACGACTCAGCGCCTCCTTTCCGAGTATACGGAAAGGGAATTTGCCAATCTTTCGCAGGCAGAGAAGGATAGGCTGATCACCGAGGCGAGTAATTTGAGGAACCAGCAGCAAAGCCTGATTAATATCCATCCATCTTTGAGGGATACGATGTTCTACATCTAGATGTCCACGTCTGAACTGCTTTTTCTCTCAAGGAGTGATGTATAGCCAGCTCTGGCCATATACTTACAGCGAGATTTCATTTTGTCGTGATGGATAGGCAGCGAGACGAAGCTTTCTGGTTGCGGGTTTTCGGTATCTGGGGCCCTGCTATGTGGTTTGATGACTTATGACGATTCATGATGATCTAGATGGATGTTCGATTTTCGGGGAGCTCGATTTAATTTCATTGTTTGGCTTCTTTCCTTCTCGAGGCAAGAACAACAGGAAAGACGTTACAGTTTTCCGGTGTTGTGACAAGAAAGTGCTGTGAGGGTGTAGTGTTTGGGATGATTGTTTGCGGGTGGTACATTGCTATGGATATCAAATTGAATGGAGATGTGGAAGCTGAATATGCAGGAATGAGAGCTCTCGAGTGTCGTAGGAATGTTACCGAATGTAGGAAGGTTCATGATCGTATTTGAGCACGTGTACATGCGCACGCACACACACGCTCTCTCCATATCTCAGAATGGGATATGTATATCATGTGATAGCGGAAAAATAAAGCTCCATGTTCTCCATGTTCTCCATATTCCCCTTCTCCCTTCTCCCTTCAACCTTCCGAATCTGGCCCGAGATGTCCCGCATTCTCCACTCGCCTGTGATCAAGCCAGCACGCTCGCATACTTTCGCATATTTCGGAAAGAGTCCGAGATCAAACTCCGGATGCGGGGCAGAATACTGTGTATTGTGTGTACCTAGGTACCTATGTAACTGACAGCCGCGGATGATCCTCATCCATTGATCGTGTGAACATATGACGTGCATTCTTGCTAGGTATCAACAATCCAACCAGTGTCAATGGAATGGGATTTCCGGACCTTCAATAATGGGTAGGCAATCGATAATCACGATACTTGAGCTTAGATAAAATGAAGTTACCCCTCAATTACTTCTTACTTATCAGAATGAATTGAATCCCCCTTCTCCCCCTCTCCCCCTCTCCCCCGCCCCCGATTCCTGTGCTTCTAACATTTGCATTCTGAGAAATAGACAAAGGAAATCCTCACTTGCCGTACCCACAAGCACACGGCTACTCTGTACTCCATTACAGGAACCTGAACTCCCGATTACACCTGTCCGAGGCTGAGATAACAATAATACCTCTCTAGTGTTACTCCGTAGCTTGAGGGCGTCCTCCTCCGCATCAACCCGAACCCCACAGCGGACGAACTAGCTCATAAGGCAGTTGAGGACGCGGGGCCAGACCTGTGTGCATTTTCCATCTTATACCGACTTCAACGTTTCTCTTCCTCCTTGACGACTTCCTGATTACCTAAAAAAGATACTTTGACAACCTTTGCGTCTCACTATCACGCAAGGGAGAATACAGACAACTGCAATCATGGCCACCACCGACCCAAACCCCTCCATTCAACATGAGAAAGTCAACACCGACATCGTGACTCTCACTCGTTTCCTGACCGAAGAGCAAGTTAAGCACAAGGAGGCCAGTGGTGACTTCACGTATGTCTCTTTTTCCACTCTCGGATCCTCATGCTCTTCTCTTTCTAGCTGGGGGTGTATCATATACTAATTCTCCTCGATTCCCAGACTCCTCTGCCACGCCCTCCAGTTCTCTTTCAAGTCCATCGCCTACTACATCCGCCGCGCCACCCTCATCAACCTCACCGGCCTCGCCGGCTCCTCCAACATCACCGGCGACGACCAAAAAAAGCTCGATGTCATCGGCAACGACCTCTTCATCGCCGCCATGCGCTCTTCGGGCAAGTGCGCCGTCCTCGTCTCCGAAGAAGAGGAGGAGGCCATCTTCTTCCCCGAGCACCCCGGTGCACGCTATGCTGTTGCCTGCGACCCGATCGACGGGTCCAGCAACTTGGATGCCGGCGTCTCGGTCGGCACGATCTTCGGGATCTACAAGTTGGAGGAGGAGAGCGAGGGGAAGGTGACGAAGGAGGATCTACTGAAGCCCGGAACGGAGCTGGTTGCGGCGGGATTCACGATGTACGGCGCGTCGGCACAGCTGGTTATCACGATGAAGGGCGGCTCGGTCAACGGATTTACAATGGACAATGCGCTGGGAGAGTTCATCCTGACGCACCCGAACATGAGGATGCCGAAGAAGCGCGCGATCTACTCTGTCAACGAGGGAAACAGCTTGTACTGGTCGGAGCCGGTCAAGGAGTACTTCAACAGCTTGAAGTACCCGGCTGAGGAGGGCGGAAAGCCCTACAGCGCGAGATATATCGGATCTATGGTTGCCGACGCTTACAGGACGCTGCTTTATGGAGGAATCTTCGCGTATCCAGCGGACAAGAAGAGTCCAAAGGGAAAGCTGAGAATTCTGTACGAGTGCGCGCCGATGGCTATGGTTTTTGAGAATGGTACGAAAATCCCGTCTTCTGCGCCATGAATTTGTTGGTCTGGAAGCACAGAACTAATTTAATTGTGTAGCTGGTGGACAGGCAGTCAACAGCAAGATGCAACGCATGATGGAGATTGTCCCGGAGCATATCCATGACAGATCCGGTATCTTCATGGGTAGCTACGATGAGGTGCAGAAGGTTATTGATTTGCACGCGAAGGCTGCAGTGGCAAAGTAAGGGATGACTCAGCTGTTGCTCAGTAACAGTGGAAATGCACGAGTGCGAGAATCAAACAATGTATTCTAACGATTGGCTGCAAACTTGGGAAGAGGAGAGAGAGAGAGCAGGCGAGAGGGAGAAGGAGAAGCAACCAAGCAAGTCAGCCAGGGAATGATTGCTTCATGAACATGCATGTTTAGGAGTACCAAACGATACCTTTCAAATGATAATCATCATCAAATACTGCGACTCGCGAGCGGAGGGTGGGAGTAGAGAGACAGTGCTGTGACGGAGATATAGGTGGGACAGAGTATTTGAAACCTATCTGGAGCTTTAGCTGTTAGCACTGCCCTTGAGGAGGTGGGAGAAAGTCCGACGCAAATGCAGAGCTGCTGCGTAAAGGGTTTAGTCAGCCTTGCCATTCAGTTCCCGATTTGAGTCGCAAGGCTGGCTGGGCGGTTAAGGATTGCACCTCGGATCAAGAACTTTGGAACATGCACGTGACCAATGCTTATGGGAGGAATCTCGGGGTCAAATTGACATATTATCCTCATATTATGAGTGCGAAGGGTTACATATTATGAGTGCCATAATCTTGATCTTCGATGATGAAGTATGCATTGATACGGTGATGACTGGTGACGGGAAAGGCGTCCTGACGCGGGAATGCCGTTCTCTCAGCCCCACCCTCGTTCGTTCGTCCTTGTAAACCAGCGGCTTCCTGCTATGCACTCAGCTATACGATCGATCGAGATATATAACTGAACCTCGATTGCTCATCAACGACACTCAGGACTGAACATCGGGAGCTTCGAAGCCATGAGCAGTGCAGTTAGCAAACTCCGGTGGTCCGCGTCTTCCTCCCCCGAGGCAGACTCGAAGCCGCCAACTCTTCACGCGCGTCTGCAGAATGCCTCAGAAATCCCGATCTTGTACTCCGCCGGCGTTTTTTGTGCGTATCTATTCACGACCTATTCCCTAGGTGCACAGTGTCGGAGACTAACTCACGGCAGTCTTCTGGAAGAATTTTGTCGCCACCTTCTTCCGGAATCCCTTGGGCATCACCAACATCTCCACGATCCGCGATGATGCCTTCGGAGAGCTTTGGAAGAACATTGGGACTCCAACGCGTGCTGATAGTCCGCTGAGGCGCTTCGTCACCCTGCAGAACAACGCTTCTGGCTTGGTGCTGGATCTTGGTCCGGGCAATGGCTCTCAGCTTGAATTCTTCAAGCCTGAGGGTGTCAAGGCAATCTATGGTGCAGAACCTTCATCTGCACTCCACGGCCCTCTTGAAGAGGCTATTAAGGCTAAAGGCTTGAGCGGGAAATACCACGTCGTTCACTGTGGCGCTGAGAAGGCGTCTCTGGTTCCAGCGCTCAAGGATATCGGATTGCTTCAAGATGGCCAGCCCGGCGTCTTTGACACGATCGTCTGCTCTAAGGTTCTATGCTGTGTCCCGAACCAGAAGGATACTGTTGATGGATTGTACGAGCTTCTGAAGCCTGGAGGAACGCTGATCATGTGCGAGCACATCAGGAACCGCTGCGAGACCCCTAAGGGAAGCATTCTTTCGAGGTCTATTCAAATCATCTTTACCTTCATCGGCTGGCCATTCTTTCTGGGTGGATGCCATCTGAACAGGGACACAGCACAGGTGGTGGAGGCCGCTGCGAAGAAAGATGGAGGCTGGGAGTCTGCCGAGGTTGACTATGTTGTTGAATGGGGCTCCATACCTTTTGCAATTGGCCAGTTCGTAAAGAAGGCATAAGTTTAAGAATATATGGATTGGTCAGGGAGTATGGCGCTGTCGGATTCTCGTCTCGCTCGTTATTTCTAGTACGTTAAACCCAAGCATATATCACGCTCACAAATCAATGGATACCCCAGTCAAGCTTCCATACTTTTATTCTCTTCGATCTTCTTGATATGTCCTGCCGTAGCCACCTCCAAGATCTCCCTCTCTAAACCCTGGACATGAATCACCTCAATCCCCGCCTTCTCCAGCCTACATTTCCCTGTATTCTGTCCCACAAATGTCTCTGGTTCGGCTACTCCAACATAAACCCTCTTGAGGCCCCTCTCTCCCTTTGACAAGTCTAAAATCCTCTCCACACAAGTCTTATTCCCACTCAATCTCTTCCCACACGGCTCCACCGTCGTATACAACACCGCATTCTCTGGCAGTTTGTCTCCGAGTTCCGATTCATCGCAGTTGTTTGCTTCGCAGAGTTTTATGAAGCAGCATTGCTCTGCATGCGTGTTGCCAGGGAGCTCGAGGGTATAGCCAGTGCTGAGGATGGTGTTCGTATCGGCATCGACTATGACTGCGCCCACGCGGAAGTTGGTTGGTCGGGGAGGAGAGAGGCGGGCGAGGGAGAGAGCGTGGAGGAGATAGGCTTTGTGGTCGTGGGGAGCGATTGCGGGTGTTTGTTGTTCTGCCATTTCGGCTATGTGACGTTTGACGACTCAAATATTTCAAACTTCAATTGAATTGCATGAACACTGGTGAATAGGTGAAGATAGGTACATCCGAGCCATGTCCGTGGATTGACACATACGGTCGGTATACCCCACATTTCGATTCTTATCGGGTCTTCTCTTATCAGAGAACTGCCACGTTACACCGCTCTATAATCATCAGAAGCGGCTTAGCGAATCTAGTCGCGTCAACCACTCTGCCACTCTACGCGCCTTTTCCAAGCATACCTCAGACTCAGAGATTCAGCAAGACAGCATTCAAAGATACAATGGCACCTCACAGCGAAGATTTATTTGATGAGGACGATGCCCCTTCCATTAATCCATATGAGGTCTTGGGAATCGAGAAGACAGCCACGGCCGATGAGGTCAAGTCTGCATACAGGAAAGCCGCACTGAAGAACCATCCAGGTACGTGGGAATGTTTCTGTTTATCAGCCACGCATCTCAACTTCACTCTTTTGTCATGGTCCCGTGGATTGCCCATTTCTCTAACGGCTAGACAGACAAAGTTCCACCATCCGAAAAAGACGTCGCTACTAAAGCTTTCCAAACCATCGCCTTTGCTTATGCCGTCCTGTCCTCGGAGACTCGACGTGCACACTACGACCGCACAGGCTCAACATCCGAGGTCCTCTCCGCCTCCTCCGACTTCTCCTGGGCCTCATTCTACCGCGCACAATACGAAGATGTCGTTTCCGGAGCCGCCATCGAGGCCTTCGCTGCCAAATACAAGAACTCCGAGGAGGAGAGGGACGATGTCATCGCGGCTTACGAGAAGGGCAAGGGCAATATGGATGCGGTCTATGAGAGCGTTATGCTGAGCGATGTGACCGTCGATGATGAGAGGTTCAGAGGCATCATTGATGCGGCTATTGAGGAGGGCAAGGCGAAGAGTTTCAAGAAATACACGAATGAATCGGAAGCCTCGAAGAAGAAACGAGTCAATGCCGCGAAGTCTGAGGCGGATGAAGCGATGGAATATGCGGAGGAACTCGGCATCAAGGATAAATTGTTTGGCAAAAAGGGCGGGAAGGCAGCCAATAAAGATGATGATCAAGAGGGCCTGAAGGCATTGATTATGAAGAGGCAGCAGGATCGTCAGGAGCAGGGCAATAGCTTCTTGGACAGGCTGGAGGCGAAATATGCGGGGAATGAGAAGAAAAGCAAGGGGAAGGGGAAGACGAAGAAGAATGCAGTGGAGGAAGCTGAGCCGGATGAGGAGGCGTTTCAGAAAGCTGCAGCGAGGTTAAAGGGAAAGAAGGGCGCGAGGAAGATTGATGAGCAGGATGAGGACTCGCCAAAGGGGAGAAAGAGGGTTAAACGCTCATAATTCAGAATCACTGGTCGTGATGCTGTGTTGGATGGGAAAGGTTGATGACTATGTTGCGAGAGGAAGCGACAATTTCACTGTATCATATGGAGTTTTTCGGCGGAGCGTGGTATGGCATATGCTGGATAGGGAAAGGAAATATCAGGTAGAGGGCATATGCAGGTGTTTTCGAGATATTCACAATGAACCATGAATACTTCGCAATTACTGCAAAAGACTCCATTACATGGATAAGTGCTGCCGATGGTTGATTTGAGACAGTGCTCCGACCATGCTTGGATTCTTACGAACGGCTATGTATCGGCATTTTCGACATGGCAGTCAACAAATTGATCCAGCAATCGTGAAGCCAAGTCTTTTGCACACACGTGTTTGTCTTACAGGCGGCTGCTCTGTCTAGGCGCATATGTTGGTCTTACGTCGATAAGGTTGTGTAACAGTGAAGGCTGACCGCTTCCAAAACACCACGGTATGGAAGGTAGAAAACGACCGCAAAGTACGCCTTGATCAGATCGGATAGAATCGGACTTGATAATCAGGATGAATTGAGATGGAGCAGTTGCAATGGCGACTTCGGAGTCTGACTGCATCTGTCAAGGGAGCCTCTCCCATCTCGCTTGGTGAAGACAAGCTTCTGTGCGCGCCTTGATATTGATATTGATATTGATATTGATATTGATCAGGTAGAGTAGAATACCCAGGTAATCCATGACCTTGCCCTGGAGGAAAGGAATTGATTCACTGCTGTTGAACGTCCGTTGATCCTGTATATGCATAATTTGACGAGGTTTGAAAAGAGAGCGGGTTCACGTCAACATCTGGGAACATTTTGTGACGCAGATGAACGAACGTCCACCGGTAACACATACATTCAGTCCGCCGTGGTCCATGGAAAACTCGTTCCCTTTGCACGTGTGTATGAGTGCAAAGCCCGTAGAGTTCCCAACAGAATCTTTGACATATATTTCCAGTCGTACCTTTCCAGTATGAGACCTTGTCTGCGAGGATGTCACTGAGGGCTTCCGACTCTGCTGAGATGTCAGCGTCCTCCATTGGCAAACTGCACGAAATGTGAGCAGATATACATATGCGATCGATCGACGATAGAGTAGTAGCACAGCAATTTGGAGATATGTATGTATGTATGTATGCGCCGACTCTAAGCGTACTCTAAGCATTCGGCTTCGAGGGAATTCCCGTCGAATTCCCCGGAGGAAGCACAAGCAAGCACAAGCAAGCACATCGAGCTCTGGTGGATGCCAAGGCATGGATGGCATGGCTTTGCACTGTGTGGTCTCGTGGAGGGGCAGAGGGACACTGGGACGCTGAACACTGTGGTCCTTGGCAGTTGTGCTGCGCCTCGTTCTGGCGCCCTGGTGAAGAAACTGGTAGGCAAAGAAGAGATACTAGGAGGTACTGAGACAATACTGAGACGACCAGTAGTGAGTGGAAGGCAGTGAAACTGAAAATAATGCAATGCATCATCACAGTACAGCTGGGAACATGTGTAGGTATGTATGTATGTACATAACAGCCTGAGAAGAGCACTGCATATGCCCTGATTGTCATCCATGCTGCCGGCAGAAAGCTCAGAAGGCATACGGGTATGTAGGTATGCATGTACACTGTACAACTCGACATACATACATACATCACGCATACCTTAGCATCTCTTGGGTTCAGCTCTTCAGGGGTTTTCAATCTTCGCCAGTGTTATCCTCTTGGTGTGAATGATATGTAAGTTTTGCGGGGAATAAACCCATGATCGGCGAGCGAGAAGGCATGGAAGTTGTAGCGAAAGAATCGAAGTCACTGAGTCTGCATGTCAGCTAAAACACGGTGAGATATCCCCTCGAGGTACGGGCGTATTGAATAGGTGCTTCGACGAGGATATGAGAAGTACATACAGAAAACATGAAGCTTGGTGTGTATATGCTACTGAGTATAGTATAGTAGGTATTAATCAAGGAGAGGAGAGGGGAGAAGGAATAATAAATTTAACAGCTATGAAGGGAAAAAGCGAAGGAAAAGAATGGAGAAGAAGGAAAAGTGTATAAAGATGGTCAACGGCCGTTGATGGACAGGTACATAGATACATAGGTACCTATAATCTTATTGGGCATGTTTTGAAGAGCATCCAGCAAGGAGTTTGGGTTTAAATTTACATAGATCCCTAGGTACATAGGTACATAGGTGGCTCAATGAATCAATCGTTCCACGGCCGGCCTGTTGCACAATATCGTCAACACAAATGTAGCACCACCATCACTCACTCCTCCCCTACCTTGCTCCCCTGGTACCCTCTGCATTTCTATTCTATCAGCATTCGGCATCATAACGCCACGGATGCATCACCAGCTTCAATTTTGCCACCTCTAAACCCCCAGATTGTTCCCCACACTGCTTGACCAGCTCACCAGAACAACAACAACAACAAAACAACAACAACAATAACAACACCAACTATAACAACAATAAACAAAACAGCCGTCCCACCGTTCATTTCCTTGCGTCTTTCGTTTCAGTCATCTCCTTTGTCAAGAATTATTATCACTTCGAAGTTGCATACGCCCAGCAACTAGTTGACATGACCACAGCACTAGTTGCCCCTCCGCCTTACGCTTGAACTCTGGCCGCAATATGAAGCATCTCGAACACTATCAATCACGATTCCCAAAGTTCATAAATCGTTAACGATTGCCCTAGCCGTGGCGGCGACTGATTCAGTTCGCCCGCCCGCCTTCGAAGACATTCAAAACAGACGAAGCAATATAATACATCCTGTGGGTCTAGGAAGGCAAGAGGCAATCTTGAGAGGCTTGTGGTGATTTGTTAACAAATCCTCTCGAAATGGCGGGACGACCAGCTATGTCCATGGAGGCAGCTCTGGATGAAGAACGCTTGGGTGTATTGGAGCTCTTGGAAGGTCTCAATAAACAACCTCCGCGCCAGCCGCGAGGATCTAACAGTTCCATGGGCTCGGATTCTCTCAATAGATCGACTTCGCCATACAATGCGCACCGTTCCCCAGTTCGAAGTATGTTAGATATCGCCAATGAGTCTATACCACGACATTCATCAATCGCAGGTACGACCAGCAGCGGCATCACACAAGGTCAGCAACTGCCAATTCGCAGCATGCTAGACGTCGGCTTTCCTCCAAGTCAATCGCACACGACCGCGCAAGCTTCTACGACAGATGCTCCCCATACTTCTGCGATCGGCCAACATCCCAGAAGCTTTTCCGATGCTATGTCACGCCCACCCGAATTTGGTCCGCGAGGAACACATGGGCGTCCCAAGGGTGATATTACAGAGGGTTATCAGTTTTCTGGTTATCTGCAAAGCAATCCAGGCGGCCCAGTAGCACCAAAAAGGAACACGTTGGCTGGGAAAAGGCCTTCGCCAAACTCTATGGCCGAAGCTGTCAGAGGAGAATTAACAGGATACAATCCGCGCGATAGAGGACGATCCTTGGGAATTAGCGGTATTGGCTCAAACAACAAGTCTCGATCGCCACACAATCGACTTGGGTTGCGCTCAAGCTCGCCAGGAATGGGACCTGCCCCGCCATCGAATAAGCTTGTTATGGACAGCGGTTTGACCGTAGACAAGGATAGTGCCTATCGACGGTTGTCTGATGCTAATCTGGCACTTCATGGAGGCAGCTTCTCAAGTCTTGCCAATCAGACCAGGAGACGAACCGACAGTGATGATAAGCGGGATCAGCGGTTACAGAAAGACTATACATTTACTGGAGGCGACCACGCTATGGAGAGTAGTGATGAGGAGGCCACTAGTGACGAAGAGGGACATAGAGGCAGGAGAAAGGGGGCACGGCACGATACGGATGGATGCCATCCTGAATCAAAGACCATCGGCATGGGGAGAACAACAGGTCCCAGAACTGCTCAAAGTCTAATGGCTGCAGCAGAAGAAGAAAGTAAGTGTTTAAATATGCTTAGTCGACTAGATACTGACGATAGAAGGACAAATGATCGCGGACAAGGAGCAGAAAAAGTACAAAGTCAGGTCGCTTTTGGAGCCTGAGATAACCGTCACGGCACCTGGAGGCGATCGACTGAAGACAGTTAAGGCAGGCGTCCATCCGACGAATGCGTTTGATCAAGGTGATGCATCAGGACTAAACACGCCTCATGATTCCGATACAGAGCTAGATATCTCTGATATCAGGCGCGCTCAAAAACTTGCAATCCTTGTCAGTCCGGTTACTTCAACGCCAGAGACACAACGAAGTGTGAGGACTATTTACCGTGGTGACTTCACCCAGATGCAAAAAGAGGCCGAAGAGGATCAGCGCCGTGTCCGAAAGTATCTTGTTGCTACTGATCTATCCGAGGAAGCGGCGCACGCTCTTGAATGGACTGTCGGGACGGTGCTTCGTGATGGAGATACCCTGCTCGCCATTTACTGTGTGGATGAAGACACGGGGATCATCCCCGAAAGTGGCTCTGGAACAGCTGACGCTCCATCTATTGATAAACAAGCGGAATCTATCGCCGCCGCGACGAAGGCTGTACCTGCTCACTTGATCACGATATCTTCTCACCTTCCTTCTCCGTTAGGTCCTGGTACGCCGCGATCTGGCGTTTCTGCGTCGCCGATGACCCGTGACCGCTCCCATGCTGAGCAGGAACGCTATCGGGCAGTCGAGGATATTACTGATCGGGTGTCAAAGCTATTGCGCAAGACAAAATTGCAAGTTCGGGTCGTCATAGAGGTTATCCATTGCAAGAGTCCGAAGCATCTGATTTGTGAAGTCATTGATTATTTCAATCCGACATTGGTTATTCTTGGAAGCAGAGGCAGAAGTGCGCTTAAAGGGTTTGTCATCTCTTTGATTTGATCGAGAGTATGCTAACGCAGTTCAGTGTGATCTTGGGTTCCTTCTCCAATTATCTTGTCACGAAGTCTTCTGTTCCAGTCATGGTTGCTCGGAAGCGTCTTCGCAAGCATACCAAGTATAAACGTCCCAGCGTACGGCTCGCAAACAATCTTACTGGTATGAGCGGGAAGACCTTAGCAAGTGCTAAGATTGATTGAGCTCTCTTGTTCATCTCAGCTTTACCAAGAAATAGTACGCACAATGGAGAGATTTTAGATCTTTGGTCGTATTGGAAGTATTTTTGGCGCACGGAGTAATGCGTGTATACCATGGTTATATGTCTATGGCTCATGTACGAGGCCAGGACTTACTCCTGAGCTGAAACGTTCGACGATTACATTAATATGAGAAGATCAAATCTCATGCAGGGCATGTGGCTAGCAGTTGCTGAAATGAAGTGCTATCCTAATTTACGCATGTTTCCTACGAGGAATCCGACAGCCTCGCAACGTATCTGCATAACTAACACTTCCTTCTTCGTCTTCAGCGGAAGATGTATCGCTATGATATTTGGATCATCAGCAGCAGCAACATCGTCCTCTTCGATGCCCTCGAGAGGAAACATAATTTAATAAGTTGTATTAGCAGGAGATAAGATCAAGAGGGAACTGTCTATAGCCTACTTTCATTCAGCGTGTGTACTGCTATCCAGAAACTAAAGAATAGTACTGGAATGTTGGCAGCGGAGAAGCTGGGAGCAGCTAACGAGAGAACGCAACAGGAGAAGACGGAAGTCCACAGAAGGTCCACAGAAGGAGTTCACAGGAGACATAGGATTGCTTTAATCAAAAAAACTATAGTACTAGTATTTGATAATAGTTTGTTGGTTACAGAAGACAGCAGAGAGAAGGACACGCTTCCCTCGACAAGGAGAACAATTCAGAACAAAATATCTCTCTGCATTTGTTCACTTTCAATCGACTTCCTTCTTCCATCCTTCAGTTGAGATGCTAGAGCTTATAAACAACCCGACAGGCGAACAAATAGAATTTAACACACAGTTTGAACCATTACCTTCTACACAAAACATATAAATGCAAGAAAGTATGTCAACTGTGAAATATAACGTTACTATGAAAGATATAACTTTAAAAACATCCATCATTTGAAATGGTTAGATTGCTGTTCTAAGTTTATCGGGCAAAAGAATGCCATGGTAGACTCTGAAATGGCCGACGGATCGCAGACTGGCAAGAGGACGAGCGGCAAAACAGGAGAGAGAGCGAGTTGCAAAATAGGAGGAGGATGGGAGTAAGGAGATCGGATATGTGCAGCGCTGTGGGGGAAAAGGACCCTATGGCCAGAGGCAAACTTCTTCCAGAGTCAGAAGCGTTGCTTAGCAGGTCATGAAATAATATCTTCTTGCACTCACATCTGACATTTTCTAAAACTCCAGAATTGCCATACACAATGTGAATAAATACATCTTCCTAAGCATTGCTTCGAGATTCCTGGTTTGGACGTTCTGTTATGAACATGTCATGTGACTCGAAGTGGAGTTAAGCTTCTTCGCTTGTGGCTTAGCGCCGTGGAAAAAAATTCACGATGGTATAAGAACAACCTTCTCAATTTCACCTTCTCATTCTTTTGATATTCGCAACCACAACATTATGTGAACTACATCGTCAGTGCTCCTTCTTGGAGCTACTTTCAACACTCCTTACGCCTCTGAGGCTCCCGGATAATCGGCAGCTTTGGTGGTCGCCGCAGTTGGCGCGCTGAGGTCGGCCGATTGTGTCTTTGATATGTCTTCACGAGGTAAGACTTTGTATTTCTTTATGATTGCACCCCCTCTCTACAAGATGATCAAACATTCTAGAGTCTTAGCAAGTCACTCGCTTGACCGCGGGAAAAAAGAGTTTCGTCGTTCCAGATCTGATCTGGAGCGTTGATTCTTGGACTGATGATACCATACAGCACGTCAGGCTGATAGAGAACCTTGTCAATTACTTGTCGTCGATTTCAAACGCTTTAGTCGATACTAATGTTGTCTTCACAGATATTTCATCCGACCCTCATTTCTCACTACCCCATGCCATCCAGGCGCCGGAAACACGAATGAGATATTTTCCCATGGTAGGCTGCTTCCATCTCTTTCACTATTATATCTTTTGCTATGATGGCACTGTGTTTAACGCAGGAATTACCGACCGATTAGACCTACGTCTCTGTGGATACAATGGCTAAAATACTGAGCTCCTTTTTGACTTCATACTTGGCAACGATTTCCTGATGATTTTCATGCTGACTTTGCTTCAAGATAGGATCAGCAATATGAAAGGTACGAAATATTCGATTTTGCTATACTGTATTACAACTGCCAAAAGATGAATCGGCACTGGGCTCCGACAGTTTCGACAAGATCGAGCTGGTTTATGACGGAGATGCCTCTTTGCGGCAAGACTTAGAAAACCTCGCCCACTGATTGCAGACACGTTTACTTTGCGATAATACAAACTCGTCATGAAGCTCGAAGCTAATGATCCGTCTCAGCTCTGATGAGATCTGCGTCTCAAAGATTTCTCCCGAGGTCGGCTCATGACGCTGGCCATAATCTTTTTCTTGGTTCTCGAGACCGAGTTTGCTGTGGTTCAAAACGTAGGTCTAACATTTTTCATTATTCTGGCAATGCATTTGCCTTTTACATGATGAGCATTTTAGATGACGAGTCTGATCGGGGTTACCCATGTAGACACAAATCAAATTATACCATTCATGCCTTCTGATTTATTATCTCTTGCAAAACGTTCCCAAGATATTTTAGTCACGCACAGACTAACAGAATCAATAGTTTCTATCAATTATGGATCATATTCATTCGCTCGGCCACACCTGCCATTCTCCAATGTAAGTATTGTCAGCATTTCTTTGGGATTCAAGCATGACGATGACCTCGACCGACAAATGACAAGCATATGTCCAAGCTTAACAGCAACGACGAGACTGTCCGAACTGAATATGCTCCATACACTTCCTTGTCAAGTCTTTCTTGGCTGAAAGTTGCTGATATGTTTATCCATAGATCCCCTGACAATTCGAAATCTCATCCTGTCAGAGACTGCGGTCGGAGCTCTGGCTCATTCCTTACGGCGCGGCTTCTAGGAATGTGCCCTCGTGGATATACGTCTCAACCCGTCCAGTATACCAAATTTGTAAGTCTTTATTTCGCCGTTCTCTTAATCCACATTTTACATGATGTTTCAAAATCACGACAGTCTGCATACAACCATTTTTTTATAAAAAATTATTGGTACTGCTGAGATCGCCTAAGGGCATATATTCTGATATTATACATTATTTTCATTTCCTGAAAGAAAACTGTGGAAGGGGATATCCGACTAACAATCATAAAGCAGTTTCATATAGTTTGATTACGGCGAATACCTCAGCATATTCGTTGGAGATTTTTCATTTAGACCATAGCCTTGTGCTATGCCTCGAAGAAAAATCTGAGGGGTAATCGTCGGATCCTTGACTGGTCGCTTCGCTCCCAGTTGGAGGAAGCGAGTTGTCCCCTGTAGTTTTGCTAGTAATCTGTACGTAAAGATACTTATAGAGGTGGTTTTGCTATCTGAGCACGTACAGAAATGAGACGAGAAAATTACATATTTATACCTAAGTACCTTTACGTATAAACAACTATGTAAAGGTACATAAAAGTTCGCATTTTGTATGGGAGGGGACAACTCGCTTCCTCCAACTGGGCGACCAGTTGGATTCAACGATTAAGTGCGAATGCATGAAACCATAACTTTTTGTTCTGCCCCATAGCCCATAAGGAGGGGTTCATTAAATCTAATCACAGCAGCGGTGGTTAGAGTGGGAGTTAGTCACTCTAAGGATGAGTCGCTGCTAGCTTAATTAGGCTTAAGGTGCTCTGCAATGAGCTAATGCTATATATATCTCTAAGCAAGATCTAGCATTTACACACTAGTAGAACAGCTACTCATCCTTAAATTTAGTAGCTAAGTGTGATGGCTCGATCAACTTCAGATTCCTATATTTTGACTTTTAAATGCCATCCCGAAGTCCACGCTCTAGCAGCCACGAGGGATCCTGCGGCCAAGAGCAGGGCGAATCCAGCCCAGATCTGCGGTGCCAAATAGTCACCACCTGTTTCCGCCATGAGGGCACCTGCTACTGATGGCCCCGTCAAAGGACCGACACTCATCAGCGTCAAAATCATGCCCACACGTGTCCCAATCTTGCTCATATCCTTTGTCAACGAAGGGACCGTGCCGGCGAAAAGTCCCATTGCGGCGGCTGAAGCGACGCCGTAGAAGATGGCAAAGGCGTAAAGACCAGCAGTATTATGCACCGCAGCCCAGCAGAACATGAGGAAGCCGCAAAGGGCAACCCAGGGGATCAGAACATTGAGGGGGCCGAGGTAACGGTCTGCTAGATAACCACAGGGAATGCGAGCAGGTATACCAGCAGCGTTGATGATGATGAGTAAGTTCACGCTGGTTATGTCGTCGAAGCCAAGCTTTTCGGTGGCGTATACTTGGATCTAAGAGGAAGTATTAGCCTTGGCCTGGAACGTGGTTGCGAAGGGCGGGGTGGGGAGCTTGCATAAAAGAAAGCGAAGTAAAGAGTCCAGTAAAGGAGGAAGACACCGAACGTAAAAAGAACGTAAGGAGGCTCTTTGAAAGCACCCCATTCCACAAGAGGTCCTGACTTGCGAGATGGTAGGCGCGTTCGTAGGAGGAGGTTGATTATGATAAGCATGAAAAATACCACGAAGGCCATGCACCGGACCGCCCGCCCATGGAAAACCTTGAAATTTTAACATAAAAATTTCCTGGAACACTGGAAAGTGAGGGAAACGCACCAATTTTTGGTGTGAGATATTGAATCATCGCTGGAAAGATCATTCCTCCCGTGCTTGTACCAGTAGCTGCAGTCGTGACAGCAAGGACTCTTTTCCGGACAAAATAGTGTGAGATCAGCGTAATGCTTGGTAACCATATCAATCCGAGGCCAATTCCAACACAAAGGCCCTGCGCGAGGAAGATCTGCCAGTATTCTGTTGCTAGGCTCGTGGTAAAAGTGCCGACAAGAATAATGATTGAACCAACGAACACAACAGGGCGAGCGAGTCCGGCATCTGTCGCTCTGCCGGAGAGCGTGGATATAAATAGGAGGGCGAAGACCTGCACTCCTCCGATCCAGGATATATCAGAGGGTGAATAAGGCAGGGTATGTTCATAGTAAGTCTGGAAGACACCAAAGCTTGAGGGGTAGCCCCAGGCAATCGCGACGATAAGATGTCCAGCGAAGACCTGGCTCCATGCACGAACTCCGCCGTCAGGGGGAGGATCTGTGCCATTTGTATTTTCTCGAATGTCTTCCTCAGGTAGTGTGGAATCCGAATCCATTGCTCCATATTTGGGTTCAGCCCTTTCCATCTGACTAGGTTGTGTATCTGTTGATGCGGTATAGACGATAATTAGGGGTGCGTTTCTCATCAGCTGCCTGTATACGACAGGAATGTGAAATATGAAGCAAGCGGGAGAAGCGTGGACGCTGTAAATTCATAATGAGATGGGAGAAAGACTTCTTTGGCAGTTATAAGTGATAATTCGAGTGGTGGATTGATCTATACCGCACAGGCTAATACGATCTGCCATTGTGCTGGCCATTATGCAGCTTACTGCATCGGTCTATTCTCGAATTGCAGCCCGACTGCTTGCCTCAGCACACCATAATCGTTGGTTTCGACAAACTGTACTCGGGTACAAGAGGTGGTTTGGTGGAAAACCAACGATTAGATCCCAACGTAGTCGCCTTTCACACCTCTAGAGGCTTTGACCTCTGCGAAATGGCCATCGACAACTTCAAAGCTTCCATCTTGAACCCAACAGATTTTGCCAAACTCATCGCATGTTGAGTATCTTTCCTTGCTAGCGAGGCAAGAAAAAGCGGCTGAGATTTTATTAAGTCTCGAAGCAATTTGTTCAAGTTCTGCTCATCTCGTCACGGTTCCAATAGTCACCGCTCATCATGCGGTTCGAGTATGAAGTATATGGGCCAGGAAATAATGCTTCAATATACCCATGAAGCTTTGCACTGTCTAGTCCCGTCTTTTCAGCAAGAACATGACCTTCTGCAATGGTTCCGACCATGTTGAAGATGAACGAATTGCCGATGGCCTTCAGCGTAGTCGCTGTCCCAGGTGGCAAGTCGCTGAGATTGATTTCTGCTCGACCCATTACCCTTTGCAGTACGGCCTGACTTTTTCGATTGCCCAATTTGGACCAGCAAGCACGCAGGCAAGCTCACCGTTGTCAGCCTTTTCCGGAGCGCCGAAAACTGGCATGCATAAGTAAACCTCGTTAGATCTTTCCTAGGAATGATATTTCGACCTATCGGGACATGCTACGAAAATTCCGCCGTGAAGATTGACAAACTCGGCAAGTTCATTCGTCTTGTCAGGATGAATTGTAGAGCACTCTGCAAAAGTCTTTCCCTGCACATCATTCTTTATGGCAAGATTGAGTGTCTGCTGCACAGCATCATCATCTCCCAAGTGTGAAAATAATGTCGGAGCGCATAACAGCGTCCTTGATGGAATCCGCAACGACGAGACTACCACGAGGAAGCAGTGCTTCTAGCTCTACCGCTTTCTTCTGGGTGCGATTGAACACAATCAAAGGATTGTTCAAATGGCCTTTGTGGACGAGACTTTTGCACATGCCCTACGCTTTGCACATGCCCTACGCGCGTTAATCAAGATTATCCGAGAAACAAGGCAAGAACAAGTGTACTCGACCCATATTGCCCAGTCTGATGAAAGCTAATTGAGGATTCATTTTTGCCTGCGATATGGAAATGGCGTATAAATCCTGTCTCTGCATTGCAGCCGGTTCTCGCAGCTCTCTTTGAAACTTGAGAGTGTTGGTTGTGGCCTTGCGTCAAGATATATACTTCGTAGAGAATCTGGAGACGTTGGGGGGTGTGGCAAAGCAGCCTGGGTCAGGTTTTTTTTCCCTGATGTGAGCAAAAAAATATTCGAGTCAACGATGATAGGATGCAATTAATGCGGTGGTGCATCAGTAGATCCGGACCTTATACCCGTGAGTGAGGAGAAGTTTCTGAATGGGTTCATTTTCATGAAATCTTGAGGATTCGTCTCAGCATCACTCAACGTTGTACCTTAGCAAGGGCCAGTAAGTCGTTGTTGTTATCGTTGAGCACCCAAGCAGCTGGACATTCACAACGAGTGAGTAACCACAGGAGTTCATAATCAGACGTTCCAAAAAGCAAAAATGTTTTATTTCAAGCTTGTTTGTCTCATGCTCAAACTAAAATTCAGTAAATAGAAGACTACAAAAGCTGTGTAAAACAAAACGACCTAGGTTCAGGAGGAATTCTCGCAGACATGAACCACATCTAAAACCGCCAGATTCACTCTGCCCCTCCGGCAGTGACAAGTGGATCAGCCGTTGGTGGTGTATTATCGACTTGGATACCGCCCCTCTTCGGAACAGTGCTGTCGTGGAAAGGAAGGCACCAGCCACCTTCATGCTCAGGCGTACCAATCCAAGTACGCAAAAGGTACCGTGGTGGCTTGGGTGGGGGCGGGTCAGTGAAGCCAGTGCGAGAATGAAATGTCTGGCAGCAAGAATCGAACTGTATGTCTCCAACCTCACAATCGTATAGCAGACCATTCTTCTGGCAGTAAGACTCGAGGACTTCCATCGCCTCTTTCTGCTCATTGGACAATGGAGGGATCAACCCTTTGTCGCTGAAGCGAGAGAGGGATTTGACAAAGTATGGGTCCCATCTTCGATTTGGTCAGCTTATGTGCTTTTCCGGCTAACATATGAAGTGGACACTTACTTGACATAGACACGTTTCTTTCCACCAGGTTCAACGAAGAAAATCGAGCCTTTGAACCAAGGTTCCTGGCCATCGGTGATCTCGCCTTTGCGGTCAACATACCCAAATTGGAAAAGACAAGGTCTTCGCAACGTCTGGCCGCTCCTTTACAAGCTCATTCCATACAGTATGGGCTGACGCGCAACCCGAAGCGCCTCCGGTCTCACCTGGGGCACAGAACAAGAGGCCGACGATATCAGTCTCGTCCGTGTGGTAGAATTGCCTATAGCTGTCTCTTAGCCACGTTTAATGAAAGGTGGGTGGTTTGAACGTACGGGGCGTTGCTAGCAGAAATCTTGATTTTGTCTAGATTGTTTTTGTAATCAACGCCCTGGTTGGTTACGTGACCCAGGATCAATCCTAACTTGTTCTGAGATAGTAGGTAGCCAAAGTGGGCAAAAATGCCCATGTGTCGATCGGCAAACCACGAAATAATCTAAAGCCACGGCCGTTCAGGATGTCGTCCCGTGCTGTATCGAGCACCGGAGTAAGTCCCGGTAGAGGAAAATTTGTCTTTTTCGTGAATCGGTCTGTCGTAGGGTAAAGTTTGAAGCAAGTTACTGACTGAAAATATCTAAGGCGACTTGAGCGAGGTTAGCATGGGAAAGACGGGGAGATACTGAAGTTTTTATATTCTCTGCGAATGTTGTAAAGGGAGCCATCTCTTTCCCATAGCCATACGGCTTCGGAATGCAAAAGAACAGATACTCGTCTCAAAACACTTTCCCTTCATGCAATTCGAGGATTCGAGTTTCAGCCCTAGGCCAACGGTAGACGCAGAGATCTCTACCGAGGCAGAATAATGGTGTACTGATTACAGAGCCTCTTTTTAGGCTTTTGGGCAGGTTACTGACGTCGTGTGTTTCACGCCATATCGGATACCTTGTTCGTTGTATCATTGTGCGTGATTGACATCACGGAATACCGCATCGGATACTTTGTTGCATTTAATGCATAGATCAGTACTCCCGTTTCTTGCGCTCGATGTCACCTTCGTGGCTTTGAGCGCTTTATCTATTTTGCAAGTCGTCAATTTAAGGATAATATATCTGAATCAGAAGCGGCAAATAACGCCCCTTTGTGTATCTGCTGTCAAAGTCTCTCAAAATGCCAGTCTTCTATGGGTCACTGATGGAGAGAGTGGCTATTATGCTAACTGCGGCTGCTCCCGTGTTAGAAATTACTCTGTTCGTTCCGAGCCTTTTTCCCCAGAGGATCGATTCAGGACTTCCCCCAGCTGCTGCCCAGCCTTCCGACGGCTGACACGGTATCGCTCAATGGCAAGGCCTATTCCGAGGTAGAAAAGACAATCAAGCCAACAACTGCGTATCGTGAACGTGGTAATGCACAACATTGTCCGAAGCACTCCCAAGCATCGTTTAACTCGCAGATTCCACGCGTTGAGAGGCCAATTATTTCCTCGGCCTCTGCTTCCAAAGGACTGTTTAGTGCCACGGGGTCGAGTCGTAACCATGACGATTATGCCGCAAGTGAAATGTGGGGATTCTTTGCCGCAAGAGTCAAGCCATGTCCTCGCATTCAAAATCTTATCCGAGTCGTTTATGGATCGGCAAAGGCTGTGCAGCACCCGCCGATCTTTTACCAAAACCTGTGGTATACGAACAAGGACAACGTCTTCAGTGCCGAGACATCTGCAGAGTCCAGACTTTCTCGCCTTTTCCGTGGCCGCAAGAAAATTGATTGACATCAAAGATTCGAATGTGCCAGCCGGCCATCTTTATTATTTTTGGCCCATGATGTTGCAGCGACGAAGTCATGGAACTGGGAACTTGGCCCGGGGCAGAGTCGACAGCATGTTGCCGTGCTGGCCATTGCTCATCACCTTGGTGTCGCTACGGAAGAGATTAAAAAGGAATGGAGACGCAGTCGAAATTATGTGAAGTTGCTCGAGGTCTGTGGACCTGGATCTTTGCTCGAACTCGGGTCCGGGGTAAATTGGCAGTGAGTCGTCTTTAACCGCCTCAACCAGAGATTTGAAACGTTGACTGTCCACCAGCTAGCTGGGAGAAAGCCATGGCGAAGGATGATGTTACGAATACTCATTTCATCGACTTTCGAAGAGAAAAGTACATACAGGGGTCCGGCAGGGGTGTGGGCCACCTATAGGCAGGTGAAATCCTTTTTCGTTGAAAAAGGGGCCCGGCATAAGACGTAGGAGTGCCCATGTCTTGCATTGCGATATCACGGCCAGTAGTTCATTGGTACGCAATTTTCACGCTTGACTCAGCCTCATCCAGTGTGTCTTACCTCCATCCCAGTATTCTCTTAAGAATATCTTAGAGGAACGCGTGCTCACCAGAGTGACCAGAATATCCCAACTCGTCAACCTAAACACCATGCCTCGCAGGAAAGCCTTATTAATTGGCATCAACTACTATGGTACCAAGCATCAACTGAACGGATGTATCAACGATGCCATGAACCTTCGCGAATACCTTGTTCGGGACCGTGGATTTTCGGCCGCACATCACGACATGGTCGTGATGACTGATGCGCCCGAGAATAGGGGGACACCCTTTGAGCCTACCGGTGCCAATATGATGGCTGTGAGATGCCCTCCTGCCACCATAATTACCTAGGCACTGACGTCCCCCCTAGGCTTTTCAATGGCTTGTCTCTGGTAACAATGCAGGAGACTCCGTTTTCTTATCCTACTCTGGACATGGAGGTGGCTGAAACCTCACCCTATTCAAGCGGGAACTCGTCATTCTAACCGCCGGGTAGCCCAAGTTAAGGACCCAGATGGAGACCGAGACTCTGGGTGAGTGAATCCACGCGATATTCGCAGATGACCGTGCTTACGAAGTCGCAGATTCGATGATACCATTTGTCCCCTAGACTTTGAATCTCGTGGACAGATAGATAGTGACACAGTACGTGCGGGAAAAGGATGATCGGATATGCCACACAAGAAAAACTAACAAGAGGCAGCTGCATAGAACCATTGTGTCACCAATGAACCCCCGAGCGCGTCTAACGGTTCTTTTTGACTGTTGTCATAGTGGTTCTGCAATCGAACTTCCCTTCGTCTATCGGCCGAATTCGGCAGGACAGGTTAACCTTATTGACAACGTGAAGCAGGGTATTAACCTTGCTAACACGGCTATGAATCTCCTGCATGGAGGATTCTCCACCGCAAAGATCCAAGAGGCTAAAGCCCTCATTGGAGGAGCACAATTTTTCTTTGCTTCGCTGCACCATCGACCTGAAGGACGCACCAACGAGAATGGCCTAGGCGAGGAAAACTTTGTGGAAGATTGGAAAAATGAGGGTAAAGATATTTGGATGTTCAGTGGCTGCGCCGATAATCAGACATCGGCCGATACAAGCATTGCGGGAGCCGCAACAGGTTTGTTAACGTGTCTGAGTATTAGCTAGTAAGCAACACTAATATAGACAGGTGCCATGTCGTATGGATTCAAGACCATGAGAGAGAACCCGAATCAGAGCTATATTGAGGTAAGTCCCAATTTCCTAAAACGTACACAGACCCTTTATAAGTAGATCTCGCCTGACGCCTTCACAGGTCCTTCAAAACACACGACAACTTTTAGTACAGCATTACCAACAGATCCCTCAATTATCCGTGGGCGGAGAATATGACCTACGCCAAAGAGTCTCTGTATGTATACATCAATTTTATTTTACTGGGACGGTGAACTGATCGTGGCCAGTTTTGAAATATCTCTTTTCAAGTAGAAATGATGAACGGATTCGAAGTTGATTTTATATCCGCGATGTTTTGCACGACTAGATGCATTATGAAATGAAGCATGAGTCTACACCCGATCTACGGCCGAGAATAAGCTGAGCGATTTTTGGATTTCGGATCTTCCCTAGGAAATAGTACCCACTGAATTGCGCATCGTCTATTGATTTTGATTCAGATTTGATATGTAGCATATACCACTCTACAATCCATTCACCCCATATTTGTGCACAACACATGTCGTCTTTTATGTTATTGGCATCATTCGCAGCCATGAATCACCACCTCTTCAGCAGTTCCAACCCTAAATCGGCGCCCTATTTATAATATTCCTGTCCTCTCTAAACTTCCTCTTCACCCTACCTTCCAACACTTCCTACGCAGCCTCCTTGGATACCAGAATACTCCATACTTTTCCATTGCCATCTTCTCCGAGCTCCTCTCTCATCTAAACAATATCTGTAGGCGAATAATCTCTACTGCGATTCGAACTTGACTAGCGCATTAATGTAAGAGATAAGCTTCAGTCTTCGCAAATAGATGTTGTGAAGGTCGACACGTCTCTTAGCTTCCCCGACGTTATGTCCAGTGATGAGTATCATCATGAAGAATGATTCGATAATGCTAGGAGGGACGTTGCAGAGGAGCTGTCCAGTAACACTCCAACCCATGGCACTAGCACCAATGATAAGACCGATGATGGTGGCTACCCCCAAAACAACCGTTAATTCATGAGAGCAGAAGTTGCCCATGGCGGTCGAGATTCGGCAGCTGAGCGAGTTCTCCGCAACGCGCTCTTCATTAAGCTGCGTCACGCCAATCAGGGCCAGCATGCCCATATCATCATATGTCAACTGGGTGAACTCGGCGTTTTCGTAGCCGCCGATAACGTTGGAAACATTGCGTAGAACGAACCCATCATTCATGCCAACCAGCCCAGCGTACGTGCCGATGAGGAGCCACCAGTTTGAGTTGAAGGACATTGCTGGGCCGACCACTATCCAAACGACAATTACCAAGAACAGGATTGCGATCCCAAGAAGAGTGCCAACGAGATCTGCGTAGTAGTCGATTCCACGTTGGATCCTGCTCCGTTTGGGAACGGGGATAATGACGGGCCCATTTTCCATCTTGTCGCCGGTTATTGTCCGAAGTCTGAGCTCGAGAACAGCATCAACCTCGTAGATGGATTCTAGGCATTTGGTCATATATTTGCTGTGTCGCTCACGGATGTTTGCCAAGAAGGCCAACATGAACACCATCAATGCCGACGTGGCCGAGTTAATGTAGAGCTGCCACGTATCGGACCAGCCGCAGTACTTGCCAAATCCAATCCAGATGAAGATGCCGACCCAGAAGCCAAACACAGTGGCAATATGACCCAGGAAGGCGGAGACTGTAGTAGAGATTCGACCAAGTAAATTCTCCGCAGGGAGCACGGATGCGAATTCTGTCTGCTGCAGCTCGTCGAACTGCGTCGCCTTGACTCTGTCATACTTCCCACTGACAATGAGGCCTCTTAGCATTCTCTTGTTGCTGCCAATGCGAGATCTTAGACTGGCTGACACGATCATGATCAAGTCGTACGCATTCAACTGCTGACGCATGAGGAAGGCATCGAAGACCATATTAATGATGGCCTGAGCATCGGAAATGCCAACCTGCCAGTCATTCGACTGGCCAAATGGAATCCCCAAGAGTGCCCAGGTCAGAAGGGCGATGATGGTGGAGAAGAAGACGAACTGTGAGCCCGAGAATTGTACAATCTTGTCGAGCCAACGATCTAAGAGTCTGACCTTGGCCTGGACCGTATAATAAGTATTCACGTTTTCGACGGCGGCTTCAACGGATTGTGCGTTTTTGTCCTCGTCGACATTGGCCACCTCCTGCGTTGGTGCTGCGAACTTAACTGCGCGTCTAGTGCCTGGAGCGCGGAGGGCGTTGTATATTCGCTCCATTGCTTATAGGTCAGTAAAGAAAGGCGTGATAGACTGCGAGCTTGATTACGCAAGAGCAATCGTCTCAGTGAGAGCACCTTAGTGCTTGTTTGGATGCCGAACTCAAAGCTTTCCCTTCTAGTAGTCAAGTTTCTGCAGGAACATGTCAGTAAGCCGCAAAATCTTGTGGATTATAGCAGGGAAATTGGGATGATATATATAACAATAAAAGCCTAGTTTCTTTCATAGTGGACGAATAGCAAGATATTCATTCCGGTATGTAGGAATGTCTCAAGGTTGTCGTGGACTGACCTTCATTCTATGGTGGTTTGATGGACTGGAGTAGCTCGTCAGGAGGCATGGCCCAGCCTCCTGGTCTGTAAGAAAAAGTGATGGTCGCCAGCGTTTCGTAGGAGACTCTGCTCTTATTCAACCTGTTCAGAATGGTCAGCTATAACTGTATATAAAGAAGACATTCGGAATGATGGCAAGACTTACAGTGTTCAGGTAATTCGATTTATGTAATCGGGTCTTTTGCGATGGGTAGATGGAAAATCTTGTGATTAAGGAAGGAATGAGGAATTCGGTATGAGGGGGACTGTGGGCATATTTTTATATGGCAAAAAAATCAAAAAAATCCAACAGGTATGCGCGCAATTCCTACCTACCTAGACTCTTAGAGAGCGGTGAAATCAATCCACCTCAGTGACATCTAGACCAGCGTTGATTTGTATCGTCGCTTTTGGGCATAGGTACCAAATGAGGCTGGTACCTGTCCCTACCTGAATTAGATAATTAGTAGTAATCTATCTACCTGACATCAATATCTTACCTCGATGATTTTGTGGGTGGGAACCCGCAAGGACCAATACCTACACATCCGTTTCCAAGCATTTGTTTTTTACGTTTTTTTACTTTTACCCTTGCGGTTTGGGTTTGCATTATACTCCTACTTAGCTACCGCATATGATAGATAGATAGATATCTTACCTTACCTTACCTACCTATCTCGTCCTGTAGGACCGAAGACGAGAGTGAGATGAAAAAAATCCCACCTGGTTGCGATATTTTTATATTTTTAAATGCCTCATCGCATCATTTGATGGGATGCGTGTGACTTTTCTTCAAGTGCACCCCGTTCTTTTATCGCCGGCAGGTTTGTTTGTAATCTAACCATCTATCGTCCCCCAGGCACCGCTGTGGAAGCGAAGGTGATTGATAATGGACGGCATATTATTGGTCCCTCCGGAAAGAAAAACGAGTCTAGCTAATCATGTGAAGAGCTTGTTTTGACGCCGCGATGTCCATACATGGGCCCCTGTTAGAACTCGCAGGTACGGAGATGACAGAGACAGACTGACTTGACTACTCTACTAGTGGAAGCGAGTTGTCCCCTCTCAAATTGAGTTGCGACAACCACGTACGTGAAATGATAACTTATCTCTTTGTGTTGTATTTAGTAGGAAATGTACATAATTGAATTATAACTATAGGAAGAATATAACACTAGCACTACTCTCATCTCCTAACTCCTCACTACTTTCTTGAATTGCTAGATCCTCCGCCTCCGCCTAAGCCTCCGCCTCCGCCTTAGGATCTATAATAGGCTGTAGAAGGTGGTCTAGAGAGGATTGCTTTTAAGGAAACGGCAAGTTATGACTATATAGTACACTTGTCACTCATTGTTTTGGCACCCAAGGAAGGCAGACGTAGACTGTCAGTCATGAAGAAGACAGTCTTGCCATTTCATAGTATCAGGATTTCTTCAACCTATGAGAACGTCCTTGGACAGACAAACAGTTTTCGATAGATAATCGACTTGATAAGACGGCATAAACTCTGCGGCCAGTACTAAGCAGTAACTTCTCCAGAGACACCACTAACACCGCCTCCACCGCTTTCGCCGCCTCCCATGTGAGTACGATCAGGGCCGCTCTCATCCTTCCGATCATCCCAACCATCACCGTTACCACTAGCACAATTGTTGCGTTCTTCAACTCTCAAAGTCGCCGTGAGCTGATCAGAATGAGCCTTTGCGCACTGATAAGTCTCATCCAGAAAGGCGTAGACATTATCGAGGGCAGCCATGACTTGGAGATGCTCTGAGTTGTTAGGTTTGGCGTGGCTCTTATCGCGGGTTTCGTACCACAAGCGTCGATTGGATTCGACATTGGCCTGGGCATGCCAGGTTTGACCCTGCGCAAGAAGGAGATCGTTGTGGGCTGCATCCAGGTTATCGCCATGGAGGTTAGTGGCTCTGATGGCTCCGATCTCCGCCTTGAGAGCGTCAGCACGAAGAGTCCCGGCTTTGGCGCGCTCCTTCTCGGCCGTCAGAGCAGTCTCCAGCTCCTCCCTGTCCACAAGAAGCCTGTCGATGTAGGCGAGGGCGCCATTGGCCGCCTTCCGGTCCCGAAGTCCACGGCCTTCCTCCACTGCTGCCACGCGAATATCATCTGGCAGACGCGCAATAAGGTTCTCAACCTGCATTTTCTCGGCAGCACGATGCCGATCCATGAACTCCTTATGCCTAACTCTGCGGTTTTGAGCTAAATTGGATATTAGAACAAGACATAGGAGGGAACTGTTGAATATTTGGCGCTTACATTTGTCGTTCATGATGCCACAAGCGATCAATCGGTTATATCTTTATGTGTGCGTATCAAAGACTACGGAGAATCAGCATCATTCGTCTTTAGGTTTGAATCTTGACATAAAGGCGATATAGAATATATAAACTGTAGCTAAAGTAACCAAAGTATGAGGGTGTACTAACATTGGGCTGCAAGAATATATATTTGTATATCTAACGCAGTATTCTGAGCTTGTTCAAAGACGAAGAGCGTCACAAGTGATCGATTGGCTAAATCTTGGTATGGATGTGAGAAACTATGAAAGATCAGTAACATTTTTCATATTCGGGTTCGATGATGTCAAGACAATAAATAAATATGAATAGATAAATAGTCAAATAGTTAAACTGTAATCAAGGTATGGGAATATACCTACATGAGGCTACAGCTGATGCAGTATTCTTTGGTTGTTGAGGAAGAAAGAAATCGCCCGTCGACGTCGACGCGACGCGTTTATTCTACCCCTTCAAATCCGCCTAGAGGCCAACTCCCCTCGACTGGGCCACTTGTCGAGCTCCAAGGGTAGCCGAACTCGACGACCGAGCAGAGTCGTGATGTTCAGTCGTTGAAGGAGCCTATTTTGTGGTACATATCAGCCACAAGGAAGGCGAATTCTGAGCTATAGCTTTGATAGAGACCACATGCTGAAATTTATAGGAAAGGGAAAAATAGGTTAAACAGCATAGAAAATATAAATATCACAATTTGCAGGAAGAACTGAATTAGAGGTTGCTTGATCATATCTTTCTGCGTAAGCACATAAACGTTATCATTCCCACTCGGGCACGCTATTCATTGCCATACCTTTCCCATTTTCCATCTCCCTTGACATGCAATGTTGCAGAGCTGTCTCATCTCTCGCCACGGGGAGGGATGCTCCAGGATCCCACCAGAAGTACTCCTGATATTTTCATTCAGAAGTTTCCCAATCCTTCCATCCAAATTTTGTAAGTTTTGTATCATTCGTTTGTGTGATCCAAAAATGACCAAGTCACCAACTTCCATCATAGTATATTGAAAAAAACAAGGCTGGTAAGGCCAAACATCAATGTATTGGAATTATACAGTGGCACTGCTGCATTTTTTGGTGAAGGTGTGGCAGTAGCCGTATATAGGCCAGTTAATACCTGTGTGACCGTAGTCACAGATGCAACTGCTCCAACTGGAGTCGACTTTCCAACAACAGTCTTAGTTGACTGCAATGCCAAGGAGCTGTAGTCATTGGGTGTATCGTAAAGAATTCCACCCACTACAATACCTTCACCATTTACAATCTTGTTCTTTTGATCATTGGTACAGGTGTTGGGGATAGCTCTAAGCCAACAAGTGTTAGGAGGCGAGTTTGGTAGAGAATTCTTGTGTTCTGCATTTGCAGTACCAGTTGTGTTGTAGTTCTTCAGGTCAATCGCTCGTCCCGTGGAAACAGAGGTGCCGCTGATAATGCGTGCAAAGACCTGAAAGGCAGTTTCAGGTTGATATGCAGGTACCAGATGACCAGCATCATAAATACGTGAAAATGAAAGGTTCGCAAATTGTCGTACAACGCCACCAATATACGAGTCATTGACAATAATTGGTGCATATTCAGCAGCTGGAAAGCGTGCTGAATAGGCATCGGCTGCTGGTGGATAAGAGGCGACAGCCAACGATATAGCTTCTCCTCCAAGCCAATTGCATATATAATCGCGGTCTCCGTATATGAATCCAACACGGATACCAGAGTTGAGCAGAGATGCAATTTCTGGAACAAGTGAATCTCGTTCGTAATCACCAGTGTATTTGAATTCAGAAACGACCTGGGAATTTGTTTCAGTGTAGTTCACAGGAGATCCAATGGCCGACAGAAAGCTTGGCGTGTTAAGATATTCCAGGTAGCTGCTTGGAGGAAACGAGTCGGGAAGCAGATGAGCAATATCATAATAGCTACGTCTTGAATCTGCGTAAGTATCGATGACATTATCGTAGCAAGTCGAATATGCCTTCGAACACAAATTATTAACCTCATCGACATCTCCATTGCCATCAGGATCCTGTGATACTTTTGCGGCTCGGCAGGAAATGATTGAATCTCGGCAGCCACCCGGAGTATAGAAACTGGAATTCGCATATGTAGCTCGTGTCGGATTAATCGCAGTCAGGCCAAAAGTGTTGTTGTTCGCCATTTGTGGATAGTACGGCCCCTGAATCAAATCATCAACACATCCGTTGATGATGCCCACCGACACGAGCTTGATAGCCAAGGTACCAGTAGACGACAATGTGTCATTCAAGCGCTTTGCATTCTGACGTTCCCACAACGATGCGAATGCTGGTCCATATTTCCCACCATAGCTCTCAGCAAAAAGGTTGACACCGACGATTGATGACGATGAGTTGCTATTAGGACTATATTGAGGGAAGGTCGAAAGAAAGCCTTGTAGCATATGCCAAATTGCCATGGCTGATATGTCGGTAGTATTTGAAGTATAATTCGAGTTCAATGAGCTGAAAGTCCCGTTCAAGAAGGTAAAGTCTGGCTGTGAATTTGGAAGAGTCTGAGGCGGCGTGTATAGATTCGAGGTCAGGAGGTCCAGTGAGCAATTCGTAGGTGTATCGTATGAAAATCCAACTTGATTTGGCTTGGTAATGTCAGTATACATAGGTTGCGACAGTTCTCATCTGGCTCAAGTATACCTGGTCAATGTACAACATATTCGATGCTCTGTCCCATCCCCAATCTCTTGCTTTGGTCCCAAACACTCCTTCAGCTTCCTCAACTACCTCGCAAGGCCCGTTCTCCGTGAACATGCCCAACATTGAGCTTGTTCCGGGGCCTCCATTCAGCCATATCGTCAACTGCTGCGTAGGCTCTCGCGCCTCAACGAACCAAAAGAATGTGTTCGTGGGATATTCGCCAGGAATATGTACCCAACCCGTGTACTGCTGCTGCGTTTCGAAGACTGTCCGGCAAGTTCCCAATGGCGGACTTTTATAAGAGATTGTGATATTTCCATCAACCGGCGACACGATGGTTGCGAGGTTTAGGCTTGACTGCGGCGGATACTGAGCGAACGTGGTGCCAAAGAACAGAAGGCTTATGACAAGAAGACAGAGCATGATCGTGAGGGCATCGTTGTCTACCCAGCAAAGAGAGCAATGATGGTCAATTGACGACGCAGCTGATCGTGCGTGTTCACGCAGGTACGACCAGAGATGTCCTTGGCAACAGGAACCTTGGAAGGTTGTAACGGATGATGGTTTTTCCGGACACTCCACCGATCAACACCTCGACAGCCTTGTACCTTATTGTTTTTGGGGAGGAAAAAGGAAATCAGGTATGCAAAAGGAGAATTAATTGCGTTTTTCTAGCCAAGAGAAAGGAGACAGAATCATGTGCTGATGTAGTATTATTAGGGAGGGGCTACAGACTTGGTAGAGTAAGACGCTGTGGACAGAGAGCTGAACAATACTCTCCGCATTTTACGAGGATGAGATGCACGGTGCACCAAGCGAAGGTGCCTCACAGAGCCACAAGAGTCTGTGTAGAGGCTGAGGCCGAGGCTGAACGTGAGGCTGAAGGCTTTTGCACACCTGTGTATTGAAGGTTTTCGGGGAGTATCCCATATTCTTCTGCTTCACCATCTTTTCTCACAGTATGGTGACTGCTCAGAAGTCATGTCGGCCTACTACTCTGCCACGGACATAATCACATATATTGGCGTCCCTTTGGCCGTCTTGGGTGTCGCCCCTATCCTCTACAACACCGTCACGACACTTGCGACGTTGTCGAAAGTCAGAAGGCTTCTGCGCAAGAGTCGTCTTGCTGGCATAACAAGAGGCGATGTCGTGAACCATGTTATCGAATGTGAGCTTGCGCGCTTCAGCATTGCGCCGTTGGACCGCGAAGACAACAGCGAGGAATATTGGAATGTCTACGAACACCCCAGCCTTGTTCCTGGCGGTAGCTGGACCATTTTTAACTGGAAGATGCATGCGATTGCTATAAAGACTCAACGAATCGAGTATACGGACCAGCTTCGCCAGCCCCAAGCTGAGATAGGCTTCGAGGAACTCGTAAGCTATCTCTTAGATCTGGGAGCCATTCCCAGCGCTGTTGGATTTCAAATGTTGAGGACATCTGGATTATGGGTTCCTGTTGGAACTCCTCTCTTACTTTCTCCGGATCGACATGAAGCCGCACTGACAGTTGCTCCTTTGGATGACTCGGATGGAATGCTCTCGTTGGCAGTCAGATGGTCTCGAAAGTGGAAGATCAGGGATAAATCTTCGCTACCACCGTACTGGATACAAGTTCGAGTTCCAGAGCACAAGCCAAAGTCCGAAATAGGAGAGAAGAGGATGTCTGGTGAAGACTATGAATCGGTTACTCTTGAGTCATTAGGTGATCAGAAAGTAGCAAAGGTCGGGAGTGTGACAGATGATGTCGCCGAACGGCAGGACATCACAGATACGAAAATCTCAGAGTCTGTATCCGGAAATTTAAGTCTGGAGAATCTTAAAGGCCTTGACAGTACCAAGACATGGATCCAGTCGAACTTCAATGGCAAACGGATTCGATGCCATATCATTACAACTGGCATTGCCTTTGCTCTTATGGAATCTCCTTCCGGTCTTGAGCCTCTTCCCATATCTCATCTGCTTCCAAACTCATCTGATGCCTCTGGTGCTGGCACCTACTTCTCATCCCTCTGCACCGCACTCAGCTCCAGCAACCACACCGTCCTGTGGTCCTACCACATCCCTCCGGCCATCCTCGCGTTTTCTAGAACCCCTCTCATCCCCTGCGGAATACTCGTTCTTCTTGGCATCGTCCCCATATCATCAACACCCGAATGGTACACGCAATATGATGACTCCTCAGTCCAGTCAGATCTTAATTTCAAGCGTATGCGCGAAAACATGGCTGCCACACAACTAGAAGCCGCAATGACCCCTGCGCAGCGTTCCATAGCCAGTCGAGCACGGCTTATGCGGCAGCACCAAGATTTCGTAGATGATATGAAGAATAAGCAGCGGCTCGAGGCGCAGCGTGCGGAAACAAGGATGGTGGAAGCGTTGCAAAGTCCGCAGTGGAAAGCAAAGCTGGTCGGCAATCATACGCTTTCCTGGCTCAAAGAGCATAAGCATGTCGATGAAAGGTCAAGTCTGTCAGATGTTGCCGAAACTCTGCTCTTCAAGATGCTCATTGAGCCATCCTTTGCGGTAGAATTGGCTGAGATCCTGAGCGCATGGAAGGGTTGGACGGAAGAAGCTGGGATTCGCAAGGCAGATTATTTGATGCTGAAGGAGAAGCTTGTCGTCTTTGCTTTTGCGAGCTTGGTGCTCGCTATCATATGTGAATCGGTAGCAGCGGCACACGGGTCATTGGCTATGGACTTGCAGGAGTCGATTGCAGTTTGGAAAAGGGTCCGGCTTGGGTGATTGAATGTGGTGATGGATGTTGTCAGCAGCTGTGCTGCCAAGCTCTTGTATTGATTGATACCCACGTGAATTTAGAAGATATAACCACTTTGATCTCTTTTTCTTTTCTTTCCTTTTCTTTTCTCTTTCTGTTATGACAACTAAGCATTCAGAACACGCTCCTGCAGCAGTCTCTCTCTATTTTCCCTGTTATCACGATTAATCCTCAAGACAACTACGCACTACAATGACTACTCACCATAACGACTAAGCGTTACGTCCACAAAAATCCCGACAACTAAGCAGCAGGACATGAGCTCGCACCACTCCCTCTACATATTTTCTTTGACTGCTCTTACAATGCAAACTCCTGACCAAAACCCAGCTGTTGGCTGCCACTGCCTTTCGCCAGTCTGCTCTTGTTTTGACGACATGGCTCCTAATGAGTATCATTCCTACATTCACCTCCATCAGCATAACAGCTGCTCACTTCTCAGGCAACCAGCTCCCCAACACGTCATCGATGCCCTCAGAATCCAAGACGATCGAGGCCTATTCTGCATGTCCACCTTCTCAGCCAACGCAGACCACTAGCGCGCCAACGCCCTGAAGTGGGACAAAGTCCAGCGTGACGCTCAACCCATTCCGTCAACTCTGGCCCGCACCTTGGTCGGAAGCTGCAGGTAGCTGGAGAAGTCCTCCTGCGCCTGCGCAGTGACGTCGACACCCTCAGCAACAGGGATGAAGCTTCAAAACTCGAGAATGCCGTCTGTGAGGCCGCGACGAGCTGCTGGGTCCTTCGTTGTGTCACAGAGGGATGGGGCTCTCGACCCAACGATACGTCGGCGAAGGATTCCTTGAAGAGCCGTTATACTTTGGATATACTGTATTTGTTATAGTGCCACTTAATGTTTGCGAGATATTGTGAAGTGAAAAGCATTGTCAGCACTCAACCTCTACACTTCATTCCATTAACCAACCAAAGCAATTGCACATCAGCAATGGAAGTAATGACACTGGTATATGAACATAATGAATCGACGGACCCTAGGAATAAACAGCTATCTAGCTGCCAGCACAAACAATGTGTGCTATGCATATGCACATCAGCTACATAGGTATGATATCAGCGTACAGTACAATTAGAAAACAGTCGCTCAACAGGAAGTTGGAACATAATCATCACAATCCTTTCCCAATTTATATCAGCCACAAAGTCCCTTCTTTCTAGCTCCGAGCATCACAATTTCCTCAGAGTCTGTATAAAATAAAAAATAAACTTTCACCTCCTTGCTCTTCCCATATCACTACCTCATTGCGCTGCAGTCCACAGCTCTGTCAACCGTGGTTTCGTCTCGTAGTTATCAGGCTCGGTGCTTTGCGGGCGACGAATGTTGGAGTTGGGATAGTACATGTGACCCATGTTTCCACTTCCGTACGGATCCGGGTCTGGATATACGTATCCGTTGCTCTGGCTCGTTGGGCTGGGCATGTGGCTTGGTGAGTTCCATCCAGCATTGCTCATATGCGGGCTTCCACTCGCGCTGCCAGCCGATTGTGGATTTGCAGGTGGCTCAAGAATTTGCGGTGGTCCGTAGCCCGTAGGATGAGAGGTGGGTCTTTGGCCGTTGGAGTACTGTGCCTGGTTTTGAGGTATCGGCGCGTTCTGCAACGGAATATGATGAGCATAATCATTGCGGAGGTGAACAGGTAAAGAGCTGTTATTCATATAAGGATACTCATGCATTTGACGTTGCATGCCATTCAAGGGTGCAAGCTCAGAGTTGGGAGACATAGAGATGTTGCGTTGGCCTGGCGATGGAGTAGACATCGGAGAGCCAGTAGCAGAATATTGCTCGCCGCCATCTGAGCGTGGTGCACGTCCTGATCGACTGCTTCCAATGCGAGTGGCTAGTGCGGCGGCTGTTGCTGCTGCTGCTTCCTCAACTGTACCAGTATGATGATTCTGATGACGTGTGAGGGTTGTGCGTCTCGTGAAGGTCTTCTGGCAGTCTGCGTATGGGCATTTGTATGGTCGTTTGCCAGAATGTATCCGACGATGACGAGCTAGCGAACTGGAATCACTGAATGGCTGCAAAGGATTAGCTATACTCTGTAAAGATTATTGAATGTCCTACCTTTCCACATCTCTCACACATATGAGGCTTCTCGCCAGTATGTACTCTGGCATGTACAGTGAGCGCCGATCGTTGAATGAATTGTTTGCCGCAGTTTGGATAGTCACAAACATGAGGGCGAATACCACTATGGATACGTTCTGCATAGGCTGTTAGCGAGGAGAAGACAGAAACACAGGAATGGAATTAAACATACCATGGCGAGCAAGATCACTTCTACGAGCAAAACCTTTTTGGCAAACACTACACGGGAAAGCCTTTTGCTGGGTCGCTCCGTCTCCTGGCATCTGTCTTCCGGTCGAACGAGGGATTTCTTGTTGTTGTTGTGGAATGTCATTGTCGAAACCATCTGTGCGAAAACCTTGCAGCATTGGTAAAGGATTTTGCATTGCCGTCGGCGATGGATATCGCATGCCACTGCCCATTCCATTCATATGTCCCATTGATGGGCCAGAGTATCGAGAAGAATGCTCAGATCCATGTGGAGAGCCAGCGCGCTCAGAAGCAGTCTCCGAGCTTGCTTGCCCGCTGGCAGCATGCATCAGCTGTTGGTGAAATGCATGCTCTGGTGGCGGGCCTCCTGCTGCAGCACCGCCTTTTGTGTTGAGGATGTTCGTGATATCCATGCTCGCGCCGTTGGCGTTCTGGTTTTGATTTTGGTTCATGTTGGGCATTGTGAATGCTTAGACTTATATTATATACGTGGGAGGTCCAACTATTGGGGGACTTCTGAAAGATCGATCCAGCGCTTGGATCAGGAGTTCGTCCTGTCAAGTCTGGATTTACGCAGGCAGTTGCCGTCAGGTTGTGGATGTGTTTCGGGAAGCCACTCAAAGGGTTATGGCGACCAAGGACTTGCTGCAAGGTTGGGAGGTCGATATGGCGCCGCACACCGCTAGATATTTGGTCTGAATGTCTGACAATATCGGGACTGAGCCGAGGAAGGGAATTTCGAAAATTAGGGCGGCCAAACAGGGATATGCTTCGTACTATTTCAGACATGACAGTTAGCAACTGGAGCTTTGCGTATGGCCTTGAGTATCGATGATCGCATACAGAATAAGAGTTGCCCCAAGCTCTCACACGGCGTTATGGGGAGGGGCGGGGAGGGGCAAGAATAGATATTTGGATGTCTGTGGTGAACAGTGTGGATAGGTAGGGAAGGGACGGTGAATGAATGGTGTGAAGAATGAATGCATCGAACCGTGCTGACCTTGTTTGACGTGACTGAGCGAGACCAAATTGGCTTTAGACCAGCGGAGTTCCAAAATCAGGGTATCCGCCAAAGTGGGCGCTGGGTTCGCGGGGCGGGATCGCTATCGTTTAGGAGACGCACGGTCTGCGTTGCAGTTGCAGCGCCTTGACTTGCCAAGTTGCCTGTAATTTATTTTTCCACTCGGCTCCAAGGCGAACGGGAGCGTCTGGCACTTCTTCTCAGCCTCTCAGGGGGGGGTAGGGCAATTTCCTTCGATTTTCTTTTCTCCTAAAAGGGGAATTAATGATGGCGGCGATGCTGATAATATTGCGCAACAACAAAAATCCGAACACACGAGTCGTTCTGACAACGCTGTTGTCCTGCGACGAACGTGTACCAGGTGGTAGAGTAGTATAGTAGTATGTATCTGTCGACTCCTGTCTCACACAATAGCGGCCAATGCACGAGCCAGGAGTTCGTCTCTTGATTTATGTGGGAGGTCGCTCCCAGTGATTCTGTATTCTGTCTGAAATGCTGCGACTACCCTTTCGAATCAAGCTTCCCAGTCGAATGCTATGCGCAAATGGGCTGTAGGTGCCGGAATGTCTCAGTGACTACTGTGAAGTGGTGGCTGGGTACGGGTACACGGGTATAATTGTGATGATTGCGCAGAAGATCGTTTCCTCGCTGGAGAGAGAGGCCGAGTTCTGGCCAGCTTCTGTCGTTTGCCTGAACTACAGTGCTATGCTTCTCCCTGTGTGTTTGCCCGAGGGAGGCTGTAATTCGATCCCAGTAGTATGGCCGCCCTGTGGTCGCGTTTGGCAGGACGGAGTATGTCGAACGCGTGTGATGCGAGTATCGACGAGGGATACGGTCTTTCTACTAGAGCATAGAATATTAGCACACATTAGCAGTGCCGGCGAAGGGCGCCTGAGTAGTGAACAAAATATGCTTACAGTGTCTAGTGGACAGAGCAGCGTGTCTGCAGATGTTGAAAGGAGGTTGATGTTCGATTCGGAGTAGCACAGAGGAATATTCGGAGAGCCGAGGGAGGTGGTCGCCTTCAGGTACTTGCGAATCTGCAGGGCCGCGTCGAATGATCAATCAAGCAATTCGCGACGTTTGAATTGTAGGTATGTAGGTAGGTACCTATGTATGTATCTCGATATGTGAGATCCGTTAGGCTGATCGGGTCGGGTCGTCTGTGCTTCGTCGCGCTGGGAGCTGCTGTGGTTTATGATGCACTACTGTGGAGTTCGTATGTACAGTCAGTGAGTAAGATTATCTACTGTACATAGGGTCCTCGGATGCCCGAATGATTGTCGTCGTCTTTTCGCCGCTCGCCGACGTCTCGGGACGTGTTTGCAGATGGGCAGGAGAAATTGAGGGTATTACTTCGTATTATCGAGGACACCAGGAAGTCGAATGGATAAGAAGGAGTTGTTGCTTGTTTGGGGCGAAGTCTTGGGGGTTTTCGGAAAAAGGAAAGGATTCTGGGAAAGGTACGTGGGTATGTAACGTAAAGTATGCGCGTTGTTTGGCTCAGGCTGTAACGTGCGCACAATGTGGCTGACGATGGTGTCGGAGTCGCTCTCTGCCCAACTCTTCCTCTACGCAGTATACTATACTGTCTATACTGTAAGTCTTTTGCCACGAATAATCCATATTCTGTGTCAGACCCGGCTTGGATATGGTCAGGAGTATCCGTAAGGTGTTGCGAATGCGAATGCGACAGCGAAGGCCAAGACCAATGCGAAGACAAATGCGGGGGTGACCAAGATCAATGGAAGGAAGGAAGTTCTTCTGGAATGCCTGCTGGATGGACCGTTCACAGGAATATGGGAATATGTCAGGACGTGGCATGGCATCGACTCTACGAGTATCATACCTACCTATGCACTACGGAGTATGGAAATAGCATTTGCCAATGCGTCTTCTGGCGTCCTATGCTATGCTCGTAGTCCCCTTGGTCTGGCTGGGTCTCGATCTACATGAGGATGAAGAAATTACCGTTTATGCGCTTTTTGATCTTGGACGCTGCGATCTCTCTGTCTCCCTGGCTCCCGAGAGTACCTAACATACACATATAGGTATATATACGTATATACATATGTACGCCTCTTCATAAATATCCTAATTAAGGTCAATATGCCCTCGATGGTCCAACCACCAGATAGGAGGTATGTACTGTACATACTCTGTGGATGGAGTACATATGTATGCATGTATGTACATATCCCCCTGTCGATCGTCTCCATCGAGCTCAAACACGCTTCACAGGGAATCAAAGGGAATCATGCCTGAAATGGCGTCCAGGAGGAGAAAGTCTGTGTGTCGAACGTCAAACTTTCTCTGCTCTGAGCACCAACCGGCTTGTAAACAACCAACGCCTGCAGGGGCACTTGAGGTATGTACATGAATCGGATCCAGTGATGGGCCACCTGAGGGGGATGGGATGGGAATCAGGGGATCATACGAAAATCCTCTGTTTTATGCGGTTTCGGGGTGACAACGCAAGTCTTATCTATTTTATTTTATTTTATTTTATTTATATTTTTATTTTTATTTTCACTTGCTACAGTAGTTTGTCTGCAGAAATGAGCATTAATTGCCTATTGTTGAGAAAGGCGAGGTCCATACTGTAGCGCCAAAGTAGTCAGTCAAATACATACAGCCATACGATATGAGGTATTATGTATTATTATATTGCCAATTTGCTACTCTACGGAGTGCTCTAATGATCAATTTCGTAGGCCTTCCTCCAGAACTCAGATGACAGCATCAATCAGCCCCAAATAGACATCGTCAGTCGTCTACTACGAAGTACCATCAACATCGTATCGTCCTGCCCTCCCTCTAGCCGTTCACGTTCACGCACAGCGCCATGTGGAGCCATGTTGTACAGCCATGTGCATCCCCTGACTAAAGGCGGGCCCTGGTGAGATTGGCATCGTGTCAGTCTTTCGGTCTGACCGTGCGCTCTACACAGACACAGACACAGACACAGACACAGACACAGACACAGACATAGACATGGACATAGACATAGACATAGACATGGACATAATCGGGGGGCCTGTGCGGCCCCCCCAAACCGGCGTCAGCTGGTTGGGGGGGTACAGCAAAACGAACATTTCAGCAAAACGAACATTTGTGATAATCTGTATGCCAACGTAGATTCTTGACGTGATGGAGCGCGCCCTACAAACAGCTGTATTAGCCTACGAAAATGGAGAATTCCCATCAATGATAGAATGCGCCCGCGCACA
>Ga0123337_10000396_pt1 | contig 75702 bp, 65 predicted proteins | sample frozenSSSSmetaG_FD_89792 | JGI IMG/M metagenome (GOLD analysis project Ga0123337, IMG submission 89792) | Glacier valley bacterial and archeal communities from Borup Fiord, Nunavut, Canada, to study Microbial Dark Matter (Phase II) -... | ecosystem: Environmental > Aquatic > Freshwater > Ice >...
CCCAGCGACGTATCTTGGATCGAAGACCAATTAAACCAACGTCCCCGCAAAACTTTAGGGTATTTAAGTCCGGCTGAATTTGCTCAGAAACAGATTTATGCACTGCAAATGTGAATGTGCGTTATATGTTTGCTAACATCATTTATTTATATACAAAAGAACGTATTCAGATCATTTGGTTTTCTGGTTTACTTGTAGGTTATTGGCTTATATTAAAGTTTACCTCAGCCCCCGGTTTTTCACCGGGAGATCTTACTATGGAAGGGAATTTTGCATCTTATGTAGACCGGACAATACTGCCAGGAAAACTTTCTTTAGGCATCCACGACACTGTTGGTTTCTTCAATAATATACCTGCTGTCAGTACCGCATTAGCCGGGATATTAGTTGGAACGTTTTTAAAAAAGGGCCTGATGGCGCCACAAAAAAAAGCTGGTTGGTTAGCAGCCATCGGGGTTGCTTTCCTTGGTCTTGCTCAACTATGGAACCTTGATTTCCCTATCAATAAAAACCTGTGGTCCAGTTCCTTTGTTTTACACACTACCGGACTTAGTCTGATCCTCTTATCTGTTTTTTATTATGTAATTGATGTACTTAATTACAAAAGCTGGGCTTTCTTCTTCAAAGTAATTGGGATGAATTCCATTCTCATTTACATCGCAACAAAATTTATTGACTGGAATTACACAACAACAGGATTTTTTAAATGGCTGGATCAGTTAGTGGGCGAACCTTTTAATATTGTAATAATGGCAATATGCATGGTGTTGATAAAATGGCTGTTCCTCTATATTCTTTATAGAAAGAAAATGTTTTTAAGGGTATAGTATTTTCCGAGAGGAAAAACCGCAGCTACCATTGGGTTTGCCAAAATATGGCCTGAAGTAAGTTATCTTCAACTTTTTGTTTGCTATTGTACTTTATATCCAGCTCAACATTATCAATTTAGCTTATTTTATTTTTAACTTCATCATCAGTATCGAGTTGACGGAATACTAATTTCCGTATTTCGGCAAGCCCTGACCGTTAGTTGCGGACACAAATAGTCGGAAAATACGTTATATGCGCTTCGCGTCAGTCAGCTTTCCATCGACAGGTAGCCCGTCCTAAAGGAAAGTTTGCAACCCAACCCGCTGAGTGTGTAAAGGCAATCGGGTATATGCGTTTTTTCAAGTGATTTTCAAGCCATCAGCACTCAGGTTCGTTGGGTGTCGCAGCCATGCCGTTACGGAGTCATTCAGCTTCCGGCGACAGTTTGTTGGCCGCAGTAAGGCAGGTTTCAAAAAGGATTCCGATTTTGTGGAGGGCATCACTTTTGCCGCCCCAAGTACAAACATCAATACGGCCCTGAATCTGCATAAATCAGCTTCCCAGCGATGAGTGGCATATCCCGGAGCGGTCCGAGTCGCATTTTGCGGCCACCGGCTACAATGGATAGCCCGGGAGTTTCGGGTTTCGGTAACGAAGACTGTTGGTGGGCTACAAGACAACCGTAAACGTAGTACCCGATTTCTTGAGCGTGATGTTATTTCCGCGTGGGGTGCCAAAATAATTGTAGGTAGCGAACGGTGCCAAATTGGCTGCGAATGAGCCGTTAACGGTGTATGTCTTCTTCGTGGAAATCCCCCTGAACGTCAGCGTATAGGATTTGGCAACCGTTCCCGTTCTGTAAGCCGCTACAACGGTCAGGTCTTCGTCCGGCGCTACGACCATGATGTCTGTCGAAACAATACCCCCGTCGTTGGGTCCAATGGTTGCGCCCTGCGGATTAGAGGTGCCGGTATAGTTACTTTTTCGATACAGATACAAGTCTAAGTCAGTTGTGGCAGGCGTTTTATCATACGTTAGCGTGATTGTTAGTCCGCCAGTGTCCGTAATTTCAGTGTCGGGGACTACTGCGGGTGCATCGTCTGCTTTTTTACTGCAATTCTGAAACAAGGCAGCCGATAAAAGGGCTACGAAAAGCGTGCGGTGATTATTTCCTGGAAACATCTGAACAGAATTTAAGGGATGATGGGTACTACAATTTTATAAACTCAACGCGCCGGTTGTTCGCCTTGCCCTCGGCGGTGGTATTGGGGCTGGTGGGTTGGGTTTCACCTTTACCGTCGGTTTCTATCCGATTTCCATTAATGCCAAAGGCCGTACCGAGAGCGGCTTTGACCGCCACGGCGCGCCGTTTCGAGAGCGCCAGGTTGCTGGCATCGTCGCCGTCAGCGTCGGTATGGCCGATGACTTTAACCCGCACAGTCCCGTTTTCGGTTAGTACGCTGGCAATGTCTTTCAGGGTTCCGTTCGATTCGGGTTTGATTTTATCGGAGTTCGGGTCGAACAAAATACCGTTGGTTACAAATTTCCCTTCGCTGATGAGCTTGTTGCGCGTATCGGGCGCACCCACCGCCAGCCGGATCGTGCTGATGTAATACGCATCGTTCTCGCTCGTTCTGGTGAGCGCAAATACCACGGAATTATAGGTAATGCCCGATTGAAAAGCCTGCGGAATATCCCAAATCTTATCTTCGCCAACATACACCCGCAACCGTTGCTTTTGTTTCCAGATGGCTACCTTAACAACGTTACGACCTTCTTTAGTCGCAAATGCGGCACACTTGTTCCTGTTGCTGATAATGCGCTTACCGTCGGCGTAGTTTTCAAAAGTTGTATACCCGGAGCCAAACTGATTCGGGTGCAGGCTTACCCTTACTTCGTCTTTCAGGTGTTTGGATAAGTCCAATCCGGTAGTTTTCTTGTCGGGCCGATTGAGTGCAGCAAGGCCAATGAAGAGCGCCGACGCGTTAGGTGCGAAAACATTGGTAGAGATCAGGTCAAACTGCAACGTAGCGTTATCGGGCAGGTTTCTGATGTATTCGGGCAGATACTCGCCTTTTTTATTGAGCATAAGCCACCGTCCCAGTTGTCCTTCAAGCGTAACGACCTCGCCCGAACCCGTTGAATTCCATCTGGCCGGAAAATCACCAACGGCATCCTGCATAAAATCCTCGATGGCAACAACCTTCTCACCCGGCACAAAGTCAAATTTGCTGTATACTGTCAGTGGCTCATTAGCCTGAACTTGTGCGTGAGCGGTATGAAATAGAATGGATAGTAAAATGCAGATAATGAGTGATTTCATGCAGAGCTACGGTTTATTCGATTAGGAGTCAGGAGTAAAATCCCACGCGAGTTGCGGGAAATGGCGTCTTTCCCTGCGCTGAAAGTACAACCTTCCATGAAAAAAGGAGTTATTGTTCCCGGCACGAACATGGTTCATTGGCTACTTATTGAGTAAACGGTAAATACCGATCCGCCACTTCCCACACAATCATTCGTTGATGTATGACGGTTGACTACTGAACAAAAACGGGTATCATGCGATTGATACACCGGAGAACGTGCGCCCGGAGGTGCCAGATTTCCAGCTAATAGTCACGATTCACTTATTCGCTCATTTACGTACTTATACCATGTCTGTTGACGTCCTGGCCATTGCGGCTCACCCCGACGATATTGAAATGACCTGCGCCGGTACCATCCTGTCGCTCATTAGCCAGGGCAAAACCGTAGCTGGTGTTGACCTTACGCGGGGTGAACTCGGTACCCGCGGTACCCCCGAGATCCGGGCTGCCGAAGCCGCTGAAGGTGCCCGGATCATGCAGCTCTCGGCCCGCGAGAATATGGGATTCCGCGACGGGTTTTTTCGTAACGACGAAGAACACCAACTGGCCCTCATTTCGGTGATCCGGTATTTTCGCCCGCAAATTGTGCTGACCAACACCCCCGACGACCGCCACCCTGACCACGGCCGGGCCGCGCAGCTGGTGGTTGACGCCTGCTTTTATGCGGGACTTCGGCAGATTGAAACGACTGGCAAAGACGGTAAACCGCAGGAAGCACACCGCCCAACTCTGCTTTATCATTTTATTCAGGATCGCGCCCTCCGGCCCGATTTCGTGGTTGACATTACGCCGTACTGGGAAGGGAAAATTGCGGCTATCAAAGCGTATAAAAGCCAGTTTTTCAACCCCGACAGCCCGGAGCCGCAGAGTTACATTTCGGGAGAACCGTTCATGAAATTTCTCGAAGCCCGCACCCGCGAACACGGGCATATGATTGGTGCGGAGTTTGGCGAAGGCTTCGTAACCAGGCGGATGCTGGGCGTTCAGGATTTGTTCGCTTTGGTTTAGACGAGCAGGCATGGTAGATACGAACCCCTGTACGGCGCAGACGGGGGCAATTGGCGCGGGAAGAGCAATCTGCTTTGTCATGGGTTCATTTATGTGTATTTTTATACCTGTTCTCCGGGCCACGCCATTTTTTAGTATTGTCTGTGAAGTGTTCATTCTATCTACTGGCTTTGTGGGGATGGCTGCCGGCCTTTTCAGTGTCCGCTCAGGTGCGTCTGGAGGTGATCCAGCACGTACCGCTGCGCCTGGCCGACGCACCTCTCTACTTAGCCAGTACGCTCAACAACTGGAATCCCGGCGATCCGAATTATAGATTCAGCCGGGACTCTTTACGGTGTCGTGGGCAAAACCAGACTATGGCTTTGCCCACGACACCGGCGGCCTACACGTTGCTCATCGACAAAAATGGCGGTGATTTCTCCAAAGCAGAGGGTATTGCGATGGGGTCAGGTCTGACCAAAACCTTTAAAGCGAGTGACCTGAACGCCATTTTGCTGAAACTGGGTCTAAAGCCCGCTACGGCAGGCGACGTTGACATCCGCGTGCAGTCGGCCATTGGGCCCAGCACGGTGCTGTCGTCGGCGCTGAGTTCGGTAAAGGTTACGCCGTATCTGGATAAGCTCGATTTAAGCAGTACGTTTGGTATAGTTGGCAGCGCGACCGCCAACGGCTGGGATGGCCCCGACCAGCCGTTTTACAGGACGGACAAGGCTGGCATACTCGTGGCATATCTGATGCTGGCCAATAGCGACATCAAGTTCCGGCAGAACAATGACTGGGTGGTCAACTACGGCGGGCCAACGGCGTGCTAAAGACCGGGGGTGATAACATAGCGGTGAAAGCCAGTACCTACGACATCCTGCTCGACCTCACCAACGCCAGCGCGCCCACGTATAAACTGACAAAGAAGTAAGCTCGGAGTTTCCAGTTCATATTCTATTCTGCACGCAAAAAAAGCTGCACAACGGGCGTTGTGCAGCTTTTTTTGAACCTCAGGCATTTTAACTGACTCAAACTCCGGCTTTCTCCCACACAAGCTGAAGCCACGTAGCGCGGCCCACGCAGGTCCAGTGGGTGTCGCCGGTGAGGTAGGGCGAAACGGTCGCTTTTTTGTAAGGGTCGTACACGTTGACGGTTGGAACGCGCAGGTTCGGGTTGTTCTGAATACGTGGGATAAGCCGGTTATACATGCCCCGGTCCGGCTCCACAATTGTGACTTTATTAGGAATAATCGACAGATACACCTCGTCAAAACCAAGCCGTTTATAATAATCCGCCGTTGCGTTGACGCTGTCGACCAGCGCGCTGACTTCGCGGTCGGACAATTCTGAAAAGGAGGACAGGGGGGCGGCTGAGTCAGTATCGGAGTTGAGAAAAATGTGTTCTTTATCTTCCGACAGGCTCACGTTTACGCTGGCCCGGTTAAACCAGTCGAGGGTAAGTCTGGCTTTTATTTCTTTGAACCAGAACGCCCATCTTTGACTGAACAGGGCCGAAGCCAGCCGTTCTTCTACGTCGCTCCAGTGGATGTCTTCTTTGATACGCTGCCAGGCAGTCAGTACCGGGGCCGGGTTTTGAACCGTGTCTTTTACTACGGTTACTTCCCGAACGGATTTGCTGAAATGCCCCCGGACGTGCCGCTCAATGGTCTCCATCAGCAGGACGTTGCGTTTGGCGGGGTTCAGTTGTACCCGCACGGGGGGCGTATCCCACTTGGCCCGGCGGTAATAGCTAACCCGGAAATCGTCCTGGCTGAGACGCTGCTCCTCCGAAAAACTATCGCCAAGAATATACAGATGCGTTTGGGCGGTGTCGGCGTCGCGGTTGGCGGGGGGGCAGGTGGGAGCGGGTTCTCTAAACTGCGGCAGGGCCGACATCCGGTACAGGTCACCATTGCGATAATCGTCGGCAATAACGCCGGTATCATAAAGCCAGTGCGACGCCGTACCTGACAGCCCGCCCAGCCAGAACACAAGGGCCACACTAATTATGAAATAGCGTAAATACCTCATCGAAGTCGAATAGAAAATAACTGCACGGCGCGGTCAGTACCGCTCAGGATATACAACTCGTTGGTTCGTTCGTCAAATTGCAGGGCAACCGGAAAGTTACCCGGAATGGGCCGGTCGCCCACTACGGTACCGTTGAGATCATACAAGGTACTGAATCCGCCCGATTGTACGCTGATGAGGTCTACGCCCGCGCCGAGCCGGTGGTAGCGCACGGTACTACGGCCCGACGGCAGCGCACGCACCTCAAACCGGCGTTCGCCCTGCTGATTCAGCACCGCTACTTCGGTATCAGTCGTGCGCAACAGCAGGTAGCTGGTCTGTTCCTGATCGGGCAGGAGCCGGAAAACGCCCTGTCGCACGGGTCGATATAGCTGCGTTCGTTTGGCAATCAGTCCATTGGGCAGAATGCGGAGTAGCTGCCCCTCATCGGCAATGGTATGAATCATCTGCTGACCGGGCAACAAAAAGGCCGGACCGGCAAAGCGAATGTCTGGCTCGTCGTCGTTCCGGCGTTCGATACATACCGGAAAGTGTGGGTGCTGGGTGCCGTTTTCGAGCCAGTAATTCAGGGTTCCGTCGGGCTGGGTAGCCAGAATGTTCATTCCCTTTGGCGTAGTTATGACCTGAAACGGCAGGAGTAATGGCCCTTTTTTCAGTGCTTTCGCTATCGGCACAAACACCCGTTTTTGCCGGTCGAGGCCAAAGATTCGTCCGTCGGTATGGGCAACCAGGGCTACGATATTGCGCTGTTTATGGCCGCGTGGCCGAATCAGGTACGTAGGATCGAGACCCGCTGGCAGGGCAATGCCCGTGAGCAACACCGTACTGCCCCGGCTGGGATCGGCTACATACAGCGTTCGGTCGGTCATAAACAGGTACTGGAGCCGCCCGTTATTGAGAAAATCGACGGGTAGTGCATTGCTGCGTATGGGTCCGTCCGTCTGGCTTTGTTTGATTTTCTCGCCTTTAGGCGTCACAAGCACAAACTCATTGGCGGTATTTTGGGCGTAAAACTGCGCTGTGGTGTCGCTCAGGCTCCCGGCCACGATGGGGGCTGAGATAAGCGAAGCATTAAACTCGGTACGTTTGCGCAGCAGCAGTTTGTTCAGCACCGCCGTACTGGCGCGGGGCGTTGTGCGACCGAGGATTACCGTCGACTGAATATTTTCGTTACCATAGCTGGCCTGATACGCCATGTTTTCGAGGTTGTCGAAGGCGGGTCGGCCCGTAGCAGGATCGGGCTGGTCGAGCAGGTTTTGCCAGGCTGCGGGCCAGGATGATGGTACGGTAGTCTGCGTGCGGTTTAACCGGACAAACGCCGTGAAATTGGCCGGACGCAGGGTGCCGTTGAGCAAATCGAGCTGCCGCTCATCAGCCGACCACACGGCCCCGCGCTGTACCTGCTGCAGGTAGTCCTGCATGGCATCTTCGGTATTGGCCACAATCAGGGCCGTACCATGCTGGGTAATCCAGCTCTGCGGAAATCCCATCAACAAACTGCCGAACAGCGACGCGGGCAGTTCCGCTACGTTGAGCGAAAGGATTTTATGACCCAGAAATGCTCGTACCGGCGACTGACTCTTAGCGCCGGCGGTATAGGCAATTCGCTGATAAGCTGCCACGAGTTTGCGGCCATCGCGACCCGGCATAATTACCACCTGCCGCTGCGCCCCCGCCGGTGACTCCAGTCGGCAAAGCAATACGTCGCGGTCGAGGGCTTCGTAAAACGGCCCGGTAAGCGACTTGATCTGCCCAAAGCGGTCTCGCAGGAAGTTGGTAGAGGCCGATTCGAGCAGGTTGGCCATTGATTCGCCGAAACGTGCTGCGTTGCTGATGCCGATGTGATAAAGCGTAGCTGTAGTCTGCGGAATCAGTTCGGGGTGAGCAATGCGCTGGGGTGTTTGCCCGCCAAAGAGCGCGGCTACATCGCGCCGGGAGCCGATTTGATCCACGGCGTAACCAATCAGATGTGACCCCGATGCCGACGACCGGAACTGCAAATTGAGTTCTTCGGGTAGAAACACCCGCACCAGCGATCCCGCATCGCTGAACAGATTCTCCATCACTTCGGGCCGAATGCTCAGGCCCGCCAGGTGGTCTTCGTCCACAATCAGATTGGCGGCTATTCGATCCGAGAAACGCCCCGACGCATCACTACCAACAAGTGGAAACGACTGGTGCATCTTATTGGCTACGTTCTCAATTAGAATACCCGACGCGCTACCCACCAGAAACCGGTCGGTCAGGATAAACGACCCAATTGATTCGTTGCTTCGGTTGACCAGATCGTAAATTTTTTCGCTGGAAAACGTATGGTTCAACACCCGGTACTGACGTGGGTCGGGGTTGGTAAGCCGGCGCAGAAAGCTGGTATCGGCCTCAGTAAGCGGTACGTAAAAAACGAAATCGAGCGTCGTCGTCGATACATTATGCAGCGAATACCGTACTACTTTATGGTTCACGAATCCCAGAGCGGTGCTGGTATCGGCAGTAGCATAGAGAAAGCGGTCGAGCCGTTGCCGGGCTTCGTCGAAGATGGGTATTTGGCGGAGGGCAATGCGGGTGCGCAGGGTCCGGGTGGAGAGCGTATCCTGAAGCCGGTCGCTGGCCAGCATGAGCAACGCCCCCGGCGGCACCAGCGAACTGATGGAGCCGCTGGCCTGGCGCAACTGCCGGTAGCCCAGCCAGCCGCCAACCAGCAGTACTGCCCCAATACCAATCCAAACGGTTCGCTTCATTTTTTCAGAAGTTACAAAGTCATAGCGTTGTAAAGTTGGCTGACGCAAAAATAGCATTCGCGTCAGCCAACTTTACAACCCTATGACTCTATAACTGATGTTTACTTTCCCCACATCGCGTTGGCGGTTTCGGGGAAGGGGAGGGTTAGTTCCGGGACGTTGGCGGCCACGCGGTTGGCCCACTCCACGCCCTGCATGAGTGAGTGGTCCTGGTTGCTTACTTCGTATTTCCAAGCCCCAAAACGTCCGCGAGAGTAGATACCAAACGGCTCCAGCGCAGGTAAAACCGCTTTTAAAATCCCGTCGCGCTCTACCGATGGTGTTGGGTAGCCGTACTCGAATGATTTATGAAACGTCGATACTATGTCGTCGGCTGAGTCGATGAGCTGGTCCTCGATGAGCGCGCGGATGGTGTCGGCCACGAGGGTTTCATGGTCAACGGGTTTGGCACTCGACTGGCTCGTTTCGGTCATCAGCGACCAGTTCTGTTCAATGTCCGGTACGTTATTAGGGCTGTAGTTGGAGAACACCGTAACGCGGTAATACGGGCTGTTGCTCTCCGGAAAATACATCCAGCACATCGTTTCCAGACTTGGCTTGGGTTTACCCTTCAGGCCAATACCTACTACGTGCGTCGTAGAGTGTTTAAGCCCCTGCGCGGTTGCTACGGTATCAGCATCGAGACCGTCTACGCGCTGCGTGAACAGATCGAGCGGCATGGTGCTCATCAGATACTCGTACTGGATAGTCGAGCCGTCGGCCATGACGATGGTTTTTTCGGGGCCAATGACTTTCTCCACGGTGCAGTTGAGCTTCACGTATTCGTCGCCGATGAGCTTGCCCACCGCGTCCCAGATGCTGCCCGTACCGCCCTTTTTGGGGAACTTAAAGGTGCTGTTAGGACCCCACGAAAAGTCATCCTGGTTGAAGAGGATATTCTTCGTTACGCGCTGCAAATCGGTTACGGCCACGCGCTCACCCACCCAGACTGCGTTCATCTCTTCGGTCGGGTAAGCCCATACTTTGAAGTTGTACGGAAACATAAAGGTCTCGGCCAGTCCCTGTCCAAACGTAGTCAAAATCCACTCGCGGAAGTTAGCGGGCTTCTTCGTGGTCGGATTCTTGTAATTGTGGATGATGCCTTCCAGACACTTCCACATAGTTTCTTTGGAGAGGTACTTGATGTTGTTCTGAAACGGATACGGTACAAACCGATTCTCGATCCAGACCCACGATTCGCGCTGATGTGAAAGCCAGCCGTCTTGGCCGAGGGCGGCCACCATCAGATTATCGAAATAGTTGTAGTGCGAAAACTGTACGTGGCCTCCCACATCCCAGGTGAAGCCTTTTTCGTCAACGAAACTCTTGGAGAGACCTCCAATCCGGTTTTCCTTTTCTAAGACGATGAAATCGGTAATGCCTAATTCTTTCAGGCGGTAAGCGGCTCCAAGCCCCGTCGGTCCCGACCCGATGATGACGTATTTATAGTTCATTGTTGAGCTTGACAGAAGTTATAGCTTTTTCTTACGCGGCTACTTTTTCTGGTTTTTTAATATTTTTGACTTTGTCACCGAGTTCCAGGCGGAACTGTGCCAGCTCGTTGAAACTCTGCATGCACACTTTCAGCAGCTTCCACTTCAAAATGGATACCGTACCCGTTAGCCGTTCTTTGTGCGTAATAGGTATGTCGAAGGTATCATAGCCCGCCTTTTTGGCCATCACGGCAAGAAAGATATTGGGCGCAAACGGTGTAGGTGTGGGGAGCTGATCCAGCAGTTTACGTAACAACGATCCCCGGATGAGCCGGAACGGAATGTTGCTGTCTTTAATATATGTGCCGTAAATACCGGCAATGCTCATCCGCAGGATTCGTGTGATAACGAGCCGGGCCGGGGCGTCGTAACGTTCTTCGCGGTAGCCCAGAATAAACGGTGACTCATTGCGTCTGGCCCAGAGTTTCTGAAAGTCGTCGGTAACGAATTGATCGTCACTGTCGGTTTGAAACACGTATTCTGAGTCGAGGGCCACGGCCTGTTTGTATCCGTTTACTACGGCGTTACCATGCCCGCCGTTGGGCTGGTGTACGACCATCATGCGCGGATATTTCTCTTTGATCGAATCGAGAATAGCTCCGGTATTATCGCGCGAGCCGTCGTTGACAACAATCAGGCGGGTGGTATCAGTAGGAAACTGCCGGGCCAGCATGTCAGTCCACTGCCGGACAACAGCTTCAATAACTTCTTCTTCGTTGTAAGCCGGCATTACAATTGACAACAGGAGACTCATGCAGTGGAAAAGCGATTGATTGTAGGTGAAGCGGTCTCCCAAACAGATGGATACACTGCGCTATAAACACCGCAAATATAGGCAATTGTTATAGGCGGCAGGTGCAATTATTGGTCGGTTTATCGACCGGGAAAGTAGACGGCATTTGAGTGACAGGCAAGGGTGGGACTGTCACATGGGTTCAGTCAATACGAAAACCGATCTTTAAGCCCGTTGATGGGTTTCTCGATCAGGTACCACGACAGCGTAGCCAGCAGTACCGTTATGGCCGCGAAGTACGAAAACTGGAAAAAATAAGTACTGTCCAGTACGGGCAGGGCGTCGGTCAGTCGTCGCCAGATGCGCAGGGTAATGTGTGTCTGGGGGGTGTGATAGACATTGAAAACGAAGTTGTGGAACAGATACAGGCCATAACTGATGCGCCCCATATACTGGCTGACGGGGTTTTCGAGTAGCCATTTCATAACCGGATTGGTGAAGCCCACGACCGCCCGGCCAATCAGGAAAAAGCCCACCAGCGAAGCCACCAGCCGCTCCCACACGTCAGACATGACGTTGTGGTGGCCGGTCCAGCCCATGCGGTCGGGTACGGCGGGCAGCATCCTGGTCAGCATTATTACCCCAATGAACAGGGCGATACTGACCCATATCCAGATGGAGTGCCTAAACACCCGCGTAAAGCGGTCCCGTTCGTAGAGCCACCAGAATGCCATAATGGCTCCCAGCCCGAACGAGTCCAGACAGGTGGGCATGCTGACGTAGCCAATGAACCAGGGCATTCGGGCGCGGTAGAGTACGTAACGTGTGGCCACAGCTCCTACAATCATCAGTACGGCGGTAAATGGCACCCACCGGCGCGGCACCAGAAACAGCAGGAGTGGAAAAAATAGATACACCTGCTCCTCCACGGCCAATGACCACAGGTGATCGACCGTACCCATCCAGGTGGCATAATACGCCATGTACACGTTGGTAGCATAGAGAGCCAGCCAGCCGAACAGACGTCGAACGGGCGGTTCGTTTATCGCATACAGGATAAACAGCGTCAGGTAGTAGACCGGAAAGATGCGCAGGGTCCGGCGGATATAAAACACGCGCAGGTATGTTGTAAGGCCCCGGCCCGGCAGGTGTGCCAGTTTGTCTTTACTCGCCAGCAGGATGCGCGTAATCAGAAAGCCACTCAGGACGAAGAAGATGGTAACGCCCAGTGCTCCCAGTGGCAACTCTACCCGCTCGGCCATCCAGTGATCGAACAGGACCAGCGCAACGGCCACAAACCGAACGCCGTCTAACTGAAGCAGGTGATTCAGAGCCGGGCGGGCGGTGGTAGGGGGGAGGGAGGTGTTCGATTGCATGAAGAGTTGAGTTACCAGTTTTTGGCTTCTGACGGAGCCGCATTGCCGGTTGATGTGATCGTTTGCCGGGTATCGAGCAGATACGCTTTTGCGGGGTCATTGGGTACTACCAGCACCAGAATCTGGTACAGACCAGCATCGGCCAGTTCGGTGGTGGCAACGTCGGCCCGGAAACCCGGCGCGAAAGCCTTACCCGGTACTGCCCGACCCGCCAGCGACACCGACCGGTTTTGCCAGGTAGGAAACAGATAGGTGCGTTTGGCCGACCGCACTACCAGATAGGCGCCGGTATCGCGCCCGCTAAAAGACGAAAGTGTGGTGTTGGTGACGCTGAATCCGGTAGTGGTGCGGCTTACTGTAGTAGCCGGGTTGGGTTGAGCTGGTCCGTAAATTACGGGCAATAGGTTGTCGTAAAAAGCCGGGGCCGTACCGGTATAGTAGGCCGTTACCGAGTCGAGTTTGGCCACGGGCTGGCTGGTTGTGTAGGCCCAGTTGAATTGACTGGTGGTATGCCAGTGCCGCCACCAAACGGTCTCACTAATGAAGGCCGTATAGGAAAACCAGGCCAGCAACAGGCTGCCCAGACCACCTGCTATACCCGCCCACCGTGCCAGCCGATTGGGTAGCGTAGTAACGGCATAGACGTACAAAAGAGCCAGCAGCGTAAGCGAATACGGCTTGTAGCGACTCGTAATAAGCAGGTCGGCTCCGAAGCCGGTGCGGGCGTAGGCTACCACAGCGGCCGTACCGAGCAGAAAGGCGGCACTTGCCCAGAAAAACAGGGTTGTTGGCGGAATAGGAACCGGATTGCTTCGCCGGTCGGCTCTGACCAGCGACTGCACGGCCCGGCCAATGTTGCGCTGATTCAGAAACACCGTTACCACAACAATGCCCAGCGTGGTCAGCATCAGTAAACTGCCCAGTAGGATGCTATTGGTCAATGGCCTGCCAATTGGAAGGGCTTCGCCCCCCGCACCCGCCACAGCCAGCCAGCCCTTGCCCGTAGCGAACATGCCTGCCCGAACTGCGTGCGTACCACCCAGCTTCTCAAACCCCCAGAAGTACAGACCTATAACCACTAAAGCGGCTACCGACCAGACCAGCAACGGACGTAGTTTTTTTGGGCTTACGCTTCGAACGGCGGGGGCCAGTATCAGCAACACAAACCCCAGTGGCCAGACCAGCAGTCCGTTGCCGCTTGTAAGCGTAGCCAGTACGGCCATAGGTAGTGCCAGCCCCCAGCGGTCGGTATGCGTGAGCAGGTAAAAGGCAGCCAGCACCCACAGAACTACCGAGAAATTTTGCAGCGAGGCCATACCCCAGAACATATTCTCCCATTGCGACAGATTGAACAACAACAACGCCACCGGCACGGCGTACAGCACCGGCAGCCGATACCAGACCAGCCCTTCTTTGCGACGTAAGACCCCCATAAATACCGCCAGCAAGCCCACCAGACTCAGGTTACCGACAACCATCAGGTGCCGGTAGTTCAGCTTGCCAAACAGCCCGTAATCCAGTGCCGTTATAAGGCGGTCATATACAATACGGTGTTCGTTGTGTTGCTTGAACAGCCACTGTATTCTTCCTGAAAACGTTGGTTCCTGATCGGAATAATACAGGAACGCCCGCAGCGCATGGTCATCCCACTTCGGAATGTTTAGGGCGTAATGTTGCCATGTCCACCAGAAAATGAGTACTGGCAAGGCCAGCAGCACCCAGCCCAACACGCGTTGCCACCCAGCGGCAAGAGGCCGACGGTGGGAACGGGGGAGGGGAGTGGTTTGAGCGAGCATATTTAATTAATACCGATACTTCGTGCCTTCAAAGTCATAAATCGTGACGCGCTTTCCTGTTGGCTTTACCAGAATAATCCGATCCGTCTGGGTGGTGTCCATGCGCTGGTAGTACGTAGCACCTTTGGGCAGATAAAGGTTTGTGTACTGCGCGTCGATGATCGAATATTTCCTGAACATCTCTTCAATTTCGTCGCGTGGTGCGGTGCGGGCTGCGGGGTATAGTACCGTATCGCCGGGGGCGTAAAGTTTGATAATCCGCCGGGCGGCTGTGTTGTACGGGTTCTCGATGCGGTATCGTCCGTAGTAGGTGTATTTGGGAGCCTGATCTTCATAAACCCGATACAGCAGATCACCAATAAAATACGCCTGAACGAGCAGCACCGCGCCCAGCGTAACTTTGAGCCAGTTGGGTTGCCGAAAGACCTGCTGCACCAGCATCCCCATCAGCACCAGCGCGTAGGGAAACGAGAAACCCGAGTACCGCTGCGTAACGCCGTAGGTGTGGCCATTGCGGAAGGCAAACGCAATCAGCACCAGTGTTGGAAACAGGCTGAGTATGCCCACCAATACCAGAAACCGTCGTTCGTCGGTAGCGGTGCGGGCCACAATAGCCTGATATAGACAGTAATACAACAGCGGTAGTGCAGCCGCCACCACAAACCGCGCCGTCGGAAGGCTGTACGTTACGTATCCCGCCACCAGCAGTAGCGGCACGGCTATTTTCAGCCAGATCGGTACCACTACGCCCCGCCCAAACCGCAGTACCAGCCCCAGGGCCACCACGCCCAGCGCAAACGCCACCAGCAGGTTACGGAAGCCAAGCGTCTCGGGCGTTAACCCGTTGGAAACCATGAACAGATCGGACCAGACCGGAATAGAGCGTTTGACTACGTTGATGACCGTGGCGGGCAGAATAATTCCAAAGCCATTGTTATACGGATTGGTCAGGGCCAGGCCCCCGTAGAGTTTAGCCTGGTAAGCCAGCGTAAAGAACGTGTACTTACCACCGCCCCACACAAACCACGGCGCAATCAGGGCCAGCGCACCACCTACTGTACTCAGCCCCAGACCAATGTACGTTTTCAGGTTGCGATTGAAGAACAGCAGGTACAGCCCGTGACCCATGAAAATGGTGGCGGCCAGGTAGTGGCCCAGCGTAGCCAGCGCGAAGGACAGCCCATACACGATGTACAGTCCAATGGGTTGTTTGCCCTCTGCCCGACGGTCCAGAATCCTCAGAAAGAGGTACGTACCCAGCAACCCCATGAAAATGGTCATGCAGTAGTTGCGGGCCATATGGCTGTACGCAATGAAAAATGGCTCTACGGCGGCCAGTCCCGCCACAATCAGGGCCAGCGGGATCGATTTAAGGTATCGCCTGACCAGCAGAAACAGCAGCCCTACAATAGCCGTACTAAAGAGAATAGACGGCATTCGGATCGAGAGATCGCTCAGGCCGAATAACTCGATCCAGACCCACAGCAGGGCGTAGTGCGATGGACTGTTGCCAATGTCAGTCTGGATAATGGAGTTGACGTAATCTTCCAGTTTCCTGGGTTTCCAGAATTCTTTGGGCGTGAAGTAAGGATTGCCGGGTTTATCGAAAACGTCATGCTGATTAGCCCCTTCCAGCCGCACACCCGACGTGTTTACCAGCGTGAACTTCTCGTCCAGATACAGGCCGTGAACGCTCGATTTGTGGAGCCGCAGGCCAAGGGCCAGCACGAGAATCAGAAAGATAAGCAGGTTGGGGCGACGTAGTAATGACAACCCCGGCTGGGAGTTTGTAACGCGGTCGGTAGATGAAGATGGCAGCATACGGTCGCAAAAGTACGCTACCCCCCGCTGCATTTACAATTTAAGGATGGTGAATTCTACCCGCCGGTTCTGTTTGCGCTTTTCCTCGTTGGTGTTGCTGGCCACGGGCTTGCTCGGTCCCCAGGCTTTTGTCTGGATACGCTCCTGAGTTATACTATGACTCAGCAGGTAGTCTTTCACGACCCGAACGCGGTCTTCGGAGAGTTTGATATTCAGGTCCCAGTCGCCCTGATTGTCGGTATGTCCTTCAATGAGCAGCTCCATGGTAGGGTGTTCATTGAGCATCGTCACAATCCGGTCCAGTTCCGCATTGCCACCGGGTTGCAGCACAGACTGACTCTGCTCAAACAGGACTTCGCGCATGACTATTTTCTGCCCCGGCTCAATTTTAACCAGATACAGATTGCGTTTAATATCGCGAAACCGCTTGTCTTTGCTCAGGTCCAGCGTTTCGGTGGTTGGGAAATAGCCCTCGCGGCTGGCCGTCAGGTTGTAGGTTTTCTGAGTGGGCAGAATAATACGGTACTCACCGGTTTCGGGATTGTAATCGAATGTAGAACGCTCGGTACTGTCGCCCAGAATAGACGACGTGACCGACGACGCCATTGGTTTTTTGCTGACCGCGTCCAGTACGTGACCCGAAATGATAGCTACCGGATCAGGTTTGATTGCGGGATACAGTTTGAGCCGGAAAATGTCATCTTCGCCCATCGACCCCGCCCGCGAACTGAGGTAGGCATAATCGCCGGAGGCCGGAATTGTGAAATAACCGTCCCATTCGGGCGTGTTGATGGCCGGGCCGAGGTTTTCAGGTTCGCTCCAGTTGCCCCACGACGCATCCAGCCGCCGACTCACAAAAATGTCGCCATTACCAAAACCCGCGTGTCCCGACGATGTAAAGTACAGCGACCGCCCGTCGGCAGCCAGAAACGGCGAACTCTCGGCGTCGGCCGTGTTGACAACCCGCCCCAGCGATACCGGCTCGCTCCAGGAGCCGTTGGGCTTTTGCTGAGATACGTACAGATCCCGGTTGCCACGGGTGTCTTTGCGCTGCACGGCCAGAATAATGGCCCGCCCGTCGGGCGAGACGCAGAACTCCATCTGATTCATGCCGTTGACCTCGATATTATAGTTATTGTCAATCTTGCACTCTACCGGCACCGACCAGCCTGCTTTGGTCAGGATGGATCTGGAGATGCCGAAGGTCATGTTACCATCGGGTTTATAGACGTTGATGAGGTAGGCCGTGCGCCCGTCGGGAGCCATGCCGCTGATCGCATTATCGCCCGCGTTGTTGATAGGCGGCCCCATGTTGACGGCATCGCGCCAGCCTGCCGGATTGCCGCTGCTGCCCGATTCACGCACCGAGTACCACACATCCTGATGGTCAGCTCCGCCAATGTTTTCTTTGTTGAAATTGCGGGTAAAGTAGAGCGTCCGGCCATCGGGCGAGATCACGGGAGCCACTTCCTGTCCTGGCGAGTTGATGGTTTTGCCGAGGTTTTCTTTCTGAATGTCTTTGGGCGTCTCTTTTGATACACTGACGGTCACCATAACGGGTTTAGTATCGGTCGAGATACCGATGGCGTCGATCTGGTTCGGCCCTTTCAGCGCGGCTCCGTTGATGAATACCTTCACCGACCGGCACACGTAGCTGGTATCGGTCGGGAAAACTCGGAGTAGCGGGTCCTGCCGGGGTTGCGTACTGGTATTCTGATACACCACGTGTTCGGCGCCTGCTTCGTCGAACACAATAACTTTGACTACTGAGCCCGGGTTCACGTTTTCGGCCACCACAATTTGCCGCGCCCGCATCGGGGTCTCGAACCCTACCTGTACCCACTCGTCTGTAATGCCATCGGCGTAAGATGGGGACCAGGCACAGGGCGTCTCGCCGAGTAGTGGCAGTTTACTGGGGCTACCCAGCGTTTGCGAAGCCCGGTACTGCTCGCCGGAAAGGTCACCCTTCCGCTCCGATGATACCCCAACTACGCGGCTTGCCCACTGCACCGACTGCGCCGAACAGAAGCAGGCGAAAGTGATTAGTATGAATACCGATAGATAAAGCCTCTTCATGTAAATCGTTTCAATTCGTCAGCACCCGGTATTCCCAGGGTTTGAGCGACATAGCCATATCTGATTTCAGCGTTACCGGTTCGTGCATGAATACGTCGGTATACATGCCTTCATAGCCAGTGCCGTTCAGTTGAAAGTCCAGCGGCTGGTTGCTCAGATTCACGATCACTACCACCCGATCAGAATCGCGCTGCCGGTAAAACGCGTATACCTGCCTGTCGTGATCGGTTGAAACCTTATTGAGTTTACCTCCGGCGCGTCCGTTCCATAGCGCAGTGTTGCGATGCTTCAGCGTCAACAAGGCTTTGTAGAAATCCGTTTTGTCATAGTTGCCCCAGGCAATGGAATCTTTCTCGAAAAAGGCCAGCCGTTTGTTCAGGTTCGACTCCATGCCATTATAGACCAGCGGCATGCCTTCCAGCGTACTGCACAGGACAAAACAGGCATCGGCAGCGGGGCCAAACGATTCGTTCAGGGTGCCGTTCCAGGTGTTTTCGTCGTGATTCTGGGTAAAAAACATCTGATAATACCAGTTCGGGAATCGTTTCTGACTGACCAGCCGCAGCGAGTCAAGTTTGTCGGCCGTGCGGGCACCCTGGGCAATGGCCTTGAGCATGGTGTGCATACTCCAGCCGTAGTTCATGTTAAAGCAGCTTTTGAACTGATCCGGTTCATCTTCCCACTCAGCCAGCATGAATACGGTCTTGATTTTGTCTAACTCCGGGCGTAGTTCGGCCCAGAAATCGTTCGGTACAAATCCGGCTACATCGCAGCGGAAGCCGTCAATATCGGCTTCGCGCAGCCAGAACTGCATGGCGTCAATCATGCCCTGCCGCATGTCGGGGTTATCGTAATTCAGGTCTACCACGTCAGTCCAATCGGTGGGTTTGCCGGTTTTAGGGTCAACGGGAGCCGTCAACTTCCCGTTGACGCGGGTGTACCAGTCGGGGTGTTGTTTGGTCCAGACATGATCCCAGCCGGTATGGTTGGGTACCCAGTCCAGAATAACGTGCAGCCCCAGCGCGTGAGCACGCTTCACAAAATCCTTAAATTCGGTCATCGTGCCGTATGCGGGGTTCACGGCTTTGTAGTCGGCCACGGCATAAGGGCTGCCGAGTGTCCCTTTCTTATTTTTCTGACTGATCGGAAAAATCGGCATCAGCCAGATGATATCAACGCCGAGTTCTTTAAGCCGGGGTAGCTGGGCTTCAACGGCTTTGAAATTACCTTCCGCCGAAAACTGGCGGGTATTTACTTCGTAAATAGTTGCGTTTTTGGCCCAGTCGGGGGCGGGTGGCGGGGTGGCCGTGGTGTCGCTGGTAGTGTTGCTGGCTGTTGTCTCGCTGGTCTGGCCCTGCTGGCGGCAGGCCCCGGTAAGCAACAAAAAAAACAGAGGAATGAATAGGTGTATTTGCTTCATGTTGGTTTTGTTGTGTGAAGAAGGCAATTCAGAAAGACCATCTTAGCCGGTATGATTACGCCAGGTTTATCTGTTTACTATGCTTAAGCTGATGTATAGCATCGGCAGGGTTGCTGGCTCCGAACACCGACGTACCGGCTACCACATAATCGGCACCGGCTTCTACCAGCGTGGCCGTGTTGTCGAGGGTCATTCCACCGTCCACACCGATCAGGGCCGAGCTGCCCGCTGTTCTGAGCAGACGGTTTAGTTTACGTACTTTCGGTATAGACAGCGGCATGAGTTTCTGCCCACCAAAGCCAGGATTAATTGTCATGATAAGCACCTGATCGAACATATCGGCAATGTCGGTCAGCACCTCCACCGGCGTCTGCATATTCAGGGCCACCCCGGCGCGGCAACCCGCATCGCGAATCTGAGTCAGTACGCGGGGCAGGTGGGTACAGGCTTCGTAATGTACCGTGATATGGTTGGCTCCGGCGCGGGCAAATTCGGCAATGTAGCGTTCGGGCTGCACAATCATCAGATGGACGTCGAGCGGCTTTTTGGTATGTTTGTAGATGGCTTCGAGCACCGGAAACCCAAATGAAATATTCGGTACAAACAGACCGTCCATCACATCGACGTGGTACCAGTCGGCTTCGCTGTTGTTAAGCATCTCAATATCACGCTGGAGATTGGCGAAATCGGCAGAAAGAACAGAAGGAGCGATGAGGGGCGGCTGCATGAATTATTTATTTGACTGGTAAAATTATCTTTTTTTGCCCGAACTGCCTATCCCGATTTGCCTGCTGAAGACTGATTACTGCAAACTACCAACTAAATATGACCCCACAGGAACGTATAGCCGAACTAACCGAGCGGCTTAATTACTATAACTTTCAATATTATCAGAACAGTATTTCAGAGATCGACGATTTTCTGTTCGACAAACTGCTTGCCGAACTCACCGGGCTGGAAACGCAGTATCCCCAATACCGCGCGCCCGATAGCCCCACACAGCGCGTTGGCGGTACCGTCAGCAAGGAATTTGCTCAGGTTTACCACCGCTTTCCGATGCTCTCGCTGGGTAATACGTATTCGGAAGAAGACCTTGTAGAGTTCGATAACCGCGTTAGAAAAGGTCTTGACGGGGCTGAATTCGAGTACGTCTGCGAATTGAAGTTCGACGGCGTGGCCCTGAGCATGACCTACGAAAACGGTATTCTGACCCAGGGTGCGACCCGGGGTGACGGTACCCGTGGCGATGATATCACCAACAATATCCGAACCATCCGCACGGTGCCGCTGAGCGTACCCGCCCGGTTGAACCCGCCCGTGCTGTTTGAGGTGCGGGGGGAGGGGTTTCTGCCCCTCACCGAGTTTGAGCGTATCAATGCCGCCCGCGAGGACATTGGCGAAGCCTTGCTGGCTAACCCCCGCAATGCGGCCTCGGGTATGTTCAAAAAGCAGGACTCTGCTGCCGTAGCCAAAAATCGGCTCGATTGCTACGTCTATTCGTTCCTGTCAGACCAGCTCATTTTCCAGACCCATGAAGAAAGTTTGACCGCGTTGCAGCAGTGGGGTTTCAATGTCTCGCCAACCTGGCAAAAATGCACTGATATTCAGGCTGTTATGGCCTATATTGACGAGTGGGAAAGTAAACGGTTTACGCTGCCGCTTGGCACCGACGGTATTGTGCTGAAGGTAAACCGCTACGATCAGCAGGATCAACTGGGCTTTACCGCCAAAAGTCCGCGCTGGGCCATTGCCTTCAAGTATAAAGCGCAGGCCGCCAGTACTACCCTCAACGCCATCAACTACCAGGTGGGCCGCACCGGAGCCGTGACGCCAGTAGCCATGCTAACGCCCGTTCTGCTGGCTGGAACAACCGTAAAACGGGCGTCTTTGCACAACGCCAACGAAATTGAACGGCTTGGGGTACAACTGCACGACACGGTATTCGTGGAAAAAGGGGGCGAGATTATTCCGAAGATAACGGGCGTTGACCTCACTAAACGCACCGGCCAAACCGTCCCGATTATCTACCCGACCCACTGCCCCGCCTGTGGTACCGAACTGATCCGAACTGAAGGCGAAGCCCACTTTTATTGCCCTAATGAGCCCGGTTGCCCCCCGCAGCGGCAGGCGCGGTTCGAGCATTTTATTCAGCGTCGGGCCATGAACATCGAGAGTCTCGGCGAAGGTAAAATACAGTTGCTTCTGGAACGCGGTCTGGTCCATACCCCCGCCGATCTGTACGACCTGACATCGGAGCGGTTGCTGGGCATCGAGAAGGTGTTTGAAGACGAGGACACAGGTAAACGGCGGGTCGTTAGCTTCCGCGAAAAAACCGTTGAAAACATCCTGACGGCCATCGGAAAATCGAAAGCGCAGCCGTTCAGTAACGTCCTGTTTGCAATTGGTATTCGCTACGTGGGCAACACCACCGCCGAACGGCTGGTGGATTATTTCGGCACCGTTGACGCGTTGATGGATGCCTCGCAGGAAACGCTGGCCAACGTACCGGATGTTGGGCCGCGCATTGCCGAAAGTGCCGCTAACTGGTTTGCTGACCCCAATAACCGCACTTACATTGAGCGGCTGCGGACGGCCGGGTTGCAGCTGGCGGGCGAACGCAAAACCATTGAAGCGGTGAGCGAGTCATTGGCGGGCAAAACGTTTCTGTACACGGGCAGCTTCCAGAACTACTCCCGCGAACAGCTCGAAACCGAGATCGTGGCCAATGGGGGCAAGCTGCTGAGTGGCGTCACTAAAAAACTCAACTACCTGATTGTGGGCGAAAACGCGGGGCCGTCGAAGGTGAGCAAAGCCGAAACGCTGGGCGTGCCAATGATCGGCGAAGACGAGTTCATGGCCATGCTGACGGTGTGATTTGTTCCGAACGGGGCTGATTACAAATACGTTACTTTTACAGCGACGCAAACCCACTATCCAATGGAAACGAACACCAGTTTTGACGACATAAGAGCCATTCTCCGTGAAATAGCCGAGACACAACGCGAACACGCAGATGAATTGATTCGGTTACGGGCTGAAACAGAGAAAGAATGGAAAAAAACGGCCAAAATCGTGGGCGATATCGGCAACAAGTTCGGTTCGTTTACGGAGGGTATGGCGTTTCCGTCGATGGAGAAGGTATTGCGAAAACAGTTCGGCATGAAAACCATCACCACGAACTACAAGACCGAAGCAGGTTCCGATTCGCTCGAAATCGACGTACTTGGTCTGGCCAATGGTGACGTGAACACGGCGGTTATTGTAGAGGTAAAAAGTCATCTGAAAACCTCCGGCATCGAGCAGATGCTGAAGACGATGGACCGGTTCCGGCGGCTGCATCCCGAATATGCCGATAAGAAACTGTTTGGTATTATTGCCTGCGTGAGTGGGTCAGACGAGAGTCGCCGGGAAGCGCAGAAGGCAGGCCTGTTCGTGGCGTCGATTCACGATGAAGTGTTTGAGCTAAAAACACCCGCCTATTTCGTCCCCCGCGACTTCTCGCAACCGTCTGTTGCGGTCTGACCCAATTTGCCGCCCGAAAATCGCGTAACTTTGCCATCCAATCAATTCTTCTGCGGCCAGTATGACCACTCAATTTCACGGCGTTGGCGTTGCCATTGTTACGCCCTTCAACGCTGATTTTTCTCTTGATTTCGACGGCTTTGGCCGCGTCGTCCGCCACGTAACCGAGGGGGGCGTTCGGTACATTGTTCTTCAGGGAACCACCGGCGAATCACCCACCGTGACGAAGGCCGAGAAGCAGCAGCTTTTGCAGTATCTCAAAGAAAACAACCCCGGAAATCTGCCTATTGTCTTTGGTGTGGGGGGCAACGTCACGAGTGAGGTGGTGGCCGGGATGCAGGACATTGATTTTGCCGGGGTGGATGCTATTTTGTCGGTGTGTCCGTACTATAACAAACCCGGTAAACGGGGCGTTATTGAACATTTTACGCGCATTGCCGACGCCAGCCCGGTGCCGGTCATTTTATATAACATCCCGTTCCGTACCGGCATTAATATGAGTGCCGAAACGATTGTTGAACTCGCGCAGCATCCCAACATCATTGGCGTAAAAGAAGCGTCGTGTGTGATTGAGCAGTGCATGGAAATTGCCCGCGACAAACCCGACGATTTTCTGCTCATCTCCGGCGACGACGTACAGGCCGTACCCATCATCAGCATCGGTGGCGTAGGCGTAATGTCGGTGGTTGCCAATGCCTTCCCGGCTAAGTTTACGGCTATGATTGACGCGGCTTTGCAGGGCGATTTTGCCTTCGCACAAAATCAGCTGGGCCATTTCCTGCGCATTGACCCGCTGTTGTACGAAGAAGGAAACCCGGTAGGTATCAAGAGTATTCTAAGTCAGATGGGCCTGATTTCCAGCGAAGTACGGCTGCCGCTCATGCGGGTTTCCGACGACCTGAGGGAGCGGCAGCGGGCCGTTCTCCAGCGCGACGGTCTGCTACAGTTAGTAGCTTGATCTTGATCATCAACCCCTCAGCAAAAAAGGAGCGTTCCAGACGGAACGCTCCTTTTTTGCTGAGGGGTTGATGAGGTCAGCGTCGGCCACCCAGGAATTTGGATACCAGCCAGATCAGTAGTACAACTACGGCAACGACGCCAATGATGCCTGTCCAGGCACCGGCCTTAAAAATGTCGCCTATGACCGAGCAGCCGCTCATCGAAAAGGTGAGCAGAAAAGTCACGACGACCATCGGTAAAAAACGAAGTAAAGTTTTCATGAGAACATTGAGTTTTGTGCAGTGTCCTGGACGAATATCCCTGACGAGTAGAGAAATAACCGACATAAACTTCGTTTGTTTTCGTACCCGGTATCAGAGGTTCCACCAGTACGTCCACTTCAAGACTAACGCCCGGTTCCTGACCGAAAACAGCCCCGGTACGTCCTGTCCGATCTGCGCCGAGTTGGGTAGGTAATTGTCGGTATAGACCAGAAAGAAGTCTGACGCCGGTTTGTACCGCCACTGTATGCGGGCATTCACATTCATGTTTTTCTGCTGTTCATTATACTGTATAAACGTGGTCAGGTACAGGGTGTTGGTCATCGTGACATCAAAGCGCGGACCAACCAGCCAGAATGTGGTGTTGCCCCAGGGCTGCGGCAGCCGGATGTCGTTATAGTTGGCACTCAGAGCCAGGCTCACGTAGGGCTGAAAGCGGTAGCCGAGGTCGGCGGTGAGGTTCAGGCGAGTACCGTTGGCATAGTAGCCGCCGTAGCGTGAGGAGAAGCCGTACGTGAACAGACTCTGCGGTTTGGAGTCAAATTTGGTACCCCACGCCCGCCAGCTATGCTCAGTACCCGTTGCCAGGGTTTGGCGACCCGTGTTGGTAGGATCAAAGGGAGCCAGTAGCCGTACATAGTCCGTAGCGACCCAGGCCTGCAATACGCTTTTACTGCGGAACGTGATGGTGTAACTGAGGTAGCTCTCGTTATCGCTCTGTCGCCCGGTTGGATCGAAGAAATATGTTGACTGAAGTTGCGGCCCATGGCTCAGTACGCTGGTGCCGGTCGGGAAGAACGTGTAACCCGCTGTGCCGGTGGCTTTGCGATAGCCCCGGCGCGGTACGTAGCCCGCTTCGGCAGTGTAGTTTTTGCCCACACTTTCCACCTGTCCGCCCAGTAGCCATTGTCGGCTGGTGTATTGCAGGTTTCCCGCCAGAATAGCATCGTTGCCCGATACCAGCGGACTAAACGATTTCAGGTACATCGCTTTTCCTGTCCAGAGGTTATTGGCCGATGCCAGATTGTATTCAAATCCAAGGTTGCGATTGTATTGCGTGTATACGGGCTGGCCAACCGAAACGGAGTCGATTGGTATGCCCGGCGCGTAGTTGAGCGACTGTTTATTCACGAAAAGCACACCGATGTTGGAGCGGGCAAATACGCGCCGTTGTAAAGCTACGACCGCAAAATTCTGCGCAGGAAGCCCCGTTGCCTCTACGGCACCCGTCTGCATATCCATAATACCCAGGCGCCAGTTTTGGTCAAGCTTGCCGCTCAGCCGTGCCCCAAACCGAATCGGTACGCCCCCCAGCCCAATCCGTCGACTGAAAAAAGGGCGGATGGTGCCATAACCGAAGTTGCTGAACTGATCGCCGTTTTCAAGGAAAAACTGCCGCCGTTCGGGGAAGAACAGCTCGAACCGGTCCAGATTGGTGACCTGCTGATCCACATCAACCTGCGAAAAATCCGGGTTGATGGTCAGGTCCAGATTCAGCGACGATGTAATGGCTATTTTGGCATCCAGTCCCGCGTTGAATTTGTTTTTGGTTGGAATGCCGTGTTCGTAATCCCGGGCCATGCTGGTAAGCGCGTACGGAATCAGCGAGATGTTGGCGCCGGGCGTTGGCGGTGGCTGTTGCCAGACCAGCATACCCGTGTAGGCCAGCGACGCGGTTGGAAACTGACGCGGTACCGGCGCCCAGGCCGATTTTTCGGTGGTCTTCAGGTCTTGCCGGCTGAAGTTGATACCCCAGCGCGAAATGCCCGGCTTGTAGCGAATGGTTTTGAACGGAATGGCCATCTCCAGCACATAACGGTCGGCGTAGTTACGCACCGCCGACGTCCATTTGTTGTCCCAGCTCAGGTTAACCTTACTGCCTTCGAACATCAACCCGTCCCATTGGGCGCCCACGGAATTGGTGCCAAAAGCAAAGCCGTTGGTCTGATCGTCGAAGGTATCCATGAACAGGATGAAGTTGTCATTGCGGCCAAAATTCCAGTCGCGCCGGCGCGACTCAACCACGTAGGGTTTGCCGGGCAGATCACTGTAATAGCATACCGCACTGAGATACAGGTTCCGGTCGTCGTACGTCATACGCACATCGGTGCGGACCCGCGCCCGGCTGGTATCCATCGGCAGCACCATCCAGAAATCAGATGCCAGCTGCGTGGATTGCCAGGCGGCTTCGTCAACAGACCCGTCAACGACCACCGGAGCCACGGCCCGCTCGATCTGATACTGATAGTCCGCGTTTTTCCGCTGTGCCAGCGCGGGCAGGGCCACAAGCAGCAGGAAAACAATCGGGTTTAGGAGAAATCGCATAGATTAATTACCCACCATAAAGACCGCATTACCAAACAGCAGTTTGCCGCCGTACCAGAATCCCCGAAACAGCGGGTCGTCGGCCATATAGACTACGCTGCCGCGCCCATAATCCTGAACGCCCAGTACCAGCGTATTGCGTAGTTTGGGTTTGGCATTTTTTCCCACGAAACCAGACACATAGTTGTCGGTTTTCAGGTAGCCTACATTCCAGCCTTCCTTCAGGAAATCGAAATTGAACGTATTCAGCACCAGTGAATAATAGCCATCAGCCAGCCCAAACGCCAGTGGATGCGTCGTATCGAGGGTTAGGCGGTAGATGCTGCCGGGCGTATCATCGGAGAGGGCCTGCCGTTCGCGGTCGCCGTAAATTTTGAGGGAATCGGCTGTGGCTATTTTTTTATCTTTTTTCGATTCGTCTTCTTTCTTTTCTTTTAGATTAAACCCATCTTTCCCGGCCAGGAACGAAGCGGCCCGCTCCAGCGCAATGAGCTTACCCCCCGCCTGAATCCAGGTTTTGATGGCCGAAAGCGTCCGCTCATTCAGAAACTTGCCGTAGTTGTAATTGCTGGGCAGAATCAACACATCCAGTTCGCTCCACGTTACGTTGCCCAGCGCGTTGCCGTCGATGAGCGTAATGGGGTACTGCAACTCACGGTCGAAGTAATGCCAGACTTCGCCTGCTGCGGTAGGAATCGTTCCGTCGCCTACCAACAGGCCCACACGAGGAGCTTTCAGGCTCAGGTTCGAGCCCGACCCAAAGTCGGACCCTTTCGTTGCAAAACCCGTTTGTACCGGCGTTACGTCAACGCCTACCCGCGCAGCCTCGGCCTGCACCAGCGCGTTGAGCTGATTGCCGAAGCGTTCGTTGCCCGTTCGGGTTATCAGCAAAGTACCCGTTGGGTAGGTCTTGCCTTCTACCTCGAACGGTTTTTCTGCCGCCCGTACTTTTACTTTCTTATTGAGCAGACCCGCCAGCATCTGCACCGACGGCATGGACTGCCAACGCACCAGATACGCGTAGGGTTGCGTAGTATTTGTAGCTGATTGATTGACCGGTACCGATACCTGCGGGGCGTTGGCGGGCGTTGGCGTCAGGCGTGTGGTCAGGCCGTAGGTTTGCAGACCGTACGCATAAGGCATCGCCCAGGCCGTGATGTCGTATGTAGCAGAGTCTTCCAGCGTAGTCGTTGGCTCGAACAGGATTTTGAGCAGCGTTGACTTGGGCTGGTACGCGCTGATGACCATATCGCTGGCGTCAATGGCCACGCTCTTTTCGTTCTGCCGGGTGTTGTAATTGAAACCCGCCAGTGACTGAGCTTTCCCTGCGTAGCCGTAGCTGATTTTGTTCCGGTCCAGCAGGAGTTGCAGATCTTTCAGCCGACCCAGGTCGCCGTTAGCTTTGATGACGTAGCTTTTGTAGGCACCGATGGGTTTGTTGCGGGCATCGTCGAAGAACCGGCCAAACTCGGTCAGAACCTCCGGGGCGCGGTCAGAGAAGGCTTCGAGCGTGGCAAAGCTGGTGGCTACGTGGTGGTCGATGCGCTGGCGTAGGGTGAGTGTGTCGCCATCGGCTTTCCGAATGGCCACACCCGCCCGGCCACCACCGCCCTGTTCAAACGTCATGCCAATGGCTCCATTGTAGGTGGGGTAGGTGTCGCCGTAGCTGGGATACAGTAAATCGTAGCGTTCGCGGCTATAATACAGCCAGCCGTTTTTGTCGAACGCGCGGCTGCTATACTTACCAATAGTTTGCTGAAAATTGCGCTGAAACGGCGTAATGTCTTCGTGGTACGGCTTGGCCGAAGGGGCAAAATAATATGGGTTCTCTACGCCCATCTCGTGAAAATCGGCGTGGAGGTGGGGCATCCAGTGCTGATACATGGCCATGCGCTGTTGCGAGGTTTCCTGTACCTGCCATGCCCAGTCTCGGTTGGGGTCAAAGAGGTAGTGCGTAAACCGACCGCCGGGCCAGGGTTCGGTATGTTCACGGGCAAAGGGAGTCGGGTCGGCGGTGCGGCCCATCATCTGGTTATACCAGTTCACGTAGCGGTCGTGACCGTCGGGGTTCAGGCCGGGGTCGAGAATCACCACCGACGTATTCATTACCTTCTGGGCCACCGCCGACTGCCGGCCGCTGTTGCCGCTGACCAGTTCGTACAGGACCTCCATAAAGGCTTCGGAGCTGACCGCTTCGTTGCCGTGTACGTTGTAGCTCAACCAGGCAATGGCCGGGGTTGTACTGCCGGGAGCCGTAGTCGCTGATGTGGTAACCGTACCAGGTTTGTCGTCAGACAGGCCAATGCGATTCAGGTTATTGGTACGGATGGCTTCAAGCCGGTTCAGATTTGCTTCCGACGCCACTACAACCAGCATCAGCTGCCGACCTTCATACGTCTTGCCGTAGGGCATAAGCTTAACGTGGTTTGGCCGTTGCCGGGCTATTTCCTGAGCGTAGGCCAGTAACTGATGATGGGGAGTAAAGCGTTCACCTGGTTCGTAACCCAGAAACTGGACCGGTGATGTTAGCGATGCGGACGCGGGCTGTGTCTGAGCCAGTGTGGGCTGTACAAAGAGTAGCGCAACAAGTACTGAGGTAATAGATAACAGGTGTTTCATGCAGCAAAAGAAATATAGGAAAGCTAATTCCCTCAAAAATAGAGTGTAAAGGGGCATGAACATGTATTTCATAATTTTTTACGTCTAACTATTGCATTTTAAAACACTCACCGTACTTTTGCACCACGATTCGCCGGTGTGGCGGCCAAAAGCCAAAACGCTGGGTCTTTTAACAAAGACGGCCGATTCGTCTAGCGGTTAGGACACCGCCCTTTCACGGCGGTAACACGGGTTCGATTCCCGTATCGGTCACTAACGTAAAAGCCCCGACTCGGAGAGTTGGGGCTTTTTTTGTGGCACGCATTCGCTGTTTGGCATATCAGTGTCACCGGCCACCCGGCCCGAACCTATTGACTGCTCCCGCGCTATGGCGTTACAAACTATCGGTGGGTTGACTGGTTTTAGTAGTACACAAATCACTAAACCAACATAACCCATGGCAACATTCGGCGAACGAATCGCGAATTTTATAAACGGCAATGACGAACTCACCCATGAAGGCCTGCACGGCCTGTTCGTAACCGAACTGCAGAACATCTATTACGCCGGTAAGAAGGTGGCCGACGCGCTTGGCGATCAGACCGAAGCCGCTACTACGGATGAGGTGAAACAGGCGTTCCGGCAGCATCAGCAGGAGGTCCGCAACCAGACTTCCCGGCTGGAGCAGGTTTTTCAGATACTGGGGCTTGACGTGAAAGAAGGCTCCTGCGCGGCTATCGACGGGCTGGACGACGATGCGCAGGCGTTGATTTCGGTTACCGAATCCGGTTCGCTCACCCGCGATGCCGGTTTGATTATTGCCGTTCAGAAAACAGAACACCACGGTATTGCTACGTATGGTTCGCTCGTCACGTTCGCTAAGGTGCTGGGCTATTCGCAGTCGGTAGCTCTGTTGCATCAATCGCTCGATGAAAAGAAAAACACCGATCATCTGCTGACCCAACTGGCCGAGTCGTTCATTAACGACCGCGCCGAGCTGGAAACCGAAGAGTACGATGAGGTAAAGCGCAACACCTACCGCCCTTTGGCCGTGGAAGCCACCGCTGGCGGAACGCTGGGGATTTGAGTAGCTTACAAAGAGCAAAGACGCCCAATGCACTTGTGCATTGGGCGTCTTTGCTCTTTAGGGCTTATAGGGTACCGGCCACCCGATTCAAGTAACGTTCATTACAACATGGGGTCGGCCATTTCGGGGTCGGGTTCGGTACCGTCGTTATTGCCGAGCGATTCGCCGTTGCCATAGTTGTTGATGTCTGGTTCCATGTTCGGACTGCCCGACGCGGCTCCGCTATCCTTAGTGTCACTGACCGCGTCGTTCTCGTCCGTAGGCGTTGTCGGCATCTTGTACGCATCGCCCGACAGATCGGTTGGGTTGTAGTCGTCGCCATGCATTTCGGTCTGGTCGGTGGTTTGTATTGGTCCGCCAGTTTCGGAATTGTCTGTCTGCGACTGCTCATTCAGCATCGCGTCCTGATTTGTATTTTCCATAGTGGTTGAGCTTAAGAAGCTGTTTGAGTTAGTGATTTGAGACGAAAAGTAGTGGATTTTAGCTGTGGTCAAGGCATTTCTTGAGCGCGTAGCCGTAGCTACGGGCGGGAAAAATAACGCAGAACACGACCAAAAGACGCGCTTTGCGGCCAAAGCAATTAACTCAAACAGCTTCGTTTTATTGTGAAAACTATCCCCACGTAAAAACCTCCCAAAGCCGGTTGTACAACTTGCGGGAGTATTTATTTATGTCCTGACATGAGGCATGAATTGTAAACGGCTCGAACGGAATACTGGCACCGGGCAGCGGCTCCAGATGAATCGTTCGTCCGTTCAGCCACCGCCCCGCCGATCGCCTGACCGATCCCGTCAACGATATTCCCGCGTCAACCAAGCTGATACAGACGGTTTTCGGGTGCCGCGCTTCGGCCAGTTGCTGCGAAAAAAGCTGTAGCTGACTCGTGTCGAACCAGGTCAGCGGAGTCATTTTCAGGTGCCGGTCCTGTGCCTCCTTGCGGTACAAAAACTGAACGACCAGCGATGACCGACCGGCAATGGACCGTGTTACTACGTCAAGGTCAAGCACTTCGACCGGAGCGCGTTTGGAAGCCGTTGTCAGTTCGATAGTCATGGCTGATGAAGTTAAGAAGTGTTAGCACTAACCCAGCAAAGAATGCTGATGTTTTAAGTTCAGACGTAAATCATCTTCCGGGTCATACCTCCGTCGACAATGAAGTTCTGACCGGTTATGAAGCTATTCTCGGGGGCTATCAGAAACAGAATCATCCGGGCCACGTCATCGGCCTGCCCCACGCGTCCTGCCGGGTGCTGATCGTGGTCTTCGGGTCGTAGTTCATCCCCTTTACCCTTTGCCTTTTTTCCGAGATTCGATACGTCAATCCAGCCGGGACTGATGGCGTTGACCCGCACGTTTGGGCCGAGACTAATGGCCAGCGAGTGCGTCAGGGCCAGAATGCCGCCCTTGCTGGTCGAGTAGGCAAACGTGTCGGGTTCGGACTGGAAGGCCCGCGTAGAGCCGATGTTGATGATACAGCCCTGCCTTGCGGCCAGATACCCAACGGTATGTTTGGCGCACAGAAAGGCCCCCGTCAGGTTGGTACCAATAACGCGGTTCCACTCGTCGAGGGTTAGTTTATCAAGCGGCTTTTCAATCATCTGGGCCGCGTTGTTGATGAGTACGTCCACTTGCCCGAAATGGTTGATCGTCTGGTCGGCAGCTTTGCGCACGTTGGTTTCGCTGGAAACGTCGCAGGAAACGAACAGGATCTGGCTGGATGAGGCTTTGAACGCTTCGCGGAGTTCGATGAGGGCGTCGGTGTCGGATTCCCAGACGGCAACGCGGTAGCCGTGGGTGAGCAGGTACTGGGTCGTTACGCGCCCAATTCCCTGACCTCCGCCGGTAATGATGGCAGTTTTCATGAAGTTAGATAAAGCAATGAAGTGGCAAACTAATCCTGAATACGAACAGAAGCGCTCACCAGTCCGTTAAGCAGGGCGTATCCTTATCGAACGGTCCCGCAGCCTATTTTCCTGAATGCTTCAGATTGCTTACTCGCCGGTGTACCGGCTCCGCTTGCCGGAAGGACACCGGTTTCCAATGCTCAAATACGAGCTGATTTACGAGCAACTGCTGTACGAAGGTACCTGTACAGAAGCTAACTTCTTCGCGCCCGCGCCCGTTGATGACCGCCTGGTGCTGGGCGTACATACGCCGGACTACGTACACGCCCTCAAAACACAAACCGTCGATCCAAAGATGGTGCGTAGGATTGGCTTCCCGCTCACGCCCGAACTCATCGAACGTGAATGGATTATCACGCAGGGAACCATTGACTGCACCCAAAAGGCAAAGCAGGACGGCGTGGCCATGAACGTAGCGGGCGGTACGCACCACGCCTATCCCGACCGGGGCGAAGGCTTCTGTATGCTCAACGATGTGGGCGTGGCCGCGCACTACCTGCTCGAAACGGGTCAAGTAAAGCAGATTCTGGTCATCGACTTAGACGTGCATCAGGGCAATGGTACGGCGGTCATGTTTCAGCACGAGCCGCGCGTGTTTACCTTCAGCATGCATGGTAGGGATAATTACCCGCTCAAAAAAGAACAGTCTGACCTTGACGTTGAACTGCCAACTGGTACTGCCGATGAGTTGTACCTCAATACCCTGTACGATACATTGCCTGCTCTGATAACCCGTGTACAACCTGATTTTCTGTTCTTCGTATCGGGCGTTGATGTGCTGGAGTCGGACCGGCTGGGTAAACTGGGCGTTGGCCGTGAGGGCTGCAAACAACGCGACCGCTTCGTCTTTGAACTGGCACACCGGCACAATCTGCCGGTGGTGGTCTCGATGGGTGGTGGCTACTCGCCCCGTTTGACTGATATTGTAGAAGCGCATTGCAATACGTTCCGGGTGGCCAGCGAACTGTATTTCTAAACGTTATTTCGTCCGGTTCAGGGTTCGCTATTTTTTTTGCGCCGTTGTTTGTCCGTAAATCGCCGGGGGGGAATGCATAGATGTAGCCCGGTACGAGTTTATCCAGCGTAAGCGATACCGCTTTAGCGAAGCATCAACCACCCGAATATGCGAACTGGGCCGGGTCATGATGAGGGAGATAACGCATACGTCAGTAAAAGCATACTGGCTACTTTTGTGCCATCAATCCATTTACGCTAATCTACTCAGATTTTTATGAAACAGAACATTGTCAAAACCCGGCTTTCCAATAATCAACCCGTTCTGGGTGTGCTGGCTAACAGTACAGATCCTACCGTAGCCGAACTTTGCGGGTTTTCAGGGCTTGATTTTTACATGATTGACGGAGAACATAGCCCCGTCACTACGGCACAGGTGCAGGATATTGTCCGGGCCTGCGAAGTAAGCGGTATTACGCCCCTGGCGCGGGTTCGTGGTAACGATGCCAAACTTATCGCTCAATATCTGGATGCAGGTGTGATGGGTATTATGATGCCCGGTGTAAAAAGTGCTGCTGACCTGCGGGCGTTTGTTCAGGCGGTAAAATATCCACCCGCGGGTAAACGTGGTTTTGGCTTCGTGCGGGCTAATGAGTATTTGCAGGGGGTTATGAGTCAGGCTGACTACGTGCAGTTTGCCAATGATCAAATTCTGGTGTTGCCCCAGATCGAAGATCGGGAGGCTATTGACGCGCTGGATGAGATGCTGACTGTGGAGGGCGTTGATGGGTTTATAATTGGTCCCCGTGATCTGGCCATGAGCATGGGCTACTACGACGGGCAGAGCCATGATGAGGTGAAGCAGGCCATTGGGGGAGCGGTCAACAAGATCAGGAAAGCAGGCTTTGTAGTGGGTACAACGGCTGCCACCGGCGATCAGGCCCGTTCGCTTGTAGACCGGGGCGTTTTGTTCTGTATGAACACATTTGGGGGTTTATTAAAATCGGCAGCAACTGATTTTATGAAAGGCAGGCAGTCCGAACAGCTGACCAACGGAACGGTTTAGAGAGAAATGAGTTGATTTGTCGAAAGAAGTAGTAAATAAAATATAGATTAAAAAATATTCTCCTGAACGATCAGATTTTGAAATAACCCCTTAACATTGCATTACGATAGGTATCAGAAAGCTTTTTCTGGGTTTTAGTCAGAAAAATACCCGGGTAATCCACTAAATTCGATGGTCTAATTGGTTCAGAGACGGTTTTTTGGAATACTCAAGAGTAGAATGACTGATTAGAAAACATTTTCACCACAAATGAAGTCTGATACATACTATGCTCTGAACGCATTGGACAGGGTAAAAACCGGTAATACCAATAGTTAATGAAACGCTGTTTTATTATGTTGGCCGTTCCATAAGTTTCCAGACCTGCGTTTGGGAATATAACAGTTTAGTTAGAAACATTGCAGTAAAATGAACTCAATAACCAAAAGTATGCGGACATTTATCCAACATCAATCCCTACGAATGCTGTCTGGACTCGTGTTGCTAAGTTGTGCAATACCCTCTGTCGGATTTGCTCAAGAGGCTGACACGGTCCGGCGAGACGCCATGCAGTCGAGCTCTATCACGAGCCCCGGCACAACCACGACACCCAATCGTGCGTATGAAAAGGACAAAATTTATCGTCTGGGCAAAGGTATCTACACGGATACAATGCGTCGTGACGACTTCAAAAGTTACGCCAGCGATGTGGCTGAACTGGATGACTGCGACACTACATTCCAGACGTTTGTGCTGGTCCGTCGTCAGTCACCGTGGCGGATTGGTCTCTTTGCAGGACCTAACTTTGCATATTGCGGCACGTGGGAGGGTACGTTTGGTCCCAACAAACGGGATAACTCGCTCTATAATGGAGCTGGGTTTAACATCACCGGTAACGTTGATTACTTTCTGACACCCGCCACCCGTCGGTTGCGTTTTGCTATTGGAACAGCGTTTGGCTATCAGAATTACATTACCCGCAGTGTTTACCGTGACTATCTGTACGGCCTGGCTCAGGCACGCGGCTTCTCACAGGGAGACGTGACGATCAAGCAGCGGGCTTCGGAAGATATGTTTATTACGGTTGGCCCGGTGGTGACGTTTACAATAGCCCGCAGCCGCAAAAATCCTGATGCTACTACCTTTATCGAAGCATCAGCACGGGGCGGTCTGTTCCGCACTGAGGCCGCTACAATTGCCGCCTTTACGCCGAGAACGCTCAATCTGCCTAACCTGCCTCAGTTTGTTGATGGTGGCGGCCTAATCCGTTCCGTAAACCCAAGTTCCAATCTATATCACCTTGGTGCGCTGGGTTCGCTGGGTATATTTTTCCCAATCGGGAATAACTGGAACCTTGGCGTTCAGGGACAGGGCTTCATTACAAAGCTAAACTACCTGATCATCAACGGCATTGACGATCAACTGTACGAATTCAAGCGGACACATGGTGGCTTTAGTGCTGGTTTGGCCGTTCGCAAGTCATTTGTACAAAAGAAGCTGATCCCGAAAGTACCCGTGGTTTGCCCAACCTGCGATTCTATTCCGCAGTTGAGTATCCGGTTCAACGATCAGTCGCTGAAAGGTGTATCGCTGGGCTATGTTGATCAGAACAACATGAACTCAATGAACGCGCAGCAGACGCCGGTTAACACCAACGCAACTGCTCCGGTAATCAGCTGGCGCAGTACCACCCCCAACCCGCGTAACGAAACCTTCACGGCTCGTTTGTACTACCGTCCTGATTCGGTTGTAGCTGGTGCCGGTGCCGATCAGGTAATTGCCCAACTGGAAAACACAACCGACACGACGCTGGCTTTCCCATCGGCCTATTTCTCGGGTGGTCAGATGAACCCTGGCTTTTACTATGTAACGGTACACAACCGGCAGGAGGCCAAATGTGGTGCCTGTATGAGTGAAGTAGCTACGAGTAGCTTCGCCAGCATTCGTCCAAATAAAGAGAATCCAGATTGTCAGTACCGTCACCGTCTGGAGCGTCTGGAAGTCTATTACCGCACTCCCTACACGCGTCGAGTGGCCAACGTCTGTTACTGTAATGGTACGATCACGTCGGTGGGTGATACCGTTACCCGGCTTCGCTACCGTGGCCTGAACCTCCGGTTGGCAACGAGTACGGTTGAGTTCGATACCAACACGGTTATCCTGAACCTGAAAGATCTGCCAGGTAATCTGGCCCAGCAACTTCAGGCCGAGAAAGCCAAAATCGAAAGTGGTAGCGTAACTCGCTATAAAGGCCGCCGGGTTCGTCCGCAGGTACAGTACTTCCGCGCGGTGTTCACCGTCACGAAACTGCCTTGCAATGGTCAGCCTGAGCAGCAGATTGGTAGCTTCAACACGACCATTAGCGATAATAGCTACTCGATCACTGGCCTGGTGCCACTCACGGATGCGCAGCGTTCTAACCTGCTCAACCCGGCACCGGTTCGTAAGAAAGCAACCCGTCGGGCAGGTAACAGCGGTCGCCGGTCAGACGTAACGTTTGGTATCGAATAGTCTGATCATCAAACAAAGGAAAACCGGGAGCCAACGCTCCCGGTTTTTTTGTTTTGACGATCCCCGTAAATCAAAATTATGCGTTATCTCTCCCTTTTTACACTGCTGCTAACCATGCTTCCTGACGAAATCAACGCTCAGTCAACACCCATGCCCGCCACGATGCTGACCTATTCGTTTCGGCTACGTCCGGGACAGGATCTGAAGCAGGAACTCGACGCTTTTGTACAGCAAAATAAGGTAGCAGCCGGTGCCCTTGTTACGTGTGTGGGCAGTCTGACCAACGTAGCGATGCGCCTGGCTAATCAGGATGGGCCGAGCGTCTGGCAGGGGCATTTCGAGATTGTATCGCTGGTAGGAACGCTGTCGGTGAACGGGAGCCACCTGCATTTGTCCGTATCTGACTCGACGGGGAAAACCCTGGGCGGGCACCTGCTGGAAGGCTGTAAAATTTATACCACCGCCGAGGTTGTTATTGGTATTATGCCCGATATGGTATTTACCCGCGAACCCGATCCTGCATTTGGGTATAGGGAATTGGTAGTACGGAAGAGGAAGAAGAAATAAAAAAGCCGCTCAGATTGAGCGGCTTTTGGTAAGGTAGTTGATTGAGTCAATTTCGTTTGCTCATCTCGTCGCGGATGCGGGCAGCCCGCTCGTATTCTTCGTTGCCGAGAGCCTCTTCAAGTAATTTTTGTAGTTCCTCTGCCGATGCATTTTTCAGCTGATCACCAAATGAACGGGCCGTTGGGCGATTTGATGAGCGAACCAGTTCTTCCTGCTCCTCATCGTCCTCATCGCTATTACTGGCTGTAATACCGGCCTCAGAAAGAATGGTTTCGTTTGTATAAATCGGAACGTCGAACCGGATACCAATGGCTATAGCATCCGATGGACGCGAGTCGATAACGGATTCACGAACCCCATCAAAACAAACGATCCTGGCGAAGAAGATACCCTCGCGTAGTTCAGAAATCATGATTTCGCGCACGGTGAAGCGAAACTGCTCGGCAAACTGCTTGAACAAATCATGCGTCATGGGGCGGTTTGGCGCAATCTTCTCCATCTCGATGGCAATGGCCTGCGCTTCAAACATGCCAATGATGATCGGCAATCGACGATTTCCATACTCTTCGCCCAGTACCAGTGCAAACGAACCCGATTGCGACTGACTTGGCGATAACCCTAATATTTCCAGTTTAATCTTATCCACAGCGCAAATTTAGGCGTTTGGACGTTTGGTTGTTGGTTTGTTTTCATAACCAACCGCAACGGCGGACCGTAACCAAACGTCCAAACAGATTTAGAGTGCCTGCGCGGCTTTCGTCAGGCGGGGCAATACGTCGAACACGTCGCCAACGATGCCATAATCGGCTGATTTGAAGAACGGCGCTTCGGGGTCTTTGTTGATAACCACAATTACCTTCGAGGAGTTTACGCCCGCCAGGTGCTGAATGGCTCCCGAAATGCCAGCTGCGATGTACAGGTTCGGACTAACCTTAATGCCAGTCTGTCCTACGTGTTCATGGTGAGGTCGCCAGTCGAGGTCCGAGACGGGTTTAGAACAAGCGGTGGCCGCTCCCAGGGCCTTCGCCAGATCTTCTACGATACCCCAATTTTCCGGTCCTTTCAATCCACGGCCCGCCGACACAACCAGGTCAGCTTCGGGCAGCAGGATGTCGCCGGTGGCTTTCACCACGTTTTTCACCGTAATGGCAAAATCACCGTCGTTCAGCGCGGGCGTGAAGGATTCTACGGCAGCCGCAGCGTCGGTTTCTTCTACGGCAATGGTATTTTTCTTGATGGCCAGAATCTTCGTGTCGGCTTTAAGATCGTTGTAGGCAAATGCTTTGCCGGTATAGATGCTGCTTTTGACCCGGAAGCCATTCGAGAGATCGGGGAGTTCAATGACGTTGGCGGCCAGACCGGCTTTGAGTTTACCGGCCAGACGAGCCGTCATAGCATCGGCCAGTGACGATTTAGCCAGCACAATGACCGACGCGCCTTCCTGCTGGGCAGCCGCGGCCACAACCGTAGCGTAGGCCATACCATTGGGTTCGTTCAGTCTGGCATCGGTAGCATGCAGTACTTTACTGGCTCCATACTTACCGGCCTCGGCCAGCGAACTGTCGTCAGACTGACCGGCTACAATAACCGTGGCCGACGTTCCCATCATTCCGGCAACTTTGGCACCGTAAAAGATAGATTCCTGCGATGATCTCTTAAGTTTGCCGTTTTCTACTTCGGCGAATATGAGTACAGACATTTTTTAAGGAGTTATAGAGTTGTAAAGTCATAGAGTTTTTAGCTGGCGAAGCAACCATACAACTCCATAACTTTACAACTCTAAAATTTGGTTTTAGATGATTTTTGCTTCGGTGCGGAGGAGTTGGATGAGGGTTTCGGCATTTTCGGCCTTGATCATCTTCACGGCTCCGCGCGCAGGTGGTAGTTCGTAGCCGCTCACGTCGGTCAGGACGTCGGTGCCGGTGGGTTCAACCACTTTGAGTGGCTTGGTCCGGGCCGTCATGATACCACGCATGTTCGGAATTTTCCATTCGGCAATTGGCTCCTGACAACCCAGTACCAGTGGCAGTTTGGCTTCCAGTTCTTCCTTACCACCCTCAATCTCGCGGGTAATTTTAACAGTATCACCGTCAATATCCAACAGCATTACCGGCGAGATGGACGGAATGCCCAGCATTTCGCCCACGATACCATGCACCTGACCACCGTTGAAGTCAATGGACTCGCGACCCATCAGAATCAGATCATACTTGTTTTCTTCAGCGATGGCGGTAATCTGCTCGGCCACAAAAAAGGCATCGCGCGGTTCGGCATTGACCCGGATGGCATCGTCGGCACCGATGGCAAGGCATTTGCGGATAACCGGCTCGGCGTCAACTCCGCCCACGTTCAGAACCGTTACACTGGCACCGAGTTTTTCTTTCAACTCAACGGCCCGCGCCAGGGCGTAGTCGTCGTAAGGACCGGTAATGAACGTAACTCCTGCTTTGCTGAGTTTGGTATTGTTGTCGGTAAAGGTAATCTTGGTGGTCGTGTCGGGCACGCTCGTCACACACACTAAAATCTTCATCGGTTATGTGGTTTATGGTTTTTTTTGGGACACAGAGTTACTCGGAGAAGCACAGAGGTACACAGAGGTGTTGCCGGGAAAGAAGAGAAAAAATTTTCTCTCTGAAACTCTGTGCCTCCTTTGTGAATCTCTGTGTCTAAAACTTTTCCAAAAGTACGAACCATACTAAATAAAGTATGCATGCATACTAATTTCTCTGTCTATGAATAACGACCGTATCCAGCAATTGATTCGATTTGTACAGGAAGAACCCCATGATCCATTCAATGTTTACGCCCTGGCAATGGAATACATGACCAATCAGCCAGAACGGGCGCGGGCCTATTTTGATCAGCTATTGACCGAGCACCCGGCCTATCTGGCTACCTACTATCACGCAGCCGCGCTTTACGCCGAACAGGGCAACACGGACCGTGCCACCGAATTATATGAGCAGGGAATGGCTCTGGCCAAAGCGCAAAATAATCAGAAAACGCTGCTCGAACTACAGCGGGCTAAACAGGCGATGGAGGACGATTTTTAAATTCGGAACTTTGGGGGTCGATCAATTATCGCCGTTTCTGCTTCTCACGTACGGTTTCCTGCCTGAACAGTAGCGGTACAGACCCCGTTTCGGGCAGCGAATACGTGATGGCCAGATAATTGGCATTGGCTATGCGGGGCAGATAAACAAAGCCCCGTACCGACTCGCCAGGGGCAATGGTACTGTTTTTCAGGGCCAGTTCGCGCCAGCGGTATTCTTCGTAATCGTACTGCTGCATCCGGTTGGAAAAGGTGCCGTAATCAACCGCCCGTTTGACGCCGATGGCCTGATAGGCAAAGTTGTGTGCTATCCGGTTGTTGGCGTACTCCTGAAAAGACCGGTTCTTGCCTGATGAAGATACGTCCGACGCTACGGCAGCAACGAGTAAAATCGTGTTGAATATCTTAGCCCGTTTCAATCGCGTTTCTTCCTGCTTTCGTTTCAGGCTCATTCGCCCGGCTTCATACGTTGGGTTAGCCGCCACCCGGCTCACGGCCTGACCGGGTCGGCTGGTATTGCTGAGGGTGTCCTGTGCAGGACCAAGCGCTACGAACCGGAAATTGGTAGGGTTAACCTCAATGGGTTGGCCGGTGTTGTTCTTTACTTCAATATCCAGCACGGCGTATTCCAGATCTTCACGCTCGAACGATGCCACCACCGCAACACCATTGGCTTCGGCACGGGTAACGGGTCGCCCGTCGATATCGGCCACCTCACCCGAAACGGGAGTAAGCCGGGTGGTCATGACGGTAGGGACGCAGGCAGTCAGTAGAATGGCTACTAACCCGGTTAGAGCAACTTGGCGGAGGTGGTGCGCTGTGTTCATAGCTGGTAGGGTAGAGGTTGCTTTTTCTTACCCCGTTGTTCATGCGAATATACGATAAAACCAGTCCAGCCGTGGGGCGGTTTGGCACGTAGAAAAAGGATTACCCGTCAGAAAGAACCTGGCCGAATGCCTGCTCGTCCAAAGCCGACCGAATGCCTGGGTATAACTCAGCCAAACTGGGTAAAGCCTGGGTCAACGCGTTGGCTACCCGGCGTTACGTCATTACCAAAAAACCAGCGGGCGGTTTCCACTTTGGAACCCGCCCGCTGGTGGTACTGTATTAACCCTGATTTACCGGTTACGCTTCTTGTTGCCAACCTGCCCAAAATAATAGTTGATACCCAGCTTGAGACGGCCACCCCGGCTCAGGCTGGCCACCGGATCAATTTTATTGTAGAAGTTACCCTGATACGCTATTTCGGCACCCAGCCGTTTATAAACCCAGGCCATTGCCCCGATTTCTACACCTACCGACGTGTACCTTGACTTGATACCGTCTGGAATATTGTCAGAGAATTCACGGCCCCGGCTTAAGTTAGCTCCCACGAAGGCACTAACCCGCGTCCGGAAGGGGTAATAGCGAGCCATGACGCCAAACTGCCGGGAGTGGTACGAGTTGCCAACAATACGGTCGGTATTGTAAATCAACCCCACGGCAAAGCCCGGTTGCACAAAGTAGCCTGCCCGCAGGTTGATACCCAGCGAGAACTTGCTGTCGGCAGCACCTACGCCCAAGCCTGCACCCCCAAATACCGTTCCCTGTTGAAACCAGGTCAGTTCATTGGTGTTCTGATACTGCACTGATCGCTGGTATTGCTGATTGACGGTTTGCTCGGCATTATCGACCGTCTGGTTAATATCCTGTTTCGTATTTTGGTTGATAAGTGGCTGGTTACTGCCGGTCGAGTCCGCTTTGTTCTGTGCGTAGGTAGCACCAGACAGGCAGATCAGCAATGCTGTTGTTTGAAGTAAAGTTTTCATTATGTGTTGAGTATTATAGGTGTCAATACACGTCGTATTAATAACTCCTAAGCAGGAACAAGGTTTGAAATTGGGCGTTACCGACTTAGTTCTCTCAAAAGCGCGTCAACCTGTTCTGCCGATGTGGCGGGGAAGTTGGCAATCCTGATTTGGCTGTCTTTCAACTTACCGTAGCCACTTCCAACCACCATACCCGCCTGTTTCGTGGCGGCAATGAGTTCGCCCGCTGGTTTTTTTGTGCTGGCCACAATCACCGTCCGCGAGCGGTATCGTTCGGCGGACACAAACGGCTCAAACCGGTCTGATTTCTCCAGAAACTTATAAATCGTTTTTGCCTTCTCTTCGGTCTGCTTCCGAATCGTGGCGATCCCGATTTTGTTGAAATCTTCGGCAATTTTACCCAGTGCATAAATGAACAGTACGTTGGGTGTGGCGGGAGTCTCGAATGTCTGGTAATTTTTCCAGAGCATGGGCAACGTATTATGCGCGCCAATTGTCAGCGATTCGTATTTCTGAAGTCGTTCGGCTTTGGCCAGACATTTCTCATTGGCAATCCAGACGCCCATACCGGCGGGCATCCCAAAGGCCTTCTGTACCGAGAAAAACGCTGAGTCAACCAGGCTATAATCCAGATCAGGATAGGGGGCCGACGAGACCATATCCACGCAGAATAACTTTTGGGGGTATTTACGCTTGAGTTTATGCATCTCAGACGGGCGCATCTGTACGCCCGACGAGGTTTCGTTGTGCGTCAGGCAAACCAGTTCGGCGTATTCCGGCACCTCAATCTCAGCCGCGTCAAAGCCCTGGCCAAAGGGTTTTTCCAGGATGTGTGCAAACTTGTGCAGGGCATTGGCGTAGTCATAAAACTTGCGCGAAAACGAGCCGTTCACTGTATGGAAACTCTCATGTTCCACGCAGTTCAGCAGCAGGCGCTCCCATATCTCCGAGGCTGAGCCAGTGAAGAAAATAGCGTGCGTTTTCGGAATGTTCAGCAACTCACGTAACTGCTCGTCGGTATGGGCATAGATGTCGCGAAACCGCTGACTCCGGTGCGAGATGGACCCCAGTTGCTCGTCCATCGCTGTTTGCAGATGCTGTGCAAAGGTCGGGAACAACTCAGCCGGGCCGGGAGTGAAATAGGTGGACTTCATAAGTTTGAGTTATAGATTAGTAGTACAGTTGCAGGGCAAGCGCACGGCCAGACCCTGTTTTGGATTTACTTGCCGACGCCGTGCGGCTGTTTTGGGAATAAAAACAACGCGCCCTACACCCGACAGTTCAGTTTGCGCGACGGGCCGACCCAGGTGCCGGTAAAAATCGGCTACGCACGATTTGGGGAGTAAGTCTACGTACAGATTAACGCCCGAAAAATCGTTGTACTGATAAAACTGCTCGAAAAAACGCCACTCCTGCGTTGTCAGGCAGGTAGTTAAACGGTCGGCCATTAAGGCATTGGTTTCGTTGGGGTGGTTAAGCAGGCCGGGCCAGCCCGCTGCCACAAAGGGTTGAAGTTGGGAGGTGTGCATCCGGCCAAAGTACTGACCCATGGTTTTTTTGCCATGAAACCGTTGTAGGGCATAGAGCGTACTAGTGCGTTTGTAGAGCGGACAAAGGCCCTCTCCCAGCCCAATGCCGTTGCCACCAATAACGCAGAACGGCCAGTCCAGAACGGCTTCACCCGGTTGCTGCCGTAACTGGTTCATGTAGGGCTGAAAAGAAGCCGCAAAGCGATAGGTTGGCCTGTTGTGTCGGTAACTGAGTACGGTAGTTAGTTCGGCCAGACCAAGACCCAGCACAAGCAGCCATACCGCTGGCTGTAAACGTGGGTTCCAGTGCAGGGTAAAAATAGCCAGCACGACCGGGTAGATCAAGGTAACGCGCGAAGGAATGCGGTTAAGACGGCACCAGGGAAACACCTGCAGGAGTGGGACATGTACCGGATGATAAAAGGCGTGTAGTCCGCAGAAAATCAGCAGGGGAGCAAAAGCCCAGCGCAGGCGGGCGGGCGTTTTAACCAGGCCTATAATACCAATCAGCAGCAAAAACCAGCCAGCACTGCCAGACCCGTCGCCTTCGGGCATGTCGCGCAGTACATCAGCAAAGGGATTGTTGAGCGCGTTGAGATCGGGTAAGTTGAGATACGGCAGGAAAATTCTGAGTGGATTTACCCAGCCATGACCGCCGAAAAAACGATCTGCAAACGTAAATGAGCTGACCTGTTCCTGCATGGATATGAGCAGCGGAATGTACAGCAGCCCAACAGCCACGGTTGTTGCGCCCAGCCCTACAAGCAAACGTGGAGATCGTCTCCACTGATTTTGCCAGCCCAGCCAGGTTTGTCTGATATACCGTAAAAACTGAAACCGGTTGCTGATAAACCGACGGCTTAACCAGCCTGTAATGAAGAGGCTGTTGAGGGTAAACGAACTCAGGGCGTATCCTGCTACGTAGCCTACGTCCTGCCCCAGGCATAACATCAGCAACAAACTTTTCAGTAGTAAAAACCGCAAACTTACCCGCTGATTTGTTACAACACGCCGGGCTAGCATGAAGTCTGACAGGACACTCAGTACGGTCCAGTGAATGAGGGCGTATGCATAATGATCCGGGTATTTGTTTAGCGCGTAGAAATTAAAGAAGGAAACCAGCGCAGCCACCGCCACAGACCGCCAGAGGCCGTAATCGAACCGAAGCAGCAGAAAAGCCCCCGCGCTGCCGATGAACAGACTCAGCACATAATAAATGTTGAGCCACGGTCCCCACGCACCAAACCAGCGAAAGCAAATCGCGTAGATCATGTTCGACTCAAAAGCCCAGCCCTGAAAAATATGATTGGTGCCGTACGGATACAGGGTTTCATTGTTAACCCAATCTACCTGCGGCAAGGGGGTAAATTTAAGGTGTTGCGCTACGTAATAACCCATGTACTCCCACTGGTCAACGTCGCCAGGAACAATATTGACCAGTGGACTGCTAAACGTTGGTATGGTGTAGAGGGCGTATAATCCGGTGAGCAAGCCAAAGAAAAGGAGGATCACCGGCGTTGCCCAGCGTTCAATAGTCAGTGTGGATAGTTTGTAGTGGAGGATCATAATAAGGGCTTAGTAAAGAAGCCTGAACTTGATTGTGTTGTCAATCCCTTTCAACTCCTGCACAACCTCCTCGGCATATTCTTTGGCTACATCGGTGATGGCGTACCCGATGTGTTCATTGGTTTTTAGGTATTGACCATGAATGTTGATGTGGTATTTCGCGAAAATGGCGTTCATTTTGGCCAGAATGCCCGGTACGTTGGCATGGATGTGCAGCAGCCGGTGCGAGTTGGTTAGCAGGGGGAGCTGTAGTTCGGGGAAGTTGACACTGCCGTAAGTGCTGCCGGTATTCATGTAGCCGAGCAGTTTACCCGGTACAAAGTTGCCGATGTTGGCCTGCGCTTCTTCGGTACTGCCGCCAATATGCGGACTCAGAATAACGTTGGGCAGTCCCCGCAGCGCACTCGCAAATTCTTCGTTATTGGTCTTCGGTTCTTGCGGAAATACGTCGATGCCCGCGCCCACGACTTTACCGCGCTCGATGGCATCGACCAAAGCTGGAATTTCGACTACGTGACCCCGCGAGAGGTTCAGGAAAATAACGCCGTTTTTCATCAGTTGAAACTGGCGGTAGCTAATCAGGTTCTGGTTTTCCTTACGCCCGTCCACGTGCAGGCTCACAATGTCCGACACCGCCAGCAGTTCGTCCAGCGTATTGCACTTACGGGCGTTACCCAGAGCCAGCTTATCGACGCTGTCGTAGAAGTAAACTTCCATGCCGAGGGCTTCGGCCACTACTGAAAGCTGTGTGCCGATGTTGCCGTAACCAACCAGACCGAGTTTCTTACCCCGTACTTCGAAACTGTTCTTAGCCGACTTGTCCCACTCGCCTTTGTGCATCGAGTTGCTTTTAGGAACTATGCCCCGGATGAGCATGATAATTTCGCCAATGGCCAGTTCCACTACCGAGCGGGTGTTGCTGTACGGCGCGTTGAACACCGCAATACCGCGCTCGGTACAGGCGTCGAGGTCAATCTGGTTGGTACCGATGCAGAACGCGCCTACGGTCATTAGCTTGTTGGCGTTTTCCAGCACCCGGCGCGTCACGTTGGTTTTGGAGCGGATACCCAGAATAGATACGTCGCGGATGGCTTCGATGAGTTCATCTTCGTCCAGGGCGTCTTTTCTCAGTTCCACGTTGAAGCCTTCCTGTTCAAACAGCTGCAGAGCCGCCGGGTGTACGTTCTCCAGCAACAGCACTTTTATGCGGCTCTTCGGGTACGACTGGCTGCGGCTCAGGCCGTTGTGATACAGAAACTCATCCAGCGAAGGAGCCACGTGATCGGCTTTTTCGACTACGCTGGGGCGCATGACGTTTTCGGTGAAGGCATAAAACCGGTTGGCCAGCCCGGCCGCCCGAATCTCGTAATCGGTGTACCCGTCACCAATGACGTATACCTCGCCGTCGAGAGATAATGATTTGATCACTGCCGATTTGCCCCCGTTGGCCGAGAGTGGGTTCTCGCGGTCGAAACCAACAATGGCTCCGGCATCGTCAAACAGAAATGTATTGGCAAAGACGTGGTCTGCCTGTATCCCCAGCGATGTAACAATAGGGACGATAAACGCCCGGAAGCCATTGGAAATGATATAAATCCTATCGGCATTTTCGGTCAGAAAATCTTTGTTGCGGGTAAATGAATCCGAGATTTTACCCATCAGCGTCTCAATGAGCGCGGGCAGATGGTCGCGGTGGGCGTGGAGCAGTGCCAGCCGGAGATCGAGCGATTCGGTAAAGGAGATTTCGCCCGCCATACCCCGGTCAGTAATAGCCTGAATCTCGGCCAGTACATCGGCACGGTCGGGACGTCCCATAAGCGAAATTTCGCCCAGTACGTCCAGGGCTTCGACTTTGGTAAAGGTGCTGTCGAAGTCGATAATATAATACGTCTGTTCGGTAGCGGGGTTTTCTGTAAGCATGGTATCAGTCAGGTTGGGTGTCATTATTATCGGGAAACTCATTCGTAATCAGATCAGCAAGAGCCGATTGTAGCGGAGGTAAATGGTGCGTTATGATGCGCCAAACGATTTCGTAATCAATGCCGAAATAGTCATGAACGAGTACGTGTCTTGAGCGGATGATTTTCATCCACTCTATTTGTGGATTCAGGCTGCGGAACTCAGCCGGAACACGATTCGCAGCTTCGCCTAATACCTGTACGTTTCGTATAACCGCATCGTGTGTCCTTCTATCATCAATGAATTGCTCAAATGAATAACCAGTCGTAAAGGAACTGATTGCCTGAATAGCGTCCAGCATATCATTGAGCAGATACTGAATTGACCGTTTAGACATATTGCAGTTGTGGTTGGATGAAGTTCATTAAGCCGGGCTTAACTGCCTTCCGGGTTACAATATCCACTCGCTTATTCAGCAATTGTTCCAGTTCGATGGATAGGTCAATAAACTCGAAGCCAACCGGCTGGCTGAACTCAACCATGATGTCTATATCGCTCTTTTCATTAGCCGTACCGTCGGCATAAGACCCAAATAAGGCCATTGACGTTAGTGGATACGTCATAAAGAGCCGGTCTTTGTTGTCCGTAAGTATCTGCCTAATATGTTGCGCGTCCATAGATATACAGATCAGATGTGTTGGGTTAAAAATTGAACAGCTCGTTTTTCAGACCAGTAGGTACCGTTCAGGCCACCGCGCCGGTCCATAAACCCGCAGTGACCACCTGATGCCGGAAACTCCATCCAGACATTGGTCAGTTCCCGTGCCAGGGTTTCGGGTAGGCATTCGGGCGAGAGAAACGGGTCGTTTTTGGCGTTTACAATCAGCGTCGGGATGGTGATGTCTGGCACAAACGGCAGCGAACTGTTCTTGGTATAATATTCGTCAACGCCCGAAAAGCCGTGCAGCGGTCCGGTAATCAGATCATCGAACTGCCGGATGGTTCGTGCCTGCTGCCAGTCGGAAGCCATCAGTTCAGGCGGTAGGACTGCCGCTTTCTGTAGCATCTTTGCTTTGAGCGAGCGTTGAAACCGGCGGTTATACACCATGCTGTCCCAGGCTTCGAGCCGCGTGGCCGACGTTGTTACGTCGAGCGGCACCGAGAACGTTACGGCCCGTTTAATGGCCGGGTGCAGCGTACCGGCCCTGCCGTGTTCACCTAGGTATTTGAGCGTGATGTTGCCGCCCATGCTGAAGCCAAGCAGGTAAATGGTTTCGTAGCCTTTCTGAACGGCGTGCTGAACAACCTGGTGCAGATCGCTGGTTTCGCCCACGTGGTACATCCGGGCCTGCCGGTTCATTTCGCCACTGCACGAGCGGAAATTCCAGGCCAGACAATCGAATCCGTTCCGGTTCAGATGCCGCACCATTCCCGCCAGATACGGTCGCGACGAATCGCCCTCCAGCCCGTGGGAGAGGATAACCAGTTTGCAGTGACCAGTTATCAGTGACCAGTTATCAGTATGATGCCCGATAGTGGAACTGTTCACTGATAACTGGTCACTGCAAACTGAAAAATCCAGATCCAGAAAGTCGTTGTCGGGCGTGTCGATGCGTTCGCGGACGTAGTTGACCGAAACCTTACGAAATAACGAAGGTACAATGGTTTGCAGATGACCACCGGGCAGGTAAACCGGTGGCTGGTAGGAAGATGGGGCAATCAGCGGCATTGCCAAAACGCGGATGATCGGAAGCTTAAAGGTACGTGGAAAACAAAAGCCCGGCAGTCCAGACGAGGAATGAATCCCGGTAAACAATTTAAAATCATAGTTTTACCTCCAAACGTACTACACCAGGCTTCGAATACTAACGACTGAGGAGTATTGGGTTTTTATTCATCGTAATATTGCAATGAATAAAAACTCTGTTACCTTTGTGACATGGGACTGACCAAAACCGAAATATTCACCCACGAGCAAAATCGCATTGCGGATTTGGCCAAAGCTTTCGCGCATCCCGCACGGGTGGCCATTCTGCAGCTGCTGATTGCCAGAAAATCCTGCGTATGCGGTGACCTGGTAGACGAGCTGGATTTGGCCCAGGCGACCGTTTCCCAGCATTTGAAAGAGCTGAAACGCATCGGCATCATTCAGGGCGAAATCAATCCACCCCGCGTGTGTTACTGCATCAATCCCCCCGTATGGGAAGAAGCGCAGCGTGCGTTTGGGGCCATGTTCAACACGTTTGTACCTGCTACCTGCTGTTAGTCAATCAGCGGACTTTTTTTGACCGAATTAATCGTAATATTACAATATACCAATAGGAAAGAATATGGAAACCGCTGAGCAAATTAAAGAAGTCGTGCGCCAGAAATACGGCGCAATTGCGGAACAACCCGACGCCAACGGGTGCTGTGGCCCTACCTCGTGCTGTGGGCCGGAAACGGTCGCAAACGTACCCATCGATATGACCGTGGGCTATGACGAACTAAACGGCTACGTCGCCGAAGCCGATTTAGGATTGGGTTGCGGCCTGCCAACGCAATTCGCGCAGATCAAACCCGGTGATACAGTGGTGGATTTGGGATCAGGCGCAGGCAATGACTGCTTTGTGGCCCGTGCCGAAACCGGAGAAACGGGCCGGGTGATCGGCCTGGACATGACCCCGGCCATGATCGACCGTGCCCGCAAAAACACCAAGACGCTCGGATTTACCAATGTCGAATTTGTTCATGGCGACATTGAGGACATGCCCTTGCCGAGCAATCTGGCTGATGTGGTGGTGAGCAATTGCGTGATGAACCTAGTTCCTGACAAACAAAAAGCCGTTGCAGAAACCTTCCGCATTTTGAAGCCCGGTGGCCATTTCAGCATCTCCGATATTGTGCTGAAAGGTGAGCTGCCCGCAGGCTTGCAACAGGACGCCGAACTCTATGTGGGTTGCGTCTCTGGCGCCATCCAGAAGGCCGACTATTTGCAGCTCGTAAAGGAGAGCGGCTTTACCAATATCACCGTTCAGAAAGAGCGCGAAATTTCTTTGCCGGATGATGTGCTGAAAAACTATCTGTCAACCAAAGAGATCGCTGACTACCGCCAGCAAGACAAGGGCATTTACAGCGTCACCGTGTTCGCTCAAAAGCCCGCCGATGTCTCAACCGCAGCCGCTTCCTGTTGCGGCCCCGATTGCTGCAACTAAACCTGAAAATGACGTATCACGATGAAAAAAATCCTAGTGCTTTGCACGGGCAATTCCGCCCGCTCCCAATTGGCCCAAGGTTACCTGCAACAGTTCGCGGGTTATCGGGCGGAAGTTCTCAGTGCTGGAGTGAATCCCAAAGGGGTGAACCCACTGGCCGTTCAAGTGATGGCCGAAGATGGCATCGACATTTCGCACCATACCTCGAACCATGCTGACGAATACATACATATTCCATTCGATTACGTCATCACAGTTTGTGATAACGCCCGCGAACAATGCCCGTTTTTCCCAACGGTGGGCGAACGCATTCACCAGAGTTTCCCCGATCCTGGCCACACATCAGGCGAAGACGCATTGACCTCCTTCCGCCGGGTACGCGATCTCATCAAAACCTACAGTCAGGAATTTATCGAAAGCCGATTGGGTGAACCCCCCGTCCCACAATAAACCTATCGCCATGTACATCGAACCCGCGCAACTGGCCGACAAAGCGGCCATTATTTCCCTGCTACAACAATTGGCATTGCTCACCGATGATTTACCGAGCGATCTGCCTGATTTTGTCATCGCCAAAGAGGAAGGCCGCTCGATTGGGGTGGCTGGTTTGGAACGCTTTGGCCCGGTGGGTCTGCTGCGTTCAGTGGCCGTCGATCCACAGCATCAAGGCAAGCAAATTGCCGCCCAACTGGTCAGCCGGTTGCTGGAAACCGCCAAGGCGCATAACCTGGAAGAAGTGTATTTAATCACCAACGTAGCCGACCGCTATTTCGAGCGGCATGGCTTTCAAACCGTCAACCGTCAGGAAGTGCCTGCGGCCATTCAACAGACGCAGCAATTCAGCGATCTATGTCCTTCATCGGCCATCGTGATGAAACGCACGCTAACTCAGGATTAAACATGAGTACCCTCCGTCTTTCCTTTCTCGACCGTTTTTTAACGTTGTGGATTTTCCTGGCCATGGTGATCGGCGTGGGTATCGGTTATTTCTTTCCGCAGTCGCAGGGGTTTATCAATCAGTTTAATTCTGGTTCAACCAACGTTCCGCTGGCTATTGGTCTGGTGCTGATGATGTACCCACCGCTGGCAAAAGTGCGTTACAGCGAGTTGCCGAAGGTGTTTGCCAATACCAAAATTCTGGGTTTGTCGCTCGTGCAAAACTGGATCATTGGCCCCCTGCTGATGTTTGGTCTGGCGGTCATCTTCCTGCCCGACAAACCCGAATACATGACAGGCTTAATCATGATCGGTATTGCCCGCTGCATTGCCATGGTCATTGTCTGGAACGATCTGGCCAACGGTGACCGGCTCTACGCGGCTGGCCTGGTTGCCTTCAACAGTATTTTCCAGGTGCTGTTTTACTCGGTCTATGCCTACGTTTTTATTACCGTATTGCCACCCTTTTTCGGGTTGAAAGGCTACACCGTCAACATTACGATAGGTGAAGTGGCCAAAAGCGTTTTCATTTATTTGGGTGTACCGTTTCTGGCTGGGTTGTTCTCGCGGATCATCCTCACGCGGCTATTTAGCCGCCACTGGTACGAAGAACGGTTTTTACCCGCCATCAGCCCAATAACGCTCATTGCGCTGCTGTTTACTATCGTCGTAATGTTCAGTCTGAAAGGGCAGTTGATCGTTTCGATTCCGCTGGATGTAGTGCGTATTGCCATTCCGCTGACGATCTATTTTACCATCATGTTTTTTTCGGTTTTCTATCTTTCGAAGCGGGCTGGGGCCAATTACGCCAAATCTACATCGCTGGCTTTCACCGCAGCGGGCAATAATTTCGAGCTGGGTATTGCGGTGGCTATTGCCGTATTCGGCATCAATTCCGGTGCCGCCTTTGCCGCCGTGGTTGGTCCCCTCATCGAAGTGCCCGTGCTGATTCTGATGGTCAATTTTGCGCTGAAACAGGAGAAAAAATTCTTACCCCGTCACAAAGAAGTCTCTCAGAAACACGCATGAAAATTGCCCTGTTTCCAGACATTCACGCCAGCTTGCCCGTGGTCGGTGCGGTGTATTGTTTGGATGATCGGGTTGGTTGCTGGCAACGGCCTGAAAATGGTTTTCCTGATTTATTACGAAACAACCTGAGATAAACTTCGGCAAATCTCGGGAGAATCGAATGGGCTTCTGCTTTTGCCGGTATGATTACAACCGCTCCCAACCCAACCTTCATGGGCGATGATTTCCTGCTTCAGACCGAAACCGCCCGCCAATTGTATCACGACTTTGCCCGGTCGATGCCCATCATCGACTATCACTGCCACCTGCCACCCGATCAGATTGCCGAAGACAAACGGTTTGATAACCTGACCCAGATCTGGCTCTATGGCGATCACTATAAGTGGCGGGCCATGCGTACCAATGGCGTGGATGAGCGCTACTGCACGGGTAATGCCAGCGATTGGGAGAAGTTTGAAAAATGGGCCGAAACCGTACCCTACACGCTCCGCAACCCGCTGTACCACTGGACGCACCTCGAACTCCAGAACCCTTTTGGCGTAACAGAACAGCTTAGCCCCGCCACTGCCCGCTCTATTTACGACCGCTGCAACGAGCACCTACCCAACCTAACGACCAGAAACCTGCTGAAGCATTTCGATGTGCGCGTGGTCTGTACTACCGACGACCCCGCTGATTCTTTGCTGCACCACCGCCACATTGCCGAAGATGGTTTTGGCGTAAAAATCCTGCCCACCTTCCGGCCCGACCGGGCTATGGCCGTCAACGATCCCGATAGTTTCCGGGCGTATCTAAAGCAACTCGCCGAGGCTGCAAACGTCGAAATTGGTACGCTGGCCGACTACCTCGACGCCCTGAAACAGCGGCACGATTACTTCCATCAGATGGGGTGCCGACTCTCCGACCACGGACTGGAATACATTGAAGCGGAGCCGTTTACCGAAGCAGAAGTGGCCGATACGTTCGAGCTGCTGCACCGGGGCGTGGCCGTAAACTCCGAAGATCAGGCCCAGTTCCGGTCGTTCATGCTCGTGCAGTTTGCCGAATGGGACCACGAACGTAACTGGACCCAGCAGTTTCACCTCGGTGCGCTGCGTAACAATAACACCCGGCGTCTGCGCGACCTTGGCCCCGATACCGGCTGGGACTCCATCGGCGACTTTCCGCAGGCGCGGTCACTGTCGCGGTTTCTGGGTGGTCTGGACGACCGCAACAAGCTGGCCAAAACCATTCTGTATAACCTCAACCCTGCCGATAACGAAGTGATGGCTACCATGATTGGTAACTTCAACGATGGTTCGGTGCGGGGTAAGGTGCAGTTTGGCTCCGGCTGGTGGTTCCTCGATCAGAAAGACGGCATGGAAAAGCAACTCAACGTCCTCTCGAATATGAGTATGCTCAGCACGTTTGTGGGCATGCTGACCGATTCGCGCAGTTTTCTGTCCTATAGTCGCCACGAATATTTCCGGCGCATTCTGTGCAACCTGTTCGGCAACGACGTAGAATCCGGCCAACTTCCAGATGATATAAACTGGATTGGCCAGATCGTTCAGGACATCAGCTACAACAATGCAAAACAGTACCTGGGGGTGTGAAAGAAGGTATAAGGAAGCAGGAAGTAAGAGAGGGGTAAAGGGATAGAGGAGTAAGGAAGCTGACGCAAAATTTGCTGGTGCATCAGCTTCTTTACCCCTTTACTCAACACACCGGGAAGTGTTTTAAAAAATCGTCTTTGTAATTGCGACCCAGCGGAACGGAATGCCCCGCAATTACGGTCTCGTGTTCGCTGAACGAGTCGATCTGGTCCAGGTTGACGGCGTAGGAACGGTGGATGCGCACCAGTCGGCCGGCCCGGAGCCGTTCGAGTATATTGCCCAGCGACAGGCGCACCACGTGTTTTTTGCCCGTTGTAACAATAGTCGTATAAATGTCGTCGGCTTCGAGGTAGAGTATATCGCTCAGCGGCACCTTCACAAACTGGTAATTCTGCTTCACGAAAAGCGCGTCGTTCACCCGTAGAATCGGGCTCGTCCGCTGGTCTTTGTCGGCGGGTATTGAATCGGCATTGAGCGGTATGACCTTCGGGGTCGGCCTGGAAACGGGAGTCATAATCCGTACCGAGAAATTATTGAGAGCCATTTCTACCGCAATGCGTAACTGTCCGGCGTCGAAAGGCTTGGTGATGTAAGCGGCTGGCAGGGTTTCTTTGGCGCGTGAGATGGTAGTACGGTCGCTGAGGGCCGTGAGGTAGATGAGCGGTACCTGCCGTAGCCGAAACAGTTGCGTTACAGTTTCTATACCGTCCCAGTCGCCCTTGATCGTAATGTCGCACAGGATTAGATCGACCGGATTCTGCCGGAAGAGGTCGAGGGCTTTGCGACCATTGTTGGCCGTGCCGACTACACAGTAGCCATCAGCTTCAAGCAGGTCGCAGAGGTCCATTGCCAGGATAGCCTCGTCTTCAACAATCAGAATATTGACGCGGTCGTTCATCTTTTCTTACGCGGCTGCCCGCAGTTTATACTGAGGAATATGCAACCGAAAAAGCGTGCCGTTTTGCTGAATTACGCTGAGTTCGCCATCCAGTTGCTCACTCAGCGACTGGACGAGCCGGCGGCCAAATGATGTTTTTTGGCCCGCCCGCTGCCAGTCGGTAGCGTCTAAACCCGGCCCGTTATCCTGAACCTCCAGCGTAACGCCCGGCCCGATAGCTGGATTCTGGTAAAGAGCAATGCGCAGTATCGGTCGCGATACACCAGCGTAGGCATATTTGAACGCGTTGGTAATCAGTTCATTCACGATCAGGCCAAGCGGCATGGCTACGTCTACATCCAGCGTGTTCTGGTCAATGTTGAGTTGTAGATCAAATTCGTCGGTCGAGTAGCCGTAGGCCCGCATCAGACTCTCGCTGAGGTCGGTCAGGAACTCGCGCATGTTTACCGACGAGACGTTATCGGTCTGGTAGAGCCGCTGGTGAATGAGCGACATGGCCTCAACGCGCTGCTGCCCCACGCGCACGGCGGCCACCGCTTTTTCGTCGTCGAGCCGGTTAGACTGGAGCCGGAGCAGACTGGCTACAATGGCGAGGTTATTTTTAACGCGGTGGTGCAGTTCGCGCATCAGCACGGTGAGCTGATCGGATTGCTGCTGGATTTTAGCCTGTTTGCGCTGACCGGAGCGGTAGAGTAAAAACAGTGTGCCGAGCAGGCCCGACAACATCACCATACCGCCCACACCCGCCCATACCTGACGGGTTTTTTGCTGATTTATAGTGGCTAGTGCGTTAATCTGCGCTTCTTTTTCCTGCGTCTGAAACCGCGTCTCCATCTCAACTAACTGCCGGTTTTTAATGGCATTATAGACGCTGTCGTGCGAGGTCATCTGCCTTTGATAATACAGCAGAGCCTGCCTGTAATTACCCCGCTGCTGTTCAATATGGCTCAATATACCGAAGGCTTCTTCCCGAATGTTGAATTTCTCCGCACCCGTCTGCTCAGACCAGGTAATGGCGCGTTTGCAGTAAGCTGCGGCCTCGTCCAGTTTCCCCTGCGGAATGAGCGCGTTCGGTAAATTGGCGTATGCATACCCGGCTAAGTAACTGTCGTCAGTACGTTGGGCGAACGCCAGTATATCCCGAAATGTCTGTTCAGCCCGTCTGTACTGTCCGGTGTTTTTGTATTCTATGGCCAGGTTAAACAACGAACTGTAATAGGCGTTGGAGTCGCTTCTGGCCCGGTGAAAGTCAACCACCCGCCTATTAAGGACCAGCGCCTGTTGATGGTGGTTGTTTTTGGCTTCGATAATAGCCAGTTCGCCGATCAGCTCTATTTCCAGTTCCGGTTTTTTTGACTGCCGGGCAATCTGCATCGCCTGCTCCAGATACACCCGGGCATTTTTCAGGTCATTGAGCTGCATGTAGGCCGAACTGATAAACTTCATGGTCCGGGCAATCTGAACCGGTTTGTTGCTTTTTCTGAGATACCCCAACGCCTGCTGATACTGGTCGATGGCCCGCTGGTATTCATTGACCTGCTGATACCAGTACCCCACGCCCCTGTAAGAAATGCCAATGTCTGTGGGGTTGCCAACAACGAGCGAGCGGCTTAGGGCTTCCTGGTAAGCCAGTTTAGCGGGTGTAAGCTGGCCAGTACGTACCAGTGAGTCGCCCATCTCGCGCAGCGTCCAGGTCTTGACAGAATCGGGGGCCTTACTCAGCGATTCGGGCAGCATACCCTGGATCTGAGCCAGTACCGGTACACCGGTAAATGCCAGTGCCAGTGAAAGTAGTAACGAAATACGAAGAGGCATCGGAATGAGAGAAGAGGAGAGGTAAAGTGGATATATCAGGAAATGTTTACCAACAAACTTAGGTCGTTTGCCAACACAATGTAGTCATTGACATACAACTACCGGCGGCACTTTTCAAATAGTTGTACTTTTCATCATATATATCCTTCCATGTTCTCCTCGAGTAATCAACGCTATGAAAAATCCGCTTCTTCCGCTACCCACCGTGTTGTTGCTGCACCCGGCCCAGCTGGAGCTGACCTGTCATTTGCGTACCAGTGCCGTTGCTGTTGTTGGCAGTTGCATTACGATGACTGGTCCGCTCAATGAGGAGGCACTGCGTTTGGCTGTTCAGCACTTGCCGGTGTTGTTCGATGTGTTTCGGTGGCAATTCGATCCGGCCTGTACCAACCTGCCCGCAACGGTCGATACTAACTATAAACTGCCTGAACTGCCCCTGCTGGATTTCAGTGACGAACCCAATCCGCAGCAGACTGCCGATGCCTGGATACAACAGCGGCAGCTAAAGGCATTCGATGCTGATTTTCACCCCTTCTTCGATCTGATACTACTGCGGCTTTCGGCTACCGAACACCGGCTGCTGGTTCGGGGCCACCAGCTACTGCTCGACGAGACGGGCTGCGACCGGTTGCTGAGCGGTATTGCCCAGACCTACACCCGGATCATAGAAGGTGGCCGACTGCCCGACCCGGCCCCGGCCTACGCGGGCGAAGTAGCTGCGGCCCAGCTCTATACTGCCAGTTTGGCCTACGTAGAAGACGAAGTACACTGGCAGAAAGAGTTTACGGAACTGCCCCAAACGCTGTTTCCCAACCGTAACTACGACCTGACGGCACCTGCACCCTACCGATTTACGACCAGCGATTCGTTTGGCCGGGCACTCCGGCAGGCAGCAACTGCACTGGACGAATCGCCGGATTATTTACTGATGGCGGCCCTGACGCTATTCTTCGCCCGTATTAACAACCAGACTACCTGTACGTTTGGGCGGGTGGTAGCCGGGCGACAGATCAAGTCGCAGATGCCCGTTGTGGGGCGTTTTGACCGTCTGCTGCCCATTCGGCTCAGGTACCAGCCCGAACTCTCGCTGCGGTTGCTGGTGCAGCGTATCCGGCGGCAGCACCGTTCCGACAACAGCCATCGGCACTTTCCAATGAGCCACCTGAGCCGTACTTTGGGCGTAGTGCGATCAAGCCTGTTCGACGTGCTGATACAACAGCAGCCTGCCCCACCTGCCCTGACTATGCCTGACCTGGTTTGTCAAACTGCCCGGCTTACTCCGTCGGGGGTGTATGCCCCACTTCACATTTGCTGGCAGGTGGGTAGTACCCATCAACCTGCCGGTTTGCAGGTGAGCGGACTGCCCAATTACATTAGCGAGGGCGACGCGCGAAGTCTGCTGGTGCAGACCGAACATCTGCTGGCCGACTTTGTCCGTCGCCCCGACGCGCCAATTGCTTCGTTTGAGGTATTGCCCCGTTTCATCCGGGAATATCTGTCGAGTCGGGCGGGGCGTTGGTTCACGGATAAGCGGACCAGCGACCCCGCCCGACTGACCGTTTCGGGACGCTGATGGTACTACATCAAATTATTACTGCTTATAAACCTTCCCGTCTTTCATCACGAACTGGACGGTCTGCAACGTTTTGATAGTCTGGATGGGGTTATCGGCTACGGCGATGATGTCGGCCAGTTTGCCGGGTTCTATCGAGCCAATCTGCGACTCCATGCCGAGGAGTTTGGCGTTGGTCAGTAGGGCTGAGCGGATAGCCGCCACGGCGGGCATCCCGGCCTCAACCATGTATTCGAATTCTTTGGCATTGTAGCCATGAATGAACACGCCCGCATCGGTACCAAACGCAATGTTCACACCGGCTTTGTAGGCTTTGGTAAACGTGGCCTGAATTTTTGGACCGATGGCCAGTGCTTTGGGCGTTACCAGGGCCGGGTAATAGCCAAAACGCCGGGCCGAATCGGCGGCTGTTTTGCCGGCAATGATGGTTGGTACGTAATACGTGCCGTATTTCTTGAATAATTCAATGGCTTCGTCGTCCATAAGTGTACCGTGTTCAATGGTCTGCACCCCCGCCCGAATGGCGCGTTTCATGCCCTCGGCTCCGTGCGCATGGGCCGCTACGGCAAAGCCATAGTCTTTGGCCGCATCAACAACGGCCTTTACTTCTTCTTCGGTAAACTGCGGGCCGGAGCCGTCTTTAGCGTTGCTTAACACGCCCCCGGTTGCCGTAATCTTAATCAGGTCCGAGCCTTCTTTGTAGCGTTGGCGCACGGCCTTGCGGGCATCGTCGGGACCATTGATAACGCCATCAACCGGGCCGGGATCACCCATCAGGTTTTTGCGGTATCCGTTGGTAGGGTCAGCATGACCGCCGGTGGTAGCAATGGTCTTGCCGGCGGTCATAATGCGCGGTCCATCCACCAGCCCCTGATTGATGGCATTGCGTAGCGATACGTTTACGCCCGACCCGCCGAGGTCGCGCACGGTTGTGAACCCGGCCATCAGCGTGGTTTTGGCGTGTTTAGCGGCCTGATAAGCTATGTCGGGCGGGTTACTGGTAAACCCGTCAATGGCTCCGCCCCGGCGTGTTTCGCTTTCCAGATGCACGTGCATGTCAATCAGGCCGGGCAAGACGGTTTTGTCTTTCATGTCCAGCACCTTATCCTGACCAGTGGCCGGGGTAAAGCCTTTTTGCACGGCGGTAATTTTGTTGCCTTCAACCACCACGGTCATTTGCGGCTGCATGTCGTTGCTGGTGCCGGTAAACAGGTTGCCGCAGTGAATGAGGGTGCGCTGGGCCAGCAGGGGAGAGGCCAGCAGCGACAGGCTAACCAGCAGGTACATTTTTTTCATTAGAGAGATACGATTAAGCCTAAAAAAAGCCGCAACGGAGCGTTGCGGCCTGAAACTACGAATTTTATCGACGCCGGGCGTCAGAGCTTTGACACCTGCACCACGGCGGTCTTTGCCTGAGAAAGATTTGTCGTGGTGGGATACGGGTTTACGTCGCGCAGAATGACTTTGTATGCCTGATTATCCAGTTGGATACCTATTGAGTCGGAATTTCCGGCTATTTTTTTTGATGGATCAGGTCCTAAAGTTAATTTCACCCTGGTCGAATCGCTGGGTACTGACACCAGCAACGAAACGGTAGCATTACCTTCCCAGATACACACGGCATCCGACGGGCAGCGACTGTCGCGAATCGAGTCGACACGGACGATAACACCGGACGCCAGCCTGCCTGATTGATTTGTACCGAGCCGTATCGAATCGGTTGGGGTTGCTTCTCCCGATTTACAGGCATACAGCATCGCCGAAATACCAAACAGATAAACAAGAGCTGAGGTCAGATAACGTTTCATAGCAGGATGTTTTCTTTCTATGACCCGCCCGGTAGCTCAACCGTTGGAACGCAGCCGGACTTTCTTTACCGTTTCACAATCACGCCGTCGGCTACGAAGGTCAGTTCTTTTTCGGGTTCGGTGATTTTCTCGATCTCGGCTTTCGATTTCCCGGCGTCTTCGGCGTAGTGGCGCAGTTCGGCTACGGGCGTTGTAGTGGTTTCGGCCTGACCCTGCATGACCACGGTTTTACCCACGATGTCTTTTGGTACAAAAAAGCCGTAGTCTTTGAACGAAACGCGCATGGTCTGGCCGTTGCCGGTCACGACTTTCATCCAGCAGCCTTTGGCCTGACAGACCGACTCTACGGTGCCTTCGACTTTAGCGGGCAGCTTGTCTTTATCGGCCATTTTGGTACTAAGCTGAGTGGCAGGAATAGCTCCTTTGTCGGTGATTTTCTTGCCGTGGTAGCTTACGTTGTCCTGCGCCACCGCGCCGAACGATGCCCCCAGTATCAGGGCAGCAATCAGGATGTTTTTCATTTGATTCAGTCAGTTATCTTTACCCAAAACTACAAAAGTCAAGCCATTTTAACCACCAATATGATTCGTATTCCATTTGCCGCTCCGCTGGGGCTGCTGTTGCTGGCCGCCGTGGGTTGCCAGAAAACCAAAGACACCACCGACGTAGCCGGGAAGCGCACCGTTTTCTTCGACACTTCGGGTATGGACACGACCGTGGCACCAGGCGACGACTTCTTTTCGTATGCCAATGGTGGCTGGGTTAAAACCACAAAAATTCCCGACGACCAGACCAGTTGGGGGGCGTTTAACCTGCTGTACGAAGGCAACCAGAAAAAGACCAAAGCCATTCTGGACGAGGCAGCCGCCAGCAAGGCAACCAAAGGCTCTGCCGAACAAAAAGTAGGTGATTTTTACGCCAGCGGCATGGACAGCGCAGCCATCGAAAAGCGGGGTTTTGACCCTGTAAAGCCGCAGATGGCCCGGATTGCTGCCCTGACTAACTATAAAGAGGCCTTACGCCATATGGCCGCCGATTCTGCCAACCGGGGAGGAGAACTGTTTGGCCTGTATGTAGGGGCCGATGACCGTCAGAGTACCCTTAATCGTTTGAACTTCTATCAGTCGGGGCTGAGCTTGCCCGAAAAAGAATACTACACCCGCACCGATACTGAATCGAAGAAAATCCGGGCGGCTTTTCTGGTTTATGTAGCCAAACTGTTTACGTTGACGGGTGTCGATACGCTGACGGCCCGTAAAAAAGCGGATGCAATCCTGGCTTTTGAAACAAAACTGGCACAGGCACACAAAACAGCCGCCGACCTGCGCGACCCGGTGGCTAACTACCATAAACTGTCGGTGGGTGAGCTGACCAAACAAATGCCCGCATTGGACTGGAAAACGTTTCTGACCACTATGGGCCTCACTACAGATACGGTGCTGGTGGGGCAGCCGGCTTATTATCAGGCTCTGAACAAAGAACTGCCCGCCATACCCATCGATCTGCTGAAAGATAAGATGACGTTTGGGTTGATTGACAACAATGCGTCATCATTAAGTCAGGCTTTTGCGACGGCGCGGTTTGAGTTCTATAACAAAACGCTGAATGGTCAGCCCGTACAGCCCGCCCGCTGGAAACGGATTGCCCGCACGGTCGATGCGTCGCTGGGCGAGTTGCTGGGGCAGTTGTGGGTCGAGAAATATTTTACCGCCGAGGCCAAAGAGCGGATGCTTACGCTGGTTGATAATCTCCAGAAAGTCTATCGCGACCGGATCAACAAACTTGACTGGATGGCTCCCGAAACCAAAAAGGTGGCCTTGGTAAAACTTGATAAGTTCGTCAGGAAGATTGGCTATCCCGACAAATGGAAAGACTATTCGGACGTAACCATCCAGCGCGACGATTACTTCGGCAATGTACAGCAGGCCCGGATGCACGAGTGGCGCGAGAATCTGGCCAAAGTGAACAAACCCGTCGATAAGGCCGAGTGGGGTATGACCCCGCCTACGGTGAACGCCTACGCCAATCCCACCAATAACGAAATCGTGTTTCCGGCAGGCATTCTCCAATTTCCATTCTTCGACCCTAACGCCGACGATGCCATCAACTACGGAGCTATCGGCATGGTGATTGGCCACGAAATGACGCACCTCTTCGACGATCAGGGCCGGCAGTACGACGCCAGCGGCAACCTGCGCGACTGGTGGACTAAAGCCGATGCCGACAAGTTCAATGCCAAAGCGAAGATGGTGGTCGATCAGTACAACGGCTACACTGTGCTGGACAACCTGCACCTGAACGGGCGGCTTACGCTGGGCGAAAACCTCGCCGATCTCGGTGGTATTACCCTCGCTTATGACGCTTTCAAGCTTACCGACCAGGGCAAGAGCGGTACCAAAATCGACGGATTCACGCCGGATCAGCGGTTTTTTCTGGGTTTTGCGCAGGTATGGCGCGAAAAGGTTCGTCCCGAAGCCGAGCGTACCGGCGTCCAGACCGATCCACACTCGCCCGGCAAATTCCGCGTCAACGGTCCCCTCGCCAACTTTGAGCCATTCTACAAAGTGTTCAACGTGAAGCCGGGTCAGAAACTGTATAAGCCCGAAGCGGCTATGGCAAAGGTGTGGTAAAATCCCTGTTCATGGCACGCTGTTACCCGGACAATCGAGAACGTAGGTAATGCGGTCGAGGAGGGTGGTGTAGTGGTCGCGCCAGTCTGAAATGGGTATGATGGGGTCTAATGACCAGGCCAATGGAGCCACCCCCGTCATGCTCTCTGTGCACGGCCAGCTTACGAATACCCTGCAACCGGGCTTCGACCGGGTAAACTTTGGCTAGGTTCATCTGCCAGTCGGCGGAATGGGCTGGAGTTTAAAGGCACCGGTGAGGGCGTTGACTATCGCCAGCGTGTTTTTGGCAATATAACTCCCTCAATTGATCTAATTTATTAGGTCAAAATTTTGACTACCAAGTAGTTGTGTTTTTGAATTCTACTATCAATTGTCCAATAACTATCCTTGTCTTACGGATTGTTGTTTGCGGTAGTTATTGGGCAATTTGATGGCGAATTGACCGGCGCGAGTAAAGACGCCGAAGGGATGCTTATTCTGAACTCACTGCCCTGACCCGGCTTACTCGTTACGTCGATGCGCCAGTTATGGGCCAGTACAATCCGCTGTACGTAACTCAGCCCCAGGCCAAAGCCTTTTACGCTGGGCTGGCTGCGGTCGTGAACCCGGAAAAAGGGTTTAAAAATCTGCTTCAGCTGGTGCGCCGGAATGCCAATACCTTGATCCCGAATGGTCAGTATTACCCCATTGGCGTCGGTAGCCGTGTTCAGAAACACCTGTGGGGTGCCAGGGCTGTACTTAACGGCATTGTCGATAAGATTATGCAGTACGTTAGTCAGGTGCAGCCGGTCGGCCATGAGCAGCGGATTGACCGGAAGGAATACCCGCAGATAATTGCCGTGCCGTTCGGCTATGGTTTCTATCAGGCTGCACAACGATACGGGTTCGGGGTTGAGGATAAGCGTGTTTTGGTCGGCGCGGGCCAGGGTTAGCATGGTTTCTACCTGGTGCTGCAGCCGTTCGGTTTCTTCTCGGATGATCCGGATATACTTTTCGGTGCGCTCAGGCTGGTTGCGGGCAATGGGCGAATCAAGGATATCAACTGCCATCCGAATGGCGGCAACCGGTGTTTGAAACTCATGCACAACTGAGTGCAGTACATCGGTCTTGATCGTTCCTCTTTGTCGGCGCAGCATCCGCCAGAGAATGTAACAAAACAGAGCCTGCGAGGGGAGTGCCAGAACGAGCAGAATCAGCCATGTTTCTGAAGTTGTGAGTGCAGGTAAACTCACCGGCATAGTCATTAGTACAGAAAAAGAGGAGAGAACATGCATAATACGAGGTAGAGAGGTTACAGCACAGGAGGTCAGGAAAAAAAGTATATAGACGTACCTACTTAGTCGAAGTCATCGAATATTACTATAAGCAGTCTTATTTCAACAAAAAAGCCTGCTTATGGCAGGCTTTTTTGTTGAAATAAGACGATTCTGATTATTCTGCTTTTTCCGGCTCAGTTTGGGTTGCGGCCTTTGGTTTGGTATCAACCGCAGGCTTCCGGGCTGTCGATGCTGTTGAGTTACCGGTTGCTGCTGCACTGGTTTTTGCCGTGGTAGCTCTGGTACGGATGCGGGGCGTAGCTTTGGCGGGGGCTTGAGCGGGTTGGGTAGAGGTGGCAGCGGCTGGTTTCGACCCGGCTTTTGCGGTTGCTTTTGCTTTTGCGCCGGCCGTGCGTTTGGCGTTCTTTTCGGCTTTGGCCGCGTTCCTTTTGGCTTTAGCGTCTTCCTTTTTTGCTTTCTTCCCGTCCTGCTTTGCTGGTTTAGCTTTCTTCTTTTCGTCTTTCTCCATCAGCTTCGCCAGTTTCTTGGCCAGTTTCTTGGCTGATTTCTCGATCGACTTCTTCATTTTTTTTGTGGCCTCACCTGCTCCGCTCAGCTTAGCTTCAATCGAACTGACGATCTCGGCCGTCAGCGATTTGGGGTCTTTTTCTTGTGTCTTCGTTGCCATGTAGTTATGGAGAAAATAAATTTACAGATAGGTACGGAACTTTGTTGACAATCAAAACTACTATTCTGGGTTTTCGTTATAATTTCCGAAGAAAATCCCAGCAGATAATACCCGCTGTAACAGCTATGTTGAGCGAATGTTTCGTGCCAAACTGTGGTATTTCCAGTGTCAGGTCAGCTTCTCTGACCACCTGTTCATTCACCCCATGTACTTCGTTGCCCAGAATAAAGGCGTACCGCTGGCCGGATTCAGGTTGAAAGTCAGACAGCAACACACTGCCTTCGGCCTGCTCAACAGCGGCCACAATCCAGCCTTGTTGCCGGAGTTCGCGCAGCAGAATCAGAATGTCGGGATGATGCGTCCAGGTAACCGACTCGGTGGCGCCGAGGGCTGTTTTAGTAATGTCCCGGTGAGGGGGCTGTCCCGTTATACCGCACAGATACAGCGTTTCAGCCCGGAAAGCATCGGCAGTTCTAAATACCGATCCTACGTTGTTCAGGCTGCGGACATTGTCTAAAATAAGGCAATAAGGAAACTTATCGATCTGCCGGTAAGCATCGACTGGTAGGCGGTTTAGTTCGGCGAGCGAACGTTTACGGGGGAGCATAAGCTGCGCAATTGGTTATGTGCAAAAGTAACGCTGCTACTGCAAACCTTACGGCAGTAACGTTGCAGTTGGCACAGCGGGTAACCCAATGCGTGCTGACTCTGATAGAAAGTTATTAGTGAATGGAAACCCTGGAAAGTTGTTTGCCAAGTTTATGCAGGGCTTTTTGGAGTTGGGCAGCCTGCTCAGGACAGAGGTGAGTGGTACCGGATATTGTTTGGCTGAGTAGTTGGGCGTTGATCCCGATTTGTTCTGCCAGGCGAGTGACCTTTAACTCCCGGAGCAATTCCCAGACGACGCTGGTTTCGTAGGCGGGCTGGAAACGCAGGGCATCCAGATTTTGATGATCGTCGGCAATGCCGGCCAGCAGAGTCCGTACCTGTGCCATGATGCAGTCTGCCGTACAGCCCCGCGTAACCAGAAGGAGGTTGGGTAGTTCAACCCGCGCCCATAGTATAGTCTCGCTTTTCTCGAACACTACAGGAATTGGACCTGAGTGAAGCAGAGCCGTTTGCCAGCAGCCCGCAGTCGGCCTGCTGTGTATATATTTTAGCACGGCATCGGCAGTTCCATCGGGAAAGGTCTCATCCCCAGGAATGGGTATGACAAAGTCCGCTGCATTTCGAGTATAACCATAATGGCCAAGCTGACTGGTAGTTACGCGCCAGTCAGCCTCACTCAGTAAATCGGGGAGCATGTTTAACTTCATATATTCAATAGTCTTAAAAGCGAAAAGTAGGCGAAATTAAGTGTGTTTCACATATTTCAATGTAATAGATAGATAATTTAATTCCATATTGACGTAAAGAATATTATTATAACAAAAAATAAGATTTTCTCCATTTTTGTAACTGTATTTCCTCTTATTGATGTATATGCACATAATGTTTATACTGGGATCTACGCTGTAGCAAGTGAATTTTAGATGACTTTCAGGTTATAAACTGACTTTTCTATGACGTGTCCGTTCTTTATATTTTCTATTTATATGTATAGTATACTTTAAGTAGTCTGAAAGTGTAAAAATAAAATAAAAATATATATTTGCTCTACGGTAGCAGTCATACTGCTGCTGACGAAGACATACCAGATTCACGCGTGCTTATGAAACTAACCCTACTCCTGCTTCTGACTACTTTAGTATGTCAGGGGCAGTCAGATACGACTCGGTCAACCCAATACAGTCTGGAAACGGGCGGTATGCTCAGTACAGACGGCCTGACGCCTTTCTGGTTCCGTACCAATCAGCTTGGAGTTGTGCCGCTAACCGGTTCGTCTGGCTTTGTACGGGCTGGTATCCATGGAAAGATCGGGAAGGTCACTAACAAACGGTGGCAATATACGTATGGTCTCAATGCCGTTGCCAACGCAGGTCAGTCAACGAAGGTGCTGTTGCCCGAAGCGTATTTCCGGGCTGATCACGGGCTGCTGCGTATTCAGGCGGGGCGGTGGCAACAGGTGCTGGGCGTAGCTGATACGCTGCTGTCGTCGGGTACGTATATATGGTCGGGGAATGCCCTGCCGCTGCCGCGGGTTCAGGTGGGTACGAGTGGTTTCGCGCCCGTTGGTTTTACGCGGGGCTGGCTGGCCATCAACGCCAACATCGCACACGGCTGGTTTGGCAACACCGGTAAAGTAGAGGGGTCATATCTGCATCAGAAAGCCATTTATTTTCGGGTGGGCAAACCCGGCGGGTCGGTCAAATTCATTGGGGGCATTACGCACGTGGCGCAGTGGGGTGGGCAGTCATCAGCCAAATTCATTGGGAAAGACGGTAAGTTACCCTCCTCACTTACCGATTTTGTCTATGTCTTTGCTGCCGTTAGCCCGCCACAATCGCTGTCGGGGCAGATTTCTACGCATGATTTGTCAAATCGCTACGGTAACCACCTCGGCTCGGTCGATTTTGCGATGGACTGGTCGTTGCCCGCTGCTTCCCTATTGGTATATGTACAGCGTCCCTACGATGATGACACGGGTGTATTGTTCATGAACCTGCCCGATGGTCTGTATGGTGTTTGCTGGCAAAACCGCGCTACCGGGCAGCAGCGGGGCTTCCGGCTGGATCGACTAACTACCGAATTTCTCACTACGCTCAATCAGAGCGGATTTCGGCTGGGTGGTGGTCATTTTCAGGGTGCCGACGACTACTTCAATAATTTCCAGTACGTAGATGGCTGGATTTATAAAGACCGGGTTATCGGTACGCCGTTTTTCACGCGCCGGGCCGACGCCCGCGCCGATCATCAGGATCTGCTGGGATTATCCAAAACGAAACTTCCCATTGTCAGTAACCGGACGCAGGTCATTCACGCCGGTTTACAGGGCGGGTGGCCGTCGGGGGTGCGGGTGCGGGCGTTGCTGTCGCAAAGCTGGAATTACGGTCGTCCCGAACAACTGGGCCCCATCATAGCGTATCCACAATTTTCGGGTATGGTCGAGTGTACCGTACCGACGCCCTGGCTAAACGGGCTTGATCTGCGGGTAGGTGTAGCTGCTGACCGTGGTCAGTGGCTTAACAACTCAACTGGAGGCTGGCTGAGCCTGCGAAAGACGGGTTTTTTCTAAGACTTTTTCAGAAGAGTAAGGATAAAAAAAGGCAGCATCCGCTGCCTTTTTTTTGTTTTCCGCGTATAAAGGCCACTTTGGACCATTTTGTGATTTCAGTAACAAAAAGTTGGCTGGTCAGGGTCACCGCCTTTTGGGCTGCTTTTCAGACCCAATTTCGATACGTATATCAAGGCTTTCGCTCGTAAAATACGTCTATTAAGCGAAGTCGCTATCAAATGCAAAGAGTACTATGTAATTTTTTGCCGATTTTTAGATTATAAAGTTTGATTTTTAGTTAAAAAATAACGATAATAATAACATTAAAGATAAATTTGACAAAATAATTCATTTTCAATTAATCTTTGTTTAGTACAAACGCTATGAATATTTTTATTCGCTAAATTAGGTTATAAAGGGGTATAGAGTGATTATAATTAATTCGTGATAAGGTCTTATACGTGTGTTAATCAGGATTTAAGGTCGATTTATGTAGGTACATCAGTTTTGTCTCAACTGGCAGAGACGAAAACGATATACCAGAATGAGACAATTTCCTGCTCCTGCCAGCAACCTCCTCTCAACTATGATTGCCCTGTTTGTAACCAGTTTCCTGATCGCCTGCAGTCAGCAGCAGATTGACCCGATCAGTCCCGCTACCGAAGTGAACCTTTCTACAGCCGCAGCCCGACGATCCCTTGACTCCAACGCCACGCTGAAATCAGTAGCTACGTTTCCTGTCGGGATCGCTACTGGCTCGCGGTTGGTTGCTCAGAACCGGAAAGCAGCAGATCTGGTAGCTGCTCAATTTACTTCGAAAACTGTGTATGCATATATGAGTATCGAGCCGACGCAGGGCACGTTCAACTTCGGAGAGTCTGACTATTGGGTCAAGTATGCACAGTCGCATTCGGTTCGCCTGCATGGGCATTGCCTGGTTTATCATACCGGAGCACCTGCCTGGATAACACAGCTCAAAGGCAACACTAATGAGTTTGAGCAGGCTATTAAAAATCATATACAAACGATTGTCGGGCGTTATAAAGGAAAAATGAAAAGCTGGGATGTAATCAACGAAATTACCTACTACAACTCAGGCGCAATTGCCCAGACGCCATTTCGCAAAATGTACGCTGATGACAAATCATACATGGAGTTTGTGAAGCGTTGTTTCCTGTGGGCGCACGAAGCTGATCCTGATGCACTGCTCTTCTACAACGACGCACTTTACGAGGTGTCTCCTTCGAAAGTAGAAGCCATTGTAAATATGGCCGCTGATTTTAAACGTAGTGGTACCCCTATTCATGGTTTGGGAACGCAAATGCACGTCGACATCAATACGCCCGATGCTGGAATCCGTAATTCGCTGCTCCGTCTTGCATCAACTGGCCTGTTGATTCACATGTCAGAATTGGACATATGCATAAACCCAAATAAGGACGCCATTACTGCTATCTCTGCAAAGATGAACGATGCCCAGCAAAACAAATATAAAGTGGTAGCTTCGCTTTATAAGCAACTGGTTCCTGGCCGTCTTCAGTATGGCATTACGCTGTGGGACTTGAGCGACGCTGATAGCTGGCTGGTGGTTCAAAAGAATCGTGTTGACGCCCCCTGCATCTTCGATGCCAACTATAACAAAAAGCCCGCGTTTTACGGCCTTTTAGAAGGGCTGATGAACTAAACACACCGACTGGCGGTAACAGTGCCGTTCCTGAATATTCTTTTTCCGTTCATTTACGCTGAGCGGTCCCATCACCTCCTGAAGGTGGCGGGGCCGCTCGTTTTTTTAGCCAATAGCCTGATTGTAAGAGGGTAGGTGCGAGGGTTGGCGGGCGAATAATCACGTCCCTGTTCTATAGTAATTTTATTTACTAAAATAAATTATCGTTACTTCGTAGTTATAATATTTAAAATAAAATCTCTCTTTATATATTGCACTCGCTAAAAGTAGTAACAACCTAAAATAAGCGAATTATGAAGAAGGCGTTAGTGTGTGGAGCCGGCGGTTTTATCGGTGGTCATCTGGTAAATCGTTTACAATCAGAAGGATACTGGGTGAGGGGCGTTGACATTAAACACAATGAATATGGGAATGAGAACGCTGATGAGTTCATAATTGGCGATTTGCGCGACCCCTTAGTAGCAGCCAAAGTGGTAACATCTGATTTAGATGAGATCTACCAGCTTGCCGCCGACATGGGTGGGGCCGGATTCGTGTTTACCGGTGAGAATGACGCCAGTATCATGCACAACTCAGTGCTGTGCAATCTGAACATTCTGGAGGAGGCCAAGCACAAAGGCGTAAAGCGGATTTTCTATTCGTCGTCGGCCTGCATGTATCCAGAGTATAACCAGATGGATCCCGATAACCCTAAATGCTCCGAAGATTCGGCCTACCCGGCGGCTCCAGACAGTGAGTACGGCTGGGAGAAACTCTTCTCGGAGCGGCTGTACCTGACCTATCAGCGTAACCACGGTATTGAGGCCCGCATTGCCCGGTTCCACAATATTTTTGGCCCGCAGGGAACCTGGGAGGGTGGCCGCGAGAAAGCCCCCGCTGCCGTGTGCCGTAAAGTAGCCATGGCCGAAGATGGTGGGTCTATCGACATCTGGGGCGACGGCAAACAGACGCGCTCATTCCTGATCGTTGATGAGTGCATAGAAGGTATCCGCCGGTTAATGGAATCCGACTTTTCGGGGCCGGTCAACATCGGATCGGAAGAGATGATTTCGCTCAACGACTTTGCCCGCATGGTCATTGGATTGTCGGGTAAAACCATCAGTATCAATAACATTACTGGTCCAACCGGCGTGCGGGGTCGCAATTCTGATAATCGGCTCATTCAGGAAAAGCTGGGCTGGGCACCGGCCACCCCGCTACGTGTGGGCGTTGAGAAAACGTACCAATGGATTGGCGAGCAAATCCAGAAAAAAGTGCTGGAACACGAACTGGTAGAAGCCTGATGGAAATCATCACGGCTACGCTGCAAACCCTGACCGGTGAGGTAACGGCTCACCGGTCGGGCAGCAAGCAGGTTTTTCTGCGCCAGACCGATACCCCCACTAGCCTGACACAGGTGGCCCACGGCTCGTTTCGGGCTGCCGACTACTGCGAACTGCACAGCCACGCCACGATGGAGGAAGTGTTCTTCTTCCTGAGTGGCCAGGGTGCCTACACGGTTGGCAGTGAAACGATTCCGCTCGAATCCGGCGTGTTTGTGCGCATCCCGGCAGGCCTACCGCACCGGCTCGAAGCCCACGGTACTGACCCCCTGACCTACGTGTATTTCGGTGTAGCCACGTAACACACCCCACAAGTATGACACAGGTTTTATCGACTCATTTATACGACGCTGGCCTGGAAACGGCAGTGAACGAACTGATTACGCAGGTTACCGCGCCCGGTCTGCCTGACAACAGGTGTGTGAGCGCGACTGGTGCGCACGGCATGATTACAGCCATGCACGAACCTGACTTTCGGCAGGTGCTGGACCAGTTTTACTGGAACCTGCCCGACGGCATGCCCGGCGTGTGGGTTGGACGGTTAAAGGGAGCTACCCAGATGAGCCGATGCTACGGTCCCGACTTCTTTAAGCGGGTGTTTGAAGAAAGTGCCGACAAATCCGTGCGGCATTTTCTGTGCGGGGGAAAAGACGGCGTGGCCGACAGCCTGAAAACTGCCGTGGCTGACAAATTCGGCAATCACAACGTAGTAGGTACGTTTTGCCCGCCCTTCCGCACCCTGACCAACGATGAGTTTCGGGCGTTGGGCGAGACCATCAACCAGTCGGGGGCCAATGTGGTCTGGATTGGGCTAAGTACGCCCAAGCAGGAACGCTTTGCCCGGCAACTGGCGCAGTACACCGCTGTTCATTTCATTGTGACGGTAGGGGCGGCTTTTGATTTCCATACCGGCAACGTGCGGCAGGCCCCGGCCTGGATGCAGCGGCTCTCGCTGGAGTGGTTTTTCCGGCTGCTGATGGAGCCAAAGCGACTGTATAAACGATACCTCGAAATTGTGCCGCTGTTTATTTTTTACAACCTGCGCGAGCTGGTAACGGGCAGCGATAATCAACGGCGTGTACCCCACCCCCTGCCCCTCCCCTAAAACAGGGGAGGTGAGTACTGACGCAAATTCGTTGCTGACGCCGGATGGTTTAGCCCCTCCTCTGTTTTAGGGGAGGGGTTGGGGTGGGGTAAACACGCAAAATCATACGCCTGTTTATGCACTGTGGCGCAGATGGCGGTGTCGAACTTGTCTCGTGCGTCCTGCGCGTTGGTGCGGGCCATTTGCCGGCGCAGGAGGGCGTCTTCAATCAGGCGGAGCAGATGAGCAGCCGCCCGGTCGTTCTGGCCAAAGCGGTACAGAAATCCGTTTTTATTGTTCTGAACAATTTCGGGAATAGCTCCTACATCGGTCGATACCACCGGCATGCCCACCGACATAGCTTCGAGTAATACTGTGGGTACACCCTCGGCCATGGAGGAAAGAAAGAAGACATCGAAGCCCGACAGGATGGTATCGACCGGTATTGTTGACTCGAAAAAGCGGATACGGTTGCCCAAACCGGTTTCTGCCACAAAGCCCTGAACCTTAGACTGATATGTGGCCTGGTACGAAGGGGTAATGGCACCCACTACCACAAAATACACATCCTGATCGGTGCATGCCAGCACCTGCCGGGCAATGCGCACAAACTGATCGTGCGACTTTTGCCGGTTGCGGTTGCCTACCGTACCAATAACAAGGGCATTATCTGGCAGACCCAAAAACTGCCGGGCATCGCGTTTTTTATCGGTAGTGCTGGTAAAACGGCTGGTTTCTACAGGTGGGTAAAATGGAAACAGCCGATTCAGTACCGAACCGGACAGGTAGTGTTTTTGGGCTACGAGCGTACCGGTACTCATGACTGCTCTGGCCCACCGGCTCACCAGCTTACCATACACAAAGCGCAGGGGCGGGGGTGAGAACGTACTCAGCAACTGCCACACCACCGGCACCCCGGCGCGTTTGGCTGCCAGCACCGCCTGTATGTTCAGCAGTCCGCACACCTGCACCACATCGGGCCGCACCGTTTCGATCAGCAACTGAATAGCCCGCACGTCACGTCCGAAGGAGGCTACGTAACGCGTGTTGTTTTTCAGGAATGAATTGAACCGCAGCCGCTGAAAATCGAACGTCAGCACCTCAACACCAAGCTCCCGGAAGCGTGCGTGCCAGGCCGGGTCGAAATCGGAATGGACGCACAGTACCGACTCATAGCCCTGATTTAGCAGCGGTTTGTGTAGCCGGTTTACCTGATTGTGTGGACCGCCGTAGGTGGGGGTGAACACGAATATCAATACTTTCTTCATGGAGAGATCTGAGCTGATTGGCCAGCCGCGAAATAGCGGCTTCGGGAAACGTATAGTTGAGTGTACGACCCCAGTATAGGTCAGACACGGTAGTTGACAGACCCGCCAGTTGCCGAAGGGCATCGGACCGTTGCAGGTCGATTACGTAGCGGGAGGGGAGGTTAATCTCTTCGGCCAGGGCGCGTAGTTTTTGGTGGTAAGACAAAATCACCAGCCGATTCTGCGTAACGGCACCCAGCACAGCACTGTGAAAACGCGACGCCAGCAGCACCCGGCACGCTTGCATCTGAGCCAGCAGCGCGTTCAGATCATTGGCGAATACATAGACCTCCGAAGCTACGCCCCGCTGTTGCAGGCGCTGATGCAGTTGCTGCATAATGGGTTCGTCGCTTTCGCGTTGCCCCGACCGGATCACGAACAGACGTATCCGGACGGAGCCTTTCTCAGTAACCGAAAACGCCGTTAGTTCGTCGACAACGGCGTTGACCAGGGCGTCGTCAGAAATAGCTTTATCCTGCTGCGCCTGTAGCGACGTAAGCGACACCCCTACGATATTTTCTTTCGGTACGGTTTTACCCGGATCGTGCAGCAGCATAGCCAGGTCGGGGTGTGTCAGGGTAGTGCGAATACCCAGCGAGGCCAGCATCCGCGCCGAACTGCCGTCGCGCACGGTAATCTCATCGCAGCGGCTGGCAAATTGCCGGGTCAGGAACCGGGTAATGCCCCGGCGAATGGGGCCAAACCCATTGCCAATGCAGTGGGTGCTGGCCCCGCGCCGTTTGGCCCGCGCAAATAGGTAATTGATCCGGGCCAGGTACAGCCAGTGCCGCAGTAGCCGAACGGGGTTGTAGTCGTCGTGGTAATGCGTGCCGCCACAGAGTACCAGCGTATCGTCGGGACCGATGGAGCGGATAAAGTCGGTATAACTACCGTGAAACAGCGTCCGGTTATGGCCCCAATTTACATCGACGCCGTTTTTATACTTGATGGTCACGGCGCAGTTATCGGGCAGCGTGCTGAGGTAGCCGCCCAGCATGGCTTCGTCGCCCGTGTTGAAACCACCGAAGTGGCCTAAGATGAAGAGTTTATTCATGCTGCTGTTATGATTAGGTGATTGATCTCTACGGGCGGGGAGGCCGGGAAAAATCTGGCTGGATTTCCAACGGCAATACTGTTCGCCGGAATATCTTTCACAATGACTGTACCCGCTCCGATTTTTACGTTGTCGCCAATTGTAATTTCTCCAATGATGCACACATTGGCACCCACGTCAACGTTATTGCCCAAAACGGGGCAACCGCTATACGTACCGTCTTTGTTCTGCTTATTGCCGATGGTTGTATTATGCCGTATCCGGCAATTTTCTCCGATAACTGTGTTGTCATTAATAACCAGAGATTGCCCATGATGAAGAGCCAGCCCCTTGCCTATGGTTAGTTTATAAGGTATTTCAATGCCAAGAATCCATTCAATACAAACTCTGTAAACAATCAGATAGGGAACCATTATCATCAGCAACAAGGGATGCAGCGTTGCTATATGAGCGATACGAAACAGAGTCAGTACGATTCTACCTTTGATGCTATTTCGTTTCCAGTCCTGAAATATGGATAGTGGAGTCATATAATTAGTGAATTTATGACTTAGATAACGGGTATAATTCGCGTAAAGAGAAAGTTTCAGACGGGTTCTAGATGCGGATTTTTTTGTTGTGGAAAATGCCTATTCTTCTTCTTGTCAGTAGTATGCTTTGAGTCGGCGATGTTTTGATGAGGGAAATAGCCGATCTTATAGATTATGAGGTAAAAGAGAACCATAAACCCAAAGTAGATAGATACGTTATCGGTCAGGAGTATGATATTGAGCATGACCATCATGCAGAATGCAGCACTATTCCTGGCGAGGTAGTGGATGAATTTATACAGAAAGATGGGGAATAAGAAAATTCCGAATTCCAGATAATACTTTAAGATATCTGAATGTAGATTGACCAGTGTACCTTCGCTGTTGCCGCTTTCGACAAGTCTGTTTAATATAGTTGAAATACTCCCAACGCCCATCCCAAACCAGTTTATGTAACCCGTTTTTGCCAGAACGGTATTATATAAATCTACCCGTCCCATGAATAGGAAATTTGATGAAACCCCGAGCGTACTCGATATAACTTCGTCAAACTGACCATTAATGAGTAAAAGTAAAATCCATAGATAAGCGAAATTAAAAACTGTTAGGGATATACTATACAGTCGTCGGTTATAATTTATTTTTAAGGATGTGAATACGAATTGAATAAATATTGCAGCCAGAAATCCAACAAATGCAACTCGCTTAAAGGATAGAATCATGAAAAGAATAGCTATTACTGCTTTCGGCTTGTCTTTTTCAAAAATAAAATATAAGCTGAGTAGAGCAAAATAGAATGAAAGTGATGACTCTGTCTGAATTGATGAGGTGAGAAGGCCCGCCACGATTTCGCCTGGATTGAGCAGCACA
>Ga0123337_10000399_pt1 | contig 75466 bp, 73 predicted proteins | sample frozenSSSSmetaG_FD_89792 | JGI IMG/M metagenome (GOLD analysis project Ga0123337, IMG submission 89792) | Glacier valley bacterial and archeal communities from Borup Fiord, Nunavut, Canada, to study Microbial Dark Matter (Phase II) -... | ecosystem: Environmental > Aquatic > Freshwater > Ice >...
ATGATTCTTGCTACAAAACAGGAAAACTGATTGCTGGTATTGGTTTAAATGTATTTGTTGATAAGACGGCAGGGAAAAGAATAGGTTACAGTAAAAAGTGAAAAAGGGATTTTCGCATATTTGGCGGTGGCGGGTCAAGCCCAATGTCAATATTTAAGGATTGGGAGGTTCCCACTTTCGTGGGAATGACAAAGGTTGGGTGGGGGCGAGGAGATTCCAGCCTTCGCTGGAATCGGTTCAGATCACTCCTCATTCCCAAGATATATAAAGAAAAAAAAAGAGTAAAAGCACTAAATCATTTATAATACGGTTCCGTCTTGCGATTCCAGCGAAGGCTGGAATCTCCTTATTAACCAACAAATTTGTCATTCCAGCGAAAGCTGGAACCTCCCTACAATTAACTTGTATAACTATCCAACACAAAATCATGGGGATCCAATTAAAAATAGATTAAGTTCTTTTAGGGATGAGATTGCCGCGTTAAGATAGCAGTGACATTTACGAAGTTCCATCGCTGCACTCAGGATGACAACCTAATCCAATTGAAATAAATAGTAATAAACTTCGCTCCCTATTTCCAATTCTCAACTCTCCATTCTCAACTCTCCATTCCTTACCAGTTCCTCCGGAAATGCAATCGTAAACGTCGTTCCCTTAGAAATCTCAGAAATGATCCCGATTTTGATCTGATGATAGTCGGCTATGCTTTTTACAATCGATAGTCCGAGGCCATAACCTGCAGATTCTTCCGACTGATTTGCCTTCTTAAAACGATTGAAAATGGTTCCCAGTTCATCTTCAGGAATGCCTATGCCTGTATCTGTGATATTAACTTCATAAGAACCTTCAGGATTCATCTGATCCCAGATCCGGATATTTCCATTGGCCTTATTATACCTGATCGCATTGTTCACCAGGTTATAAACCAACTGGAACAACAGATCCCGGTTAATGTTAACGAGCATGAGCTTTTCTGAAATATTTGTCTCCAAACTAATCTCCTTTTCGCTTAGTCTGTGATTGATCTCATCCAACACATCATCAAATAATTCGGCCACCCTTACCGATTCCTTTTTGCTGAACTGTTCATTTTCGATTCTCGAGATCAAGAGTAATGAATGGACAATCCGTTTGAGGCGGTTAAGGGTTCTTTGCATTCCGATCAGGCGTAACTGCACCAGTTCTGATACTTCCGGCTCTCCCATCAGGTTTTCAATTTTATTTTGGAGTATGCCTATCGGAGTCATTAATTCATGGGATGCATTTGCTGTAAATTCCCTTTCCTTTTCAAAAGCTTCATGAATCTGCTGCATCAGGCTGATCAGGGAAGTGTCCAGGTATTGAAAATCAGTTGTAGTGGTTTTAACCGGAATTGAATTCTCATTAAAGGGAAATTTCCTGTTCCTGATTTTAGTATTGATGATTTCACCCAGTGGGCGAAGAAGGTAGCGGGTATAAAACAGATCTACAACCAGAGTGATCAGAATCAATCCAAGAAGCACATAGGTTGCAATCCGCTGCAAAGGCCGGTTATACTGGTCGATCGTATCAATGGTTTTACCGACTTCCATCAGATAAGTGCCGGTATCAGCCGGAAAAGAATGGGTTAAGACCCTGTAATTCAGGGTATCCTGCTCTATGATCCGCTCATCAGTATAAATTGTATCGATTTTAAAACCTTTGGCTACGGGTTCGATGGAAATATATTCTTCTTTCAGCATGGTATAGCCACCGTAGCTTTCTTCGCCCTCCAGATAGTACTCAACCCCATTTTTGGATACCACATCCAGAACCTTTTCTTGCTGCTGCCTGAGGTAATAATCGGTATAGGTTCTGGCAATCCCCCCAATCAGATAGGGCAGGGTAAGGACAAAAAGCAGTACAATGGCAAGCTTCGACAGTGTAATGAATAGGGTAAGCTTGCTTATTAATTTCACTACTTCCTGATTTTATAACCTACACCCCTAACTGTTTCGAGCCATTCAACCGGTCCGAAAGCACTCAGTTTTTTGCGGATATTTTTGATGTGGACATCAATATAATTAGAATCGTAATCATCATCTGCAAAGGTGCCCCAGATATGTTCACTTAGCTGCATTCGGGTTAGCACTCTGTTTTTATGCAGGAGCAGATAGCTGAGCAGGTCAAATTCCTTACGGGTCAGTTCAATCTCCTTTCCTGAATGGCTGACTACCCGTTTTTGAAGATCGATCTTAAATTCGCCCAGATCAAGCTCATGGGTATTGACATTAAACTTTCTTCGGGAGATGGCCTGCATTCTGGATTGTAATTCGAGCAGGGAAAATGGTTTCGGAAGGTAATCATCGGCGCCCAGATCCAGGCCAACAATGCGGTCTTCAATATTTCCTCTGGCTGTAAGAATGATGTAAGCCGCATCGGGATTTAACTTTTTTGCTTCCTGTAAAACCTTCAATCCGTCAAGGTCGGGTAGTCCAAGATCCAGCAAAACAAAATCATAGGGATTTACCCCAAGCATTTCCAGGCCCTTGCGTGCCGTATGGGCAAGGTCACAGATGTAAAATGCCTTTTTAAGGAACGCTTCAACTTCATAAGCCAGCGTCTTTTCGTCTTCAATCAGGAGTACTTTCAAATCAGAATTGGTAGTAGAGACTTAAATTAAAAAATGACCGTGCTTTTTGTTTCGACTCCGAAACATTCTTGCCTAAAGCTGATATCTGCCAGCCGGTTTCAATCAGATAATTACTTCTGTTATAGCCCAGCAAAAAATTCATATTGTATGAGATCATATCGAAGCTGCTCGCATCCCGGGTAATACTATAGTTTAGCTCCCGGTTCGATTGAAAGGGACCAAAAGGCATCTGATTTTGCGGTTTGTCGCGCCTTACAATATATTCTTCCAGGTAATGAAGCGTGCCTCCTACAACTTCTACACCTGGTTCAAAGGAGATAAAATCATTTTGACTAAATAAACTGCCGAGATTTAAGGCTTTTGAGGCACTGAATGACATGAATAAGTCACGCTGGGTACCAAAGGCATAATAGGTATTCAAACCGGTTTTGAAAATATTCAGGTCGTAAGCCAATGAAGCGTTAAGTGTATTTTCATTTGCAGCACCCAAAAGCGGTGAGTTCTTGGCAAAGATTGAACGGCTATATCCAAATGCGGCATTTAAATTTTTTGAGATATCGGCTTCAAATCCGGCAGAAAGGTCAAGTTCTGATATCGCCGGACCGCCTGCATTGATTAGTTTATACGAGCCTGCAGAAAAATAAAAACCACTCTTTAAACGTAAAGATGCATTGGTAAGAACATATGGTAATTTTTGCTCTGCCGTTTGTCCGTAGTAATTGGCATTATTACCATAAATTCCGGCAAGGGTCAGTGTAGTTCGCTTTGCGTCTCCTTGAGTGGAATCACGCTGGGCAAATATATTTCCTGCAAAAAGCAATGCAAGTACCAATAGAATGACCCTTCTCTTCATATAAAATCAATAGAACCTTTAATAATGAATACCTCCAAATCCTTTCTTCGGTATCCTCATCGGTGGTCTTCTTATTGGTATATGGTCGGTAACTGCCTTGGGCTTCAGTTTTGGGATTGAACGTGGAACCTGCTTAATCCCTGATTTCTGACGAATGCGCTGATTTTCGGCTTTAATCTCCTCAATTCGGCGGATATCTTCCGGTCTGTTTTCTCCCGGTCTGTTTTCTCCCGGGCGATTTTCTCCGGGCCTGTTTCCCCCCTGCCTTGTATCTGCTGCCGGACGATCCTGTTCGTTTTTATCTCCTGTTCTCTTTGGCAGAATAGTATCTGAAACTATAAGAGGAAGTTCGTCTATGTATCTCAGCCGGATTGGTTTACTATCAATTTCCTTCTCCCCAGCATATAGCTTAGCCGGTAGAATGCCACAAATGGCAAACAGGATAATTGTAAGATAAACAGCTAATAATTTCATCTGGTGTAAAAATAACGAAAGTTTGCCTCAAAAAGAGGCAAACGATCACTCAAAATAAAGGCAATATATATGATGGAAGCCTTAAAAACTCCGAACTCCTGTATTAGTTCGGATATTTGGCTGGCTGATTTTCGTTCCTGCACCAGTTCTTGTTCTAACTCCCGTTGTACCGCCTGTACCAATTCCGGTGCCCCTGCCTCCTGTATTGCAATCACCTCCCTGCCTGCGCTCTTTACCTTTAACTCCTTCTGCAGGTCTTTGTCCTGTTCTTTGGCCCTCACCCATTGTTTGAGTTCCGGTTCCTCTTCCCCCGCCTCTGCGCATGCCAGCACCTGTTTGTGAATACGCAGAAAAGGATAATAGAAATACGATAAAAAATAAAATATAAGTTTTCATGTCTCTCAATTTTAGCCTGATTGAAAATTATACTCAAAGATTGGTAAGCAAGATGAAGACAAGATGAATTTTCGAAAATTTTGAAAAATTTATCTGAGTGAATTAATATAGGCTGCAATCTTCAAACCATCCTCCTTTTTAACCTGTGGCATAGGAGGCATTGGTGTTGGATATTCCGGCCAGTTCTCAGGCTGTGGATTATGAATGAGCTGAAGAATCTTTTCAGCGCTGTATTTACGCTTGGCAATATCCTTAAATGATGGTCCAACCAGTTTTCTATCTGGATTATGACATGATAAACAGGTATAGGATGCCATCATCTCTTTAACATCATTAAACGTGGGCACCTTTGCTGCCTGGGCAAGCACAACAGCTGATGTTGCCTTAGAAACTGTCGATTTTTGAGGAACGTCTGAACTTTGTTGCGTCTTTTTAGGAACCAAAGCCGAATTTTTAGTGCTCAATACAGAAACTGATAATTTAGGCCCTTCAGGAATGTTGTTCAGCGTATAGTATGCTGTTGGATGTACCAGAGAATAAAAATTCTCCTTTTCACGGATTCCGTCGAGTTTAATTGTGTGAATATAATACCTGCGAAGATTGTCTACAACAATTCTTGCTTTCAATCCATCTGCAGAAAGTTTAACTCCTTTAATATTCAATTTTTGAGTATTTACCGGCGGACTTCCATAAACCGGCTGATACTTATAGATATAACTTTCTACTGAATAGGAGGCCAGATCTTCCGCTGATTTAGGATCAGCAGGCTGAGTAAATTCAATTTCAAATCCATCAGGCATCGCCCTAATCGCTTTCATTTCAAAGGACATTTTATTATTCCAAACCAGACGTTCCAAACCTTCATTTGCTTCGCCGGCAGAACCCCAGCCCCTGTTTGTTTCGCCGATAAACAAAGAACCGTCCCTAGCCCATGACATCCGCATTACTCCCGATCTGAAACCGGTTTTAAATACAAATGATGCACCCTGATACTCTCCTTTAATTTTTTCCATAAACACTCTCGACAACATGCTCATGCCCTGATCACCAACCAGAATCTGACCTTCAAAAGGTCCGAAATGTCCTTTGGGAATTATGATTGGCTCGGAAGTTGAAATTCCCAGAATCCCGTAAGGCAGCCAGACAGCAGGTAAACGCAGCTCAGGAAACTCTTTTTTCATCTCAAAAAGAGTCTTAAAATTCTCATTGACAATATTTTCAGGCTTTATGTAGCGGCCCTTTTCATTCTTTGTTTTGCGGGGATCTATTTTTGAATTGAACTGAGCTTCAGTCTGTTTAACGGGAGATTCCGGTCTGCCGGTCCAGGCTAAACCTGCCGGGTGTCCCATAAAATCACCTTTCTCCATTTTCCATAAAGCACCAGATCCCATCCAATCACCTTGATTATCAGTATAAAAAAGCTCATCATTCAAAAATCCAAGTCCTGCAGGTGATCTCATCCCTGTAGCCCAGGGCTGCATTTTCCCATCCTCAGTAATACGCATTGCCCATCCTCTCCATGGCACACGGCTTTCTCCTCTCCACCATTCCTCGCTGCCAAAGGCAACGTTTCCGGTGACAAAAAATGAACCATCGGGTGCGATCTTTGGTCCGAAACTATATTCGTGATAATGGCCTGAAAGCGGCCAGGAATAAACGGTTTCATACACATCAGCCTTCCCGTCCAGATTGGTATCGAGCAATTTAGTTAACTCGCCCCTTTGAGCACAATACAGTGCACCATCTTTATAAGCCAAACCCAGAACTTCATGCATTCCGGAAGCAAATTTTCTAAAATAAGGTCTGCTGCTTGTCGGATTCTCAACAATAAAAATATCCCCACGGCGGGTAGAAATTCCCAGATCACCATTTGGCAGGCTAACGAGTCCGCCAACCTCCAGAATAATTCCTTCGGGGGTAGCAACCTTCATGATTTTAAAGAAATCCTCCTCCTTTGGAGTTTCCTGAGCATTGGTAGAATTACTATAGCCTAGCAATGAAATAAGGAGAATTGATTGATAAATATATTTTAAATGTCTCATGTCGGGATCAGAATAAAATTGAATAGCTTAAACTCTTAACTGCAGGGATGATTAGTTCTTTCCGGCCATTTTGATTTCGGATAAGGGCTTTGGAGCCAGCGGTATCATCCAGGCGTAGGAAATAGGATTGATCATCTATAAGAAAAAGACCCTGGGATACTTCGGTAATATTCGCTGCCTCAGCCAGACGAAGATAAAGACCGGCGGGATTGTCTGTAAGACTTATGTGCCTGCTGATTCCCTGTCCCTTATCAAGCAATTTAACCGCATCAGTTACTGTAATACCATAGGTTATGTACCTAAACGTGGGCCTGCCTTCTGCATCAAGCATATAACCTTTTGGCCGATAACCTGTTCCAGAAGTATCACTTATCCATGCCGACTGCTCATTTGCAAGTCTGGAAAGTGTTTGTGTAGGTTTACCAAATCGCTGTACCATTCCTAATGGCCTTGAAGATCCGTCGCCGCGATCATGCCACATTGGAGTAGCATTCAGGAATCCGCCTCTCCAGACCTGAATGATTGCTGCATTATCCATATCGTAGGTATAATGAACTTTCTCAGGGCTTCCAACAGATACTGCATGAACCACTCTCGGAGATCCAGGAAGATCCATAAAACTTCTTAAAATATAATTCTCCGTGGGTTCAATAAGAATCGGATCAACGGAATTTGCATTTGTCTGAACAGTTTCAGCAGGCCTTCCCTTATCATACTTTATGATCTTGATATTGCGAAATGCTACAGCACCATGATCTCCCTGAATACGCAATGGACCAGAAGCAGCCTCTCCATCACCGATAGCTCCGCGGGTTGGTCCGGATAATTCAACATGATCATGAATGAGCACTCCGTTCAGTTCTACGTTAAGCATCACTGCATTGGCAGTCTTTTTTCCATTGGTATCAAAGCGTGGCGCCTGAAAAGAAATCTTCAGCTTCTGCCAAAGTCCTGGTGCACGACTTGCATTTTGCCTGGGTGTATAACCCATGTAACCCTTCTGTCCATTGGGTTTAGATTCATCCCAACGCTCATAAATACCACCATTACTGCCTGATCGGATCGCAGTTGCGCCCCAGGTATCAATTAATTGAATCTCATACCTGCCCTGCAGGTAAATACCTGAGTTCGATTCTGGAGCCATAAGGAATTCAAGTTCCAGGTCAATATCTCCGAAATCGTTAAGGGTATACAAGTCTTCACCTTTTTGCTGATGATCTGGCAGATTAAGCAGCACCCCTGTTCCATTTGTGAAATTCAGAGTATTTGCTTTGTTAAGATCTGCCTGAACACTGCCTACGATCTGCCATGTTTGGGAAGATTTTTTAAAGAAGCTAAGATCATTCAGACCTGGCTGAACAACCGACTGTCCGTAAAGCATTTTTGAAAACCCAATACAGAGGATTATTGCGAATGTTTTATACAATGTGTTTGTATGCTTGAATGTGAAAATCATTTTCTAATTCTATTTAACTGTGAAAGATAATAATGAAATATTAAATTGGGATTATAGGGCTTGATTTTTTTTTTGAAATATTGGGGGGAATGGGGAATAGGAAATGGGAAATAGGGAATAGGGAATAGGGAATAGGGACCCGATAGGTATAGGGTGGGTAACTGATAACAGCTAACTGTCAACTGGTAACTGACAGCCGATAATTACTAATCTTTTATCTCTAGTACCTCAAAAGAAAAGGCCTCCTTTATCGTGCGGATTGGTTTTCCCTGGGCATCACTAAGTACCTTGACAAAACATGCGCCATAGTATAAAATAATGGAGGAGTAAAATACAAAGAGCAGAATAAGAACCATTGAACCTGAGGCGCCATAGATAATGCCGATATTACTTTGTATTAGCAGATAACCCAGAATCCATTTCCCCAGATTAAACAGGATTGCAGTAAAAAGTGCTCCGCCAAAGGCAATATTCCATCTTGGTCTTCCGATGGTTAGAAATCTGAATAATACTGTAAACCAAATACTTACTACGCTTATAAAAACAATATCATTGATCAGGTAGTAAAAAAAACTTTTCCCTCCCCCAAGGATTCCGCCAAGATAATCTCCCAATATCACCTGTGTTCCTTCCATAAACAATGCGGCTAAAAACAAAAAACCGGCAAGAAAAATGATAACAAGCGAACGCATGCGATAACGGATACTGAAAAAGATACCCGACTTTGGCCTGATACGGATATCCCAGATTTGCTCCAGAGAATTCTTAATGACATCAAAAAGTGTGGTAGCCACAAACATCAAAAAAAGAAAGCCAAACACAGTAACATACCAGCTATGATTCAAACCGCTTACGGCCTCCAATACTCCTTCTACCTGCCGTGCACTGCCTCTGCCCAGAATATGCCCCAGCCTGTTGATCAGTTCTGAACTCAGAACACCGGGATCAACCCATAGCCTGAAGAATTGTGTAAAAATGATGATTATGGGTGGTAAAGCAAAAGTGGTAAAAAAGGCTGTGGCTGCAGCCATCCGAAGCGGATCATTCAGTCTGAAAAGACTGATCGAACTTTTCATTTGTGACAATAGTGCCGCTACCTTTTTTGGTAAACTCTGCTCTTTTTGAATTTTCTTTGCCAAGTTGTAAAGGTAGGAAAATTGGAGTTATACGTTGTACGTTATTAGGTTGTACGTTTTGAAACCCGATAAATTGTAATAATAGTAATCAAAAAGATCAATTCATTTCAAATGAATCAGGATCTAATCTCAATACTCTGTACTCAATACTATCTCCCCACCATTTTCAAAAGCATTTCCGGCTCATTGGTCGTGATAAAATCAATTTTCTGATCAAGGAACCATTGCAAAAGTTTTGGGTCATTTACGGTCCAGGCATTGATCGTTAATCCTTTCGCCTTTGCCTGTTCAATCCATCCCGGATTTTTCTGAAAAACACTTTGGTTATAATCCAGCCCCCATAATTTATCAGCTGCAAGCACTTCCGGTGCTTTATCTCCATTCAGGTAAGCCACTCGTGCATGAGGATCCAGACGCATCAGCTCCAGGCATATATTATAATCAAAGCTGATATAATCGATCCAGGCCTGAGCCTTCATTAATCTGACCATTTCATAAACCTTACGGGCACTTTGAATGGCACGTTCCTTATTAATTGTGGGCTTTAATTCAAGTATAAGTTTGGTTGAATTTTGTTTCATGCCTTCTTTAAGATATTCTTTCAAACCGGGTATATTTTCTCCATTCGATAGCTTAAGCTCCTTTAATTCAGCAAAGCTTGTGCTATGAATGAGTTTCCCTTTAAAAGAAGGATCATGGTTAACAATCAAACCTGAATCGAGAGTCATATGTACATCAAACTCAGATCCCTGACAACCCAACTGAACCGCATGTTGCAATGCGGAGATTGAATTTTCGGAAGCCCCTGTATTTTTCCAGGCTCCCCGGTGTGCAATTACTCTGTTTTTATGAAAATCGTCTTTCACTAATCTGAATGTTTCCTGAAACTTGCCGGATTTTGATTGCGCTTCGATGATTAGATCATACCATTTAGTGTTCGCTTCGATGTATTTGGTACGGATTGAAAGCTGATTACCCTTTAAGGTAAATCGTTTCGCATTTTCTCCTTTAAGTTTGAATTTAGCCTCAGACCCGCTTAAACTAAGTGTACCGATCTTATTCTTTCCAATTGAAAATGTATGATTACTTAGATAAACGGAGGGTTTATCCTGGGCTGATAACATGCTTGTCATCGCAATCATTAATAAAGTTGTTAGGAAGAGGTTTTTGAACATGGTAGATAGTTGAGTATTGAGTATTGAGTATTGAGTATTGAGTATTGAGTATTGAGTATTGAGTAAAATATTATCGTTTAAGTTAATTGTTATCATTATTAGGAATAATTTCTATTTTAATAACATTAAACCAAAACTACGGAATTAACAAAAAGGATTTGTTAAACTAATAATATGAATTTGATCAATATGCTTCAAAAAGATGATATAACGGAGTAAAAATAAAATCGATAAGTTTACTTTAAACAAATTCAATATCTAACCTTAAAAAATCAGCATGTTTCGAGTAAAATTACCAGGTATTCTACTTATTATAATGCTACAATCTTGTATTCTACAGATTCAGGAAAGTGCAGGATTTGAGCTAAAGAACTCCAGGGGAATATTCACAGGAATTGAACAAAACATACCCGGAGATGTATTAAGCCCTAATGATTTTAAAGGGACAGACACTGAGCGCATTCAAAAAGCTATATATGCGGCAAAAGGCAACAGCAATAAAGTAGTTATCCCAATGCACAATGCCAGGGGAGGAAATATCTGGAAAATTGACCGGGCGATTTTATTGCCAAGTAATATCAGCCTGATTCTGGACAATTGTATTATTCAATTATCGGATATCTGCAGGGACAATATGTTCAGAAGTGATAATGTAGGTGTTGGAATTACCAATCCGGACTGGAATTATAATATCAGTATTGTAGGAATTGGAGAGGTACAATTAAGAGGCGCAGATAATCCACGATCAACTGGAGATGCTTACAGAACACTTACATTAACTAATGAGAAAGGTAGAGTAAGTTATGGCAGTGATGCCGGAAAGGATGGAATGAAGCAAAAAGGCGACTGGCGTAATAACATGATTCAGATTGCAAAAGTAGATGGATTTAAATTCAAAAACATAACGATCAGGAACTCGCATGCCTGGGCTGTCAGTTTTGAACGGACCAAAAACGTTGAATTGTCTTCATTGAGATTTATGAATCCGGAATATATTCAGGTAAAGGGCGCTGATGTCAAAACATACAATAAGGATGGCATTAACCTGCGCCATGGCTGTAAATATTTCAGGATCGATAATATTACAGGCATAAATGGAGATGATTTAATTGCCCTTTCGAGTCTCGATGCTGCCCCATATTTTCATACCAATGGGGATATCAATTCTTATCAGGTTACTTCCACCAAGTGGACTGGTCCTGAAGATGATACCGAGCAGGTGTTTATCACGAATTGTCAAACGAACTATACAGGTGTTGCTATCAGGGCAAGTGACAATGCCAGCATTCATCATGTTTATATCAATGGGGTAATTACAAAAGCCAGACCCGATACACCGCCTCCATATGGTGGCAGCCCTTATACTGTACTGGTGGGTGGTCGTGGTTATGGCGATAATTCAGTAAGGGGTAAGATAAATAATATCTATGCAACTAATCTTTTCGGGGATGGGAAATCATTAATTCTGGTAGAATCGCCGGTATCTGATTGTCAGTTTATTAATGGTATTTATACCGGAACTGCCCCAGAGGCAATAACTTATAATGTTGACAAAAAAACAACTCAAAACATAATCGAGGTCAACCTGATAAAAGTGCCGGACAGCCGGCAATAATGATTCAGTAATTGTAATTAATATAATAATTTGGCATTATATCTGCATTAAGTTGGTATGAAAAAAATTCTGCTTATTTGCTTTACTGCGATAACTGTTGCGGGCTGCGGGGTTTCAGGGAAAATTAGTCTGCTGGAACAATGCCGATACGATATAAAATCTGCCGATAGTGTTTATGTTGCAGGCAGAGATATTACCCGACAGATCAAAACCGGAACCTTTGACCTTGGCAGTCTCCCCGAATTAGCCATTGGACTTTTAAGAAAAGATATCCCCTTAAGGGCAAATCTTAATCTGGGAATAGAAAACCCCGGATCAAAAGCTATTGAGATTAATCAATTCGATTATATCATTTCATTTAAGGGTCAGGAATTGGTCAATGGTACTACAGACAGACAGATTAATATAAATGCTCAGGAAAGCACAGTTGTGCCAATCATGATCAGGGCTAATATCTACTCCATTTTATCCGACAGAAATACAAGAGATGAAATTTTTTCCTACCTGAGAGGAACAGGAGGCAGAGATAATGTGCAAAAGAGTCTGATCAGCATTAAAGTCCGCCCTAGTATACGTGTTGGAAATAAACTGATCAAATATCCGGGCTATATTACTATTGATAAAGAATTGAGCAGCAGTATGTTCAAATAATGCAAAGCAGATAGGCCGTCCCCTGATTTGGGAACGGCCTTTAACTTTTAGAAAAAATGGGATTAGCTCAGGGTTAAAAGTACAGTCCTAAGTTTTTAAACCCGATTACAGCAGATACCGGCCTGTGGTTAAAGCAGATGTCTTATAAGTTCGGGAGGTTCCCACTTGCGCTGGACAAATGGTGATGGGGAATCAAGCTTGACTTGACAAATCAGGAGGGAAGTATAGGGAGGTTCCAGCTTGCGCTGGAATGACAATTTGGATAAGATGGATGGGGAGATTCCAGCCTTCGCTGGAATCGGATTAGTTTAATAAAATGAAACATAATTTACCATACAATTGCGCACTGGGATTCCAGCGAAGGCTGGAATCTCCTCTCTCACCAACAACTTTTGTCATTCCCGCGAAAGCGGGAACCTCTCATCATATTCATCTCCGTTTAATTTGCCTCATCCGCGAAAGCGGGAACCTCTCATCATATTCATCTCCGTTTAATTCGCCTCATCAGCGCTAGGTCCATAACTGCCGGGTATCGGGATATCTAACAATCTGAGATATACTCCCAATTGTGCGCGATGGTGAATGATCTGGCTGAATGTCATTCTTATCATATCCTCCTTTGATGAAACCACATGAATCATATCACCTGTTCTAAGTGTCCAATCGGGTACCAGGTCTTTATCTTCGGCCCTGGACAAATTAGTTCTGGCATTTTCAAGCGAAGTTTCCAGAATTTCAAGCAATGCTGATGTATTGTTGACATCTGGAGGTGAATATGGATGGACTGCAAAATCAAGTCCATCAGTATTCAAAGTCATTCCTACCCAGCCCGGAAGTTCGGCAATATGGGTTGCCAGGGTTTTAATATCCATGCTCTTTGGATGCGGTCTCCAGCCGAATTTATCATCCGGAATCCTTGAAAGCATTTTTTTTGTTGTTTGAGCATCATGTTCGAGCTCTTTAAGGAAGTTTTTGATCAAATTCATGGTTTTATCTGTTTAATTACACGCAAATAAAACCCTGCTTAATGACAGCCCTATGTCAGCAGTATTATATTTTTTTTGAGATAGCCCCGATCATCTGCCTTACATGATTCTTTAATGATTCTGATTCAATTATTTTGGCACTGCCGCCAAACATCATAAACCATCGGGCGAAACTTTCAGGGGAAGAGCATAAGAACGTCATTTCCAGTTGACTATCAAGAACCTTTTGTGAAACAAAACCATAGTAATATTTCTGATTATCAAGCCAATACGCTTTTGATTGTGGTATGCTAATTACAATAGGCTCCAGATTCCCCTTTTCTTCAGTTTTTCTGCTTTGCAGATATTCTTTCAAACCCGGGTGGGACTTTTCAAAGGGGTATTCGGTTTCCTGAATTGATAAAATACGGTCAAGCCTGAAATCACGGTAATCATTCCGCATCCGGCACCAGCCGATGAGGTGCCAGTAATTATCTGTAAAGAAAATTCCCATTGGCTCGACCATGCGTTCGGTGCTCTCCTGTTTATAATTAGAATGATATTTGATATTAATTACTTTCCTCTGATCCACACTTTTCAAAATTGGCTGAAGCAGGTGCAGGTCGGGTTGTATGGGCGCATCTCCCGGCCTTCTGAAAACCTCAATCCGGTCGTCAATACTTTCAAGCAATTCTTTCTCCGATAGATTTAACACTGCCCTGATTTTATACATCGCAGAACTGTAATTCCTGCTGTTGGGGCCATCAGTGAGTTTAGCAACCAATTTTTCGGCAGTCAGAAAGGCAATGGCTTCTTCGGGTGTAAACATAACCGGAGGCAGACGAAACCCATCTACAAGTGAGTAGCCAATACCAGCCTCACCAATCAGCGGGATTCCCCCTTGTTCCAGTGTCCGGATATCACGGTAAACTGTGCGTAAACTTATCTGGAAACGGTCTGCAATATCTTGTGCCTTAACCACCCTTCTTGATTGCAGCTGTATAAGAATTGCAGAAATACGATCGATTCGATTCATAAGAGAATTGTCGTAAATATAAAAAATACTGAGCCAAATGATCGCTCAGCCTTCAGGCTAAGCTACCTTAAACTTTGATCAGAAAAGGGTAATTCCTGCAGACCAGCCCAGCCAGCCCTTAGTATTCCCAGAATAAACCCTCGCTGATTCCGGTGCGACCCGGATTCTGTAACCGTCTGCACTCAGACTGGCCGGGTCGGAATAATAAACTGAATAGGATGGCCCTGCAAATAAGCTCAAGCCTTTGACCAGCTGAAACTGCATATTTAACTGCCCCTTAGTCAGAATATTAGGATAATCCCAATTGCCGAGATATAAGCCTTGCGATGAGAGCTCTGAAGAAGCCGAAAGCTTTTTACTAAAATTAAAATCATGACCTATACCATAACCGGCAGAATAAACCTTATCATTAACTCCATAACTTCCTGCCCCGATCAGCATGGTATAAAACTTTGAAGTCCCGGTTTTAACTGCAACCTGGGTGTCGAAAATATCCGTAGACGATAAACTCAATTTATGATATCCCTTATTCACCCAGTTAACCAATCCAATGCTAAAACCCGATGAAGTATCAGCAACATTAATCAGACCGATCTGTAATCCCTTCATCTCTTTAGCATAGTTAAAAATACCTCCGATCTGTATCCCTTTCATTTCTTTTGCGGCAACATTTCCAATACCTGCAATTTGAACTCCGCGGGTATTGCCTGACACCAGATTTCCAATTCCGGCTACCTGCATTCCGTTTAAATCACGCCTTACATGATTGAATATTCCTGCAGCCTGCCAGCCCTCCGTTCCGCTTCGCACATCATTTACGATACCTGCAGCCTGAAAGCCGACCAGACTATCCAAAACTGAATTTAACAAACCACCTGCCTGAAAGCCCCGGACTGTTCCTCCTACCAGATTCGCAAGTCCGGCAATCTGAACATATTGTACATTATTTTTGCTGATATTGAAGAGTCCTGCTACTTCCGCACCATCGACCCCGGCCGTATAACCACCCAAAATATTCAGCGAGGCTTTGTTTATAACCTGAGAACTGAACATGCCATGCGAACTTAAGCCAGGAAGCAGGGAGGCCTGGTAGGGACTGCTGGTCAGAAATCCCGAAATATTCAAACTCTGGATCTGTTGCTTTGCGGAGACAAGGAATCTTCCGATTCCAAGTTTCTCGACAATATTTGAGGCGTAAGACATATATTCATCTTCCTCATAGGTATAACCCTCAGGTTTAATGGTCACAGTTGAGAGAAACATCATACTGGTATCGCGGTAATTCTCCTTACTCAGTGTTAGAATGACAGATTGGTGGCTGCCCCTGACCCGAATCCTGAAATAACCATCCTTATCGCTCAGATCAGACTCCAGAAGACGCTTTTCATAAACACTCGCATCAGGAACCTTTTTTCCTGTTTGTTCATCAATTACATAACCGCTAATCAGGTAGTGACGCTGATCCGTTTTTATGATATCAGGCTGAATAGAAAATCTTCTGATTGTGGAACGCAAAATCACATAGTTTGCACTTTCCCGGTAATCTGCCATGTTCAGAAAAATCCGGTCGAGGATATCCCGAACTGTTTCATTTTTTGCATGGAGTGTTACCAGGCTATCCGGATTAAAAACAGTACCACTGTAGGAAAAAATAAAATTTCCCTTCCTGCTTATTTCGTTCAAAACTTCTGCAAGTGCTTGCTTATCGGCGTTTATAGTAATTCGCCGGTATAATTTGGGAATCTCAGCTGAGTGCTGTGCCTTTAAGGATAAGCCAGAGCATATAAAAAGCATAATCAAGAGACTCTTCAGTTTCATCAATCTGCCACTATTTTAAAATAATCTTTTCACCCTCTTTTTGAACCTTAATTCTAAGGGTTTCGGAAATAATGTGAAGGATGGTTTCGAGTGATTCACCTTTAAATGTTGTGTTCAATGTCAAATCACGCAATTTCGGGTCGGCGATTTCAATTTTAGCATCATATGCCTCATTCAGGATCTCGACCATTCTCCATAGCGGAGTATTATCGGCTACAAAAATATTAGTGCGATAATAATTATACAAGTTATCAGTACTAAGTTCTTTATGCAATATTGCGTCAGTACCCTTGATCAGCACTTTTTCACCCTTTTTTAACTGGACCTGTTGACCTTTCAAACTTACCCTGACCAACCCGCTTTCAACGATCACCTCGGTGAGTTCGCGGTTCTTTTTAACATTGAATGATGTTCCCAATACCCGGATGTTCACCTGATCTGCATCGATAATAAATGGCCTTGCTTTATCCGGACTTACATCGAAGAAAACCTCACCCTGCTCCAGCTTAACGCTCCGCATTTCTCCCTTAAAATCCTTTTTATAAGACAGGACAGCATTCTTATTTAGTGTAACCTTTGAGCCATCGGGTAAAACTTCTGTACGAACCAGTTGACCAGAGGATATTGTATCGTATCCATTTTGACCAAGAATAAGGTAGAAAGACCATGCCCCGGCGATGATAAATAATACTGCAGCAACGCGAAGCCAACTGAGTTTGTTCACTATCGGCCGAAATACATCTTCAGGACCGGCAGCAGGGATCTGTTCCTTAAATTTAACCCAGGCTGCTTCCGGATCAACAGTACTTTTCTGTTCAAGATTTTTACTTTCTTTCCATATCAGTTCAAATCGCTCAAATTCTTTACGGTTTTCAGGATCTTCAGCAAGCCAGTGGCTCAACTCAATATCCTCTTCCGGACTTGTTTCTCTTAGCAGATATTTTATTAACAGATCGTCGCTCATCCTGTTCAGGAATTAAAAAAATCGCTGTGAAACAATAGTATTAATGAAGGCAAAAAGTCAACTAACTTGATGCGAAGTATTTTTAATGCTTTTCCCATCTGATTTTCGATGGTTTTAACCGAAAGACCGAGCTGATCGGCAATTTCCCTGTATTTCAGTTCTTCGAAACGGCTCATCTGAAATATGGTACGGCATTGCTCAGGAAGCTCATTCAATGCTTCTCTCAAGCGCAACTGTAATTCCTCCAGTTCAATCTTATCTGATGTTTTTCCGGCTTGTCCGTTCATCGTAAAAACAGCATGGTCCTGATACTTCAATTGTAATTTTTTATGATTTATATAGTTCAGGCAATCATTGTGAACACATTTGTAAAGATAGGCCTTTATGGATGTCTGAACATCCAGGTTTCCGCGTTTTTCCCAAAGTTTCAAAAACATACCCTGAACGATTTCCTCAGCATGACTATCCTGATGCAGCATCATACTGGCATAGGCATGCAAAGCCTTGAAATGTGCTTTAAACAATTGTTCAAAAGCAGCATCATCAAATGATAATCCGGTGGTTTTGTTCCCTGTGAATATTTGTTCCAAGTTGCAGGCTCCGCTCTGGTTTTGCCTTTTAGACTTTTAAATACTCTGAATTGTTACACTAACTCTCCGCCTGGCTTGATAACCAGGCGGAGAGTCGCCCCCCTTCCCTGCCGTTGGTGTTATCACCAACCGATACCCCCAACCGGCTCCACAGGTTTTAAAATTTAACAACAGTACCGCTTCCACTGATCTCAGAATCTACAGCTGCATTTCCGGTATAGTAAATTTTTCCGCTTCCACTGATCCTGGCCTTTAAGGTCTTCTGTACACTTAGGCGTACATCACCGCTGCCGCTGATCTTAACATCACCCTTGTTACTCAATATCTTTTCCAGATTTGCATCTCCTGAACCTGAAATATTTACATTCACTTCATCCACATTAAAAGCATCGTTTACATTGGTATTTGATGACCCGCTGACCGTCAAACGAAACAGATTTTGCGCCGGGAAATTTCCATTGATATCGAGCTTTCCACTTCCACTCATTGAAACATGACTAATTGCAGGCATCGTGACAAAAACCTCAATATCATCTTTCCGGACACTGACGAATTCATATCCCAGGTTTAGCGTTCCATTATTGATATTGGTTTTATACCGTGGAATCAGGTTTGCTGATCCCCTGACCTCAACTTTGAATGCATTACCATAGATAATTTTAATAGGGTTAGCACCGCTGCTGTGTACCCCGGTAAATGTACCGGGATTACGTACTTCGGTTATGATATTTCCATCAGCAACCAATCTGTCTTTGGTGCATGAAAAAAAGAATAAACTGATAATTGCAATAAATAAAGTAGTTCTCATGATTTTTATTTTTTAATTGTTATAATTCTGTTAATTAGGTGTTTATGTATTGTTTTTATGATATTTAAATTAGAATAAGAGGTTAATTCCGGCATTAAATCCGATGTAAATCCCTTCGAAATTATTGCCCCAGCGATTCTCCCAGGTGCGGATATATTTATCGGTGATCGCCCGGCCTTCTGTTGTATTGGTAGTTACATAGTTGAATGTTGGTCCGCCGAATAGCTCCAATCCCCGAACAGGTCTTAAGGATGGCATTAACCGAACCGAGGATTTGAAATATTCACCCGGTTTGAAACTTTCCAGTGTTTGGGTGATTATCTCAGCGTTCATTCTGAAAACCGAAGTATTTAAAAAATGTGCCCCTAATCCAGCTTCAAATGCATATACTTCTTCCTTGTTACGAAAATTATATCCGGCCGCAATAATTCCGTATAACACTTTACCACCGGAGCGAAATGAAAGCATACCGGTTTCATTTTCATCAATGCTAATTCCAATGCCTTTCTCTCCATGCCTGATAATATTGATAATGCCAAGAGGATAATCACTGCTGTCGGCAATATTGATAAAACCTGCGGCCTGCACTCCACTTACTTTTCTGGCAACATTTATAAAACCTGCAAACTGTGAGCCTTTTACATCCTCTGCAGTATTAATAAAACCAGAAAATTGTGAGCCCTGAATTTTATGTGATACATTACTGAAGCCGGCAAACTGTGGACCAGTTACATCCCTTGCAACATTTGCAAAACCCGCTAACTGAGCTCCCTGGACATCTGTGGCTTTGTTTAAAAATCCGGAGAACTGGGCACCTATGACCTTCCCTTTAGAAATATTGCTGAATCCGGCAAATTGCAATCCTTTAGCTTCGGCATAGCTATTCATAAACCCTGCAAACAGCGTCCCTTCTGCCCCTTTACCAACATGATTAGAGAAACCGGCAAATAGCATCCCTTTGACATCGTTCTTTACGACTGAGGATATTCCTGCAAAGGAAAAGCCTCTTTCTGCAGCAGAAAGCCCTGCAATCAAATTCAGCGAGAAGTAATTGGTATCAGCAGCTGCATGGGTTCCATTGGTACTGATTGGGTAGGCAAAACCTATATTAACCTTATCAGTTTGTAATTTCTGAGCATTAGCATAAGAGCTAATTGCTAAAATGGGCATGGCAAAAATAAATTTGCGTAAGCCCGGATAGTTGTTAATTTTTATATTCATTTCTTTAATATTTCGGATGAGACAGGTAAAAGAAGTTTTACCCCTATGCCGGATGAAAAAAAAATTTTTTCGTCCTCTTTCGATGTGAACAGGATCGATTCTACTTAATAGCAAGTGTTTTGCTTGTTAAACCAGATTGCAGCGGATACCGGCCAGTGATTAAGGCCCATTGCATTATTTAAGAGTCCACTTAGACTCTTTGGGTTAAAATCGCTGTGTGGAATATGGGGTTCCCGCTCGCGGAAATGACAAATATTGTTGGGAGGTGAGGAGATCTCGGCCTTCACTGGAATCGCAATTCAAACCTAAACACTTGATATTGGATTTGTTTGATTTGTTAATCCGATTCCGGCGAAGGCCGGAATCTCCCTAAATATCTCACCGGAATTGTCAGCGAAAGCTGGAACCTACCTAACTATTTGTCATTCCCTTTGCTAAAAGCTGAAACCTACCTAACGATATGTCACCCCCTTTGGTAAAAGCTAGAACCTGCCAATCCAAAATAAAGACATTATAATAAAAACTGAGGAGAACAATCGAAAACCCTGCTTCCATCTGGAATGTACTCAACAGGTATCCAAACTAAAGAAACTCTTATACCACCTCACAAAACCATCTTAAACCCAATCATTAAATAGTATATTCCAAACAAGGTGTTTTTCAGAAACAACTCAAATCCACACTGAATTTTATTCTATGCCCATTAAACCTTAATTTTATTATCTTTCGAGCCTGAATTAGAAATTTAAATATTAATGAAATCATTTAAGATCCTGTTTGTTCTGTTATTTATAAGTCAGATCACTTTTGCCCAAAGCATTGTCAATCTGATCAATCGTGCCGATTCTTTTTTCGACACGATGGATAAGGGTAATTTTGAAGAGGCACATGGCTTTTTTGATGAGAGTGTAAAAGCTCAAATCTCTGCAGATGAATTAAAGCTTTTCTGGCTCAGGCTGGGAAACAGCCTGGGAACCTATGAATCTGTAGATGGTGCCAAGAACTCTGTTAAAGGTGATTTTTTTGAGGTTACCCTGACTTGCGGATTCTCAAAAGGTTCTCAAACATTCACTTTCGTTTTTAATAAATCTGAAAAACTTTTAGGATTCTTTGTAACGCCCCAAGCTGCTGAGGCAGAGTATGTGGCTCCGGCTTATGCAGATACTACACTTTATTCAGAGAAAGAGATCAGCATAAAATTTCAGGAAGGTCAGATGGCTGGTGTTTTTACCAGTCCGAAAAATTTAGCCAGCTTTCCTGTAGTTATTATGGTTCATGGTTCCGGTCCCTCTGATATGGATGAAACAGTTGGACCCAATAAACCATTTAAAGATCTGGCGGCAGGACTCGCCGCTAAAGGCATAGGGAGTATCCGCTATGTGAAAAGGAGTATGGTTTACCCTAGATCCTTTAATAAAGCATTTACCGTTAAGGAAGAAACAATTGACGACGCATTGACTGCAATTACCCTGGCCAGTACCTTACCCGGTGTAAACAAAAGCCAGATATACCTTTTAGGACATAGTCTTGGAGGTATGCTTGCCCCCAGAATTGCCGCTCTTGCACCTTCATTAAACGGAATCATTCTGGCAGCTGCTCCGGCGAGAAAATTATCTGATTTAATTGCTGAACAGAATATTTTCATTTACAAAACATCCGGTGATACCACTGCAGCAGGTAAGCAGCAATTCATTGAATCATCCAATGAAATTGACAGGTCAAGACTTCTTAAACTTGGCGACATTGCTCCGGATTCAGTGATATTAGGTGCACCGGCATCTTACTGGATTGATTTAAATAATTATGATCAGTTGGCCACATCAAAAAGAATTAAAAATCGTATGCTCATACTTCAGGGAGCAAATGATTTTCAGGTTTCCGTACAGGATTTTAATATCTGGCGAACCACGCTGGCTGCAAATAAAAACGCAGCCTTTAAGCTTTACCCTGACCTTAACCACTTATTATCTTCCCAAAAGGAAAAAGGAAACGGTGTCCAGTACCGTACACCGGCAAATGTTAGTCCGATTCTGATCAATGATATTTCACTTTGGATAAAAGGTAAATAAATAAGCATTCCATTAAATTCAAAAGCTCCGGCAATATTTTCCGGAGCTTTTGTTATTTAAAACGATTTCCTTAGCTGTTCCAGGGTCCGGTGATGGCCAGTGTAAGTCCCGGAGACTGAATATTGACGAACAAGGTTTTGCCTGAGGGTGAGAAAACCGGACCAGCAAATTCTGATTTGGGATATCCGACATTTTTTGCGATCACATAGGTCTTACCTTCGGGAGTAATTCCAATAATTCTGGCATCCGATTTATCTTCACAAATGATCACATCACCCCATGGGGCTATAGTCAGATTATCACAACTTTGGAATGTATCTACATCATTTGACTCAAGAAATAATTCCAGTTTCCCGGGGGCTTCCCCTTCACGATCATGACCTTCAAACTTACTCGGAATATATTTAAAAATCTGCCCGTAACTTTTATGCCCACCGTTAGTGCAGGCAAAAAATAGTTCATTCTTTCCGTACCAGATTCCCTCTCCGCGGGCAAAGCGGGCAGCGCCCTCCTTATAACCTCTTATACGCAGATCATCATCTGGTGCTTCTACATTATCAAGATCGATCCAATGAACATCAAAGCTTTTCCTTTGCGGAAATTTATCGGTGTTCAATTTTTCCCAATTCCTGGTATCAGCACTTGCCCATTCATTAATAACCAGACATTGCAATTTGCCACCCTTGTGAAGATCGCCAAACTTATTTGGCAGGTAACGATAAAATAGACTATCACCACTATCCTCGGTTTGATAAACTATTCCTTCCGTCGGATGAACTGCAACCGCTTCATGTACAAAACGGCCCATAGGCTTGATTGGAACGGGTGCGGTTAAACCAACCTTATCGGATGCAAAAATTTCGAAATTATAGCCATGATCCTGTTCAAGATTTCCTTTCTCCCCACCTTTAATCAAGGTACTTTCTTCACAGGTAATCCAGGAATTCCATGGTGTAATACCTCCCGCGCAATTTCTTACTGTCCCGATGAGACTTAAATATTCGAGCTCTACTTTCTGCAGTTTTTCATCATAAACCATCGTACTAGTACCACCATAACACAAACTCTCTGCTTTGCCGAAATCATAAATATTTTTTCTGTCGACTTTTCCCAGCAGTTCATTATTTTTCCCAAATGGACCGTTAGCTATTGCCCCGGGTGAGAGTTCGTGATTTCTTATCAGAATGGTTTTATTATTCTTCCACTTGAATACACCCATTCCATCAAATGCTCCCGGGACAGAATACCCATCGTTCATTAGATCATCTTTACGGGATATCACTTTTGCGGTAAAACCATTGGGCAGACTTAAAATATCACCTTGCCTGTAAGTTAAAGGCCCATAATTGCGTAGAAAACTGCCTTCTTCAATAAATCCTAAGGCGGCCGCATTGGCTGCAAACTGGCTTAAACCAAGAAAGCCAAGACTTACCAGTCCTGAATTTCTGATAAAATCTCTTCTATTATTCTTCATTCAAATAAATTTAAACTTAATTTCTAATAAGATCAGGTATATAAATTCGAATGTATTCAGTAAAAAAGAATTAGATGTTATGTGTATGTTATTTAATGAATTATCCGACTCCTCTGAATACTCAGACCTTAGTCTTAATATTTGGCAAAAAGGCAGTAATTAATCCGATCAGCGGCATATAGGCACAGATCTGATATACATACTCAATGCTGTTGCGGTCGGCGATTCCTCCTAAAACTGCTGATCCAATCCCTGCCATTCCGAAAGCAAATCCAAAAAAGAGTCCTGAAACCATCCCGACTTTACCCGGAAAAAGCTCGTGTGCATAAACCAGAATGGCTGAAAATGCTGAGGCAAGAATCACTCCAATTGGAATGGTCAGAATTATAGTCCAGAAAAGGTTAGCATGAGGCAGCAAAAGGGAAAAGGGTGCAACACCTAAAATCGAACCCCAGATAATATATTTTCTGCCGAATTTATCGCCCAATGGGCCGCCAATGATTGTCCCGGCAGCAATCGAAAAAAGAAAAATAAAGAGATATACCTGAGAGTCCTGAACCGATACCCCAAATTTATGGATTACATAAAAGGTATAGTAGGTGGTCATACTGGTGAGGTAGATATATTTTGAAAAGATCAGCATCAGAAGAATAAGGACGGAAAAAATTACCGTTCTTCTTGGAAGATCATGTGTATGAACCATTTCTTTACCCGGTCGCTTCGCTTTGATCCTGATCTTACGTTTATACCAGCCGCCTATGTTGATTAGTAAAATAATAGCAAGCAAGGCCAGGGCAGAGAACCAGATAATATTTGATTGTCCGTAGGGTACAATAATCAGAGCGGCAAGCAAGGGACCAATAGAACTGCCAAAATTACCTCCCAGCTGAAAGATAGATTGTGCCATTCCGCGACGTCCACCCGAGGCCATATGAGCCATCCTTGAAGCCTCCGGATGAAAGATAGAAGAACCGATACCCACCATTGCAACAGAAAGGATCAGGATATCAAAACTTGGTGCCCGTGATAAAAATACAAGTCCCACAAGCGTGAATCCCATCCCGATTGCAAGAGAATAGGGCTGAGGTTTACGGTCGGTAAATAATCCAACAAAGGGTTGAAGAAGGGAAGCTGAAAGCTGGAAGGTCAATGTAATCAAACCAACCTGTGCAAAGCTCAGGCTAAACGTATCTTTTACTACGGGATAGATTGCGGGAATAATGGACTGTAAAGCATCATTCAATAAATGGGAAATACTGATTGCAATAAGAATCGGATAAACGGTCTTTCCGGAAATGGGATTTTTGTCTTTTAGAGCTAAAATTGGGGGCTGCTCAGTGACCTGCTTATTCATTGATATAAATGCTTCCTACAAATATCCGTTCTTAAATTTAAAAAAGCGAACTCCCCGGTTAAAAACGGAATACTTAAGCGGAATTTTTGGATTGGAACACTTCTCTCAATTGCCATACGGCTTTATTTTTATCAGATACATTGCCGATTCGGATAATATCGCACAAGGCTAACAATTTATACAGTATTCTATCCTTTCTGACAGCTTTGACGACCGAAGGATAAAGTGGTAAAATGCTTTGCCCGCGTTCTTTACCCTGATCATTAGCCCAAACCAGCTTTTCTTCTGAAGAAAAACTCAAATAAAGAGATGATTCTGAATGGGCCGTATACATTCCCTGCACAACCGGACCAAGCTGTGCCGGGAAAACATAGGGAAGTCCGAATTCCAGAAACTTTAGAAAAGCTTCACGGTTTACTAATCTATTCTGGGGGTTCAGTAATCCTGCAATTGCAGAACGATTTAAAGATTCACTAATCTCTGAAGCTGAGATGAAGAGTTTTGAAGATAGGTCCTTAATCCTGATCTCCTGATCAGAATCAATTACGAGTTTCAAAAGTAGTACGATATCCTGAGGGCGCATGCCCTTATGCTCTTTCATACGAGAAAGTTAAGCATATTTTATTTAATTCGCAATTCGCGAAAAGGCTCTGAGGTTCAAGGCCGAAGTGATAAGTGATGTGGCACAAAGGACAGGAAATACAACAGACTAGAGTCAAAGGGGGCTAGACTCGCTGCCTGTCAGTGCGGGCCTGATCCGCTGTCAGTGCGGACCTGATCCGCACTACATGACAAGTGATTTGGCACTCAAAGAGAGGAAATCAAAGCATAACCGCGTCACAACGGGCTTCGCTGGGTTGTCACTGCGGACCTAATCCGCAGGCACTATAACGGCGCCCCCACCTGTATATCACACCTATGCCCAGGTTGACCGTGTGGTGGATTAACCTTTAAACCTGCAGGAACAGGCGCAGGCATCGCAGGTGTTGACTGGATATTTTGAGGATTCGCCGCCGGAACAGGAGTTCCATCACTGTTCATCATAGGAGCTCCAACTGCCAGATCACAACGATGACCCGGCTGACCGTGGGCAGGATTAATACTCGGATTTTCACCACCGGCCTGAGCTGGCATGGGAGGAATACCCTGGGTTGAAATGGCAGGTTTCGCTGCTTCATTTCGCTGATCCATCACAACGGCGATTACAGTTGCGCCTGCAAGGATTATCCCTCCGATTATAACGATAGTCTTCATTTTCTTCTAAATTATCCGGCATTCGGTCTTTAGACAGGATGCCGCTCATGCATGAATTACAAAATTACTAATAATTTAAACAATACAGGTTTGCCGGCCATTAAATTCCATTTACTAGCTTAGCGGAATAAAACAGTATAATTGAGATATTTTGTTCATATCGGCTATAAGGGTACCCATTATTTCGGCTGGCAGAGGCAGCCGGATAAACTGAGTGTTCAGGAAGTTCTGGAAAACAACCTAAACCGCATCTTTAAACAAAACATCACAATTCATGGCTGCGGCCGCACAGATGCCGGGGTGCATGCCAGCCAGTACTTCTTCCACATGGATATCGATAAGAGCTGGAACTTTGATCTGTTTTTCCGTCTCAACCGCATACTTCCGGATGACATTGCAATCTTTGATATTATCCCGATGGAAGCTCAACCGCATGCCCGCTTTGATGCCATCCAAAGGGTTTATGATTTTTTTATCCATACCTATAAAGATCCTTTCCTGAGCGAAAGCAGTTCACTTTACCCGAGGCAAGGTTTCGATCTCAATCAAATGAAAAAAGCAGTGGCCCTGCTCCCGCAATATGAAGATTACCGTGCATTCTGCAAATCACCCGATAAGAATGAACATACGAAATGCCATGTTTCATCTGCCAGTCTGTTTACAAATAGCAGTGGCGACAGAATTCGTTTCCGCATTTCATCCAACCGGTTTCTGGGCAGGATGATTCGCATCATAGCCCGCAAACTTATCGAAATAGGTGATGGTAACTTGAGTGTGGATGAATTTGAAAGCCATCTGATCTCAAAAAATATTCCTTCAAAAATTTTGCCAGCTCACCCTCAGGGACTTTTTCTCTCAAAGGTTATATACCCTTATCTTGACCTCGAGCCCAAAGCAAAGTTTTGGGGTCTGGTGGAGGATTCCTACTGGCGGGAAGTGTGATAAGGCTAAAAGCCGAAAGTTAAAGGGGATTGTACTAATCTTTTCACTATTTCCATTAGGAATGTTAGGGGCTTATTTGCATTTTTAAGATGCGATAATATTGTAAGGACTGAACCTATGGCCAGAAAACGGCAATTTGACAAGCTAGTGCTTAGTAAGTGTTATAAATGAGTAATTTAGAATAAAAAATAATCCGATGCACAGAAGAGATTTTGTAAAACTAGGCAGTATTATTGCCGCAACAGCCGTACAATCTGATGTATACGGCGGAGAAATTCCCCAAAAAACAGCAGCGCTTGCAGGTAAAACTGTTGATTTTGTAAATGATGGCGTGCCTTTGAGTCCGAAAGAGTATGGCGAGCTATTAATGAAACTGGCCGATGAGGGAAAGATCAAAACCGACTTCTATTCAAACGGTGGTGTGGTTGAGGAACTGGAAAACAGATTTGCAAAACTAATGGGTACTGAATCTTCAGTTTTCATGCCAACAGGAACCCTTGCCAACCATATGGCCTTGCGACGCCTCGCAGGAAACAACCGCAGAGTGATCTTACAAGAACAAAGCCACATCTATCAGGATACAGGCGATGGATGTCAGACCCTGAGTGCATTAAACCTCATTCCCCTCGGACTGAATACTACAGAAATGACTCTGGCTGAGATTGAAGAAGTGGTTGGTAAAACAGCAAAAGGCAGGGTTGCCTTAAAAGTTGGGGTGATCTGTATTGAGAGTCCGGTGCGCAGGCAGCAGGACCAAATGTTTGCTTTCGAAAACATGAAAGCCATTACGAATTACGCCAAAGCAAATGATATCAAAACCCATTTAGATGGTGCAAGGCTTTTTGTACAAGCAGCACATACCGGAATTGATCCTGCAACCTACGGTGCTCTGTTCGACACCTCCTTCACATCCATCTGCAAATGCTTTAATGCAGCCAGCGGGGCGGTTCTGGCTGGTTCAAAAGAATTCACTCATGACCTTTTCCATGAACGAAGAATGTTTGGTGCAGGAATTCCGGCGGTATGGCCATTTGCCGCGGTAGCCCTGCATTATGTTGATTCATGGATTGAGGAATATAAAAGTGCCTGGCAAAAAGCAGAGTATCTGTTTACTGAGATCCAGAAAGATGAGCGCTGCAAAATTGTTAAATACGACAATGGTTCACACATAGTACATCTGGACCTTAAAAACATCGATAAGAAACGATTTTCGGATGCGCTTGCCAAAAGAAATATCCGCCTTTCTGCGCCTGATCCATCCGGCTTTAACTTAAAAGTGAATATTTCCATGAACAGAATGACCGCTCAGGAAATTGCAGGTAGCTTTAAGGAAGCGATGAAGGAGGTGGGGTGAGATTGAAGGTGTTTAATCTTAAAATTTTGATTGAAATTGTCTGCGGGTATTTTGAAATACCAGTTAATAAATAGTAACTCCATTTTTTCGAAACAGTCTTCCAAAAATCAAGCTTGCTTAAAAATTTCGTTTCGAAATCAAAGATCCGGGCATAAATAAAGGATGATAAAATTACAGTAGTATCATTTAATTTATTGTGCTTGCGCTAGTTTTACTATCCTTGAACAGTAGTTAGCAGAAGGGCTAAAAGATGAACGCGACAAAGTGGAATATTTAGTAAAAGACCAAAAATTAGAATTAAAATATGAACCAGGCAAAGGTGCTTGGACATATCATATTCAAATACCTAACACGAAACACATTGTCGGGAAATGGGGTACATTAAAAGTATCAGGCACTATTGGCGACTATAAAATAAAAAGTATAAACCTGTTTACAATTACGGGACAAGACAAACTAATTTCAATAAATGACAAAATTAGAAAAGCAATCAACAAAAGTGGTGGCGACACTGTGACTGTAACGCTTTACTTTTAAAATTCAAAGGAGCAGATTACAGAGAAGGAAGTTTTAGAAACCTTTAAAGACTCAGACGTATTTAAAGCGTTCAAAAAAATGTCATAAAAAGAAAGAAACGACATCATTGGAAAAATTACTTCTTTGAAATCCGATGACAAATAAATAAAGATGATTTTGAAATTCATTGAACAACTGAGTCAAAACAATGATTAAGCAAACTTCTCTTGACTTCCTCTCTGAACTCAAACAGAATAACTCAAAGGAATGGTCGCTTTGATTAAATTTCATAATAACACTTCATATAAAACCTCCCATGTGTTTATCACCCTCGGGTATATCCAAAAAAGGTTTAAATTTAATTGCATATAACAAACCCTATTCAAGATTTGCATATAAACTTAACATGAAAAAACCGGCTTCATACTTCCTCATTTTAGTCCTGGGCCTTGCTTTAGGCATTTTTATCAGCCAGAATGAAACGATATGGAATACGCTCAAAAAGCCTTTTACCGATAGTTTTACACCCTTTGATGATGCCCGTAAAAGCAATTGGGATGCCGATTTTGAAGTTGTTGATATAAAATCCACACTGGATAATTCTTTACAAAAAGCCTATTTCTTAAAATCTAAATCTTCTTCCCCTAAAGCACTGGTAGTGAGTCTACATTCATGGAGCGGTAATTATGAGCAGAAAGATGAACTTGCAACACTCTCCAAAACAAAAGATCTGAACTATATCCATCCGGATTTCCGGGGGGTGAACTGGACTAAAGATGCCTGCTGCAGTGACCTGGCTATGGCCGACATTGATGATGCGATCGATTATGCGATCAAAAATTCCAATGTAGATCTTTCCAGGATCTATGTTATAGGTTCGAGCGGAGGTGGATATGCAACTTTGGCAACCTTTATGAGATCAAAACATTTGATCAGGCGCTTTTCTGCCTGGGTTCCGATTTCTGACCTCCCTGCCTGGTATGCTCAAAGTAAAATCATGGGGACAAAATATGCGGAGAACATACTGGATTGTACGAGCTCTAAAGACAGCCTCAATCTGGATATTGCAATAAAGAAATCGCCTATCTATTGGAAAACTCCGGTTGAAAAATTGAACACAACAGAATTTCAAATATATACAGGTGTTTACGATGGAATTCAGGGTAGTGTACCGATTACTCATTCAATTAATTTTTACAATAAAGTATTAAAAGACAGGCTGATAAGTGATAGTTCCATGTATGTAAGTGATTCTGAGAAGCTAAACTTACTGGAATACAGAAAGGCACTTGGCGAATTCGGAAGTATTGCGGGCAGAAAGATATTTCTGAAAAAACAATCCGGCAATTTAGGCCTGACCATTTTTGAAGGAAACCATGAAATGCTGACTGAATATGCATTTAACCAACTCACAAGAGAGTAGGCTGATTGATTTCTCACTCATTTATGAAAAGATGTTTTTACATTTTTTACACAATTAACTCTCAATATTCCAATATCTTCGACATTTGAAAATTAAACTAACCATTAAATCATGAAGAAAATATCAACCTTGTTTACTGCAGTACTATGCAGTTTGATCACGCTGAATGCTGATGCTCAGCTTCGAATGCCACAAGCCAGTAGTTCACAAACAATTGTTCAGGAATTCGGCCTTGGAAAAGTTACTATTAAATATTCACGCCCCAATATCAAGGGAAGAAGTATTTCAGCCGACTTGGCACCTTATGGTGAAGTATGGCGTACAGGAGCCAATGATGCTACGGTAATCAGCTTTAGCGATGAGGTTACACTTGAAGGAAACACTGTGGCTCCTGGTGAATATGCATTATTTACGATCCCCGGTAAAGATGAGTGGACCATAATTTTGAATAAGGAAACAAAACAGTGGGGTGCTTACAGTTACAAACAATCAGAAGATGTTTTACGTTTTAAGGTTAAAACGGCTAAACTTAAGGAGAAAGTAGAAACCTTTACAATCACTTTTAACGAGGTAACAACCTCAACAGCAAGACTTGATTTAATATGGGGCAATATCAGAGTACCTGTAAATATGACAACAGATGTTGATTCGAAAGTAATGGCCGGAATTGATGAGGCCATGAAAGGAGAAAAAAAACCATATTATCCTGCTGCAATTTATTATTTTGAGAATGGCAAAGATTTGAGCAAGGCATTGGAATGGATCAGCATAGCAGAAGCCACAGACCAGAAAGCACCATGGTTCAAATACCAGAAAGCCCGTATTCAGCTAAAGATGGGAGATAAAGCAGGTGCTGCGCAAACTGCTAGGGCTGGAATTGAAGCTGCCAAAGCAATGAACAATGCTGAATATATCCGCCTGAATGGAAAGATTCTTGCTGATGCCGGTGGTCGCTAGTCAAAATTTTAAATCATAAAGCCTTCTAATGAAGGCTTTATGATTTATATACCTTCTGATTATTAATCCATTTATTCCTCTGAACTATGAAGTGGGCTTTCGCAATACAACGCAAGATCCGGCTGGCCATCGTGCTTGCTATCATGATGCTTTTTGTCATTCTATTTAGTTTGATGGAGTCGTACAATGTGAGCGCTATTTCTAAATCTTTTAACTCGATTTATGAAGACAGACTTATTCCTGCAGTTGATCTTTATGCAATTTCAGGTCATATACATAACAAACGCAATAAACTGGTAGCTTTCCTTTTTATTGGCAATATAAGTCAGGAAGAAATTAGTCTTTCGTTGAGAACTTCAAATAAAAAACTGGATTCACTGATCAGCAAGTATGAGACCACGTATCTGGTAAAGGCGGAAACCAATCACCTTCAAAATCTTAAAAAAAATCTTAAAACCTTTGAAAGGGATGAATTGCTTCTGATCAATGCCGCTTCAGAGAATAAAGAGCTTGCAAAAACCCTTTATCTGAATACTACGGTACAGCTTTATGATGAACTGGATAAAGATCTGATCGAACTGACAAAAGTTCAATCTGAAATAGGTAAAGAATTGCAGGCAGAATCGGTCAAGAGCCAGTTGAGTTCTGACTTTATTTCCAGACTTCAGATTATTATTGCAATTATTCTGGGACTGATCATCATGATTCTCATTCTTACAGACAAACAAGTTGTGCTTAAGCAGGAGAAATTTAACCTGAATTGATTGCTGAGAGAGGGCTTGGATTCAGTAAGAATAATCTGAATCTTACAAAAGTTTAATACTTAACCACATGCCCTGTTTCCTCAATAGCCCGGATAATCTCAACTTTTAACAGTGTATCAGGACAGCCAACCTCTGCCCTCCCTCTTTCTGTAATGACATGAGTGATACCAAGCTTTTTGATGGAGTCAGACACCGCCTGTTGCTTATGCATTCGGGTCATGGTTGGAATTTCAAATAATACGGTTTTCATTTTTTAAATAATTGAGTAACTGTATTTAAGACGCTGGGCTTCAGTAAAATGCTACAGTTAGGAGAAATTATTTTTTTATAATTTTATTTAATTCAATATTTCATCAGCAGAGATCTCAATGCCATTAAATAATTTGGCAGGAACCGGTACCAAAGCAAACTTTGCCTTAATACGACCAAGGCTTTCCGGTACTTCATTTATTGCAGTCTCTTCCCAAATTTTAGCCGGAACTGGTACATAAAACGTTCTGTAATCTTTAGCTAATTCTGCAGGAACTTCTGCATCAGGATTTCCCCAAACAAATTCAGCTACAGGTACCAAAGCCAATTTGGCTTTTACAAATTTCAGGTTCTCAGGCACTTCAAAATCATTTGTTGTCCAATCACGCGGCGATACCGGAACATAGGAATGCATGCAATTTGTTGAGTGATCATCCATGTGTTTTACATTTGCGAATGATTCAGTATTCAGAAAAAGGATAAATAATGCGATTAGTGTGTTTAGTATTGTTTTCATAATATTTTCGTTTTGTTTCCTCAAATGTAGATCGGATATCAGAGCCAGCATATAGGAATTAGGCAGGTAAGGCTGAGAACTCGGTGAAAAAGGGGAAAATATCGGTGAAAATGGAAATTGATTTTTTTACCGTGGAATGGGAATAGGAAATGGGGAATAGGAAATAGGGAGTGGGAATTCCGGGGATTTAGGAAAGTAGCTTCTGACGAAGTAAGAATTCAAGCTGATCATTAGAAACAGCCAGTTTACTGTTCATTTCCTTAATCTCTTTATTTGCCTGATAAACTTCAAATGCTTTTTTTATTGTTTCATTGAGTTCCTGCTCACTCCAGGGCTTACTGAGGTAATGGTATATTTTACCTTTATTAACCGCATCAATAACCGCATTCATATCTGCATAGCCGGTTAGCAGGATCCGGACAGGATCGGGATATTTTTCAATGATCTTTTCCAGGAATTCAATTCCTGTCATATTAGGCATTCGCTGATCAGTAATGATAATTTCAACTGATTTGGTTTCTAAAATTTTAATTGCAGCATCTGCACTTGATGCAATCAATACATTATATTTAAGCCTGAAAGTTGCCTTGAATGATACTAAGTTATTTTCTTCGTCATCAACATATAGTATATCGATCTTTTTATCAGACATTTGTTACAACATTAAAATTTTAACAAAAATAAGTATAAATAATAAAATGCTTACAATTTATCGCGTAAATTAAATTGCGTAACATTTTTTTAATGAAATTATCAAATATGAATACAGGCATCCTTCGGAAGGATAATGCTGAATATACCATCTTAAAATGGAAATAGAATTTAACAACGGCAATCCGGTAGTCAGATTAAGAGCTTTTAGGGCAATTGATGATCGCAGATCATGTGAGTTGTTTGTGGAGGGCCATAAACGGGTTTTAACGAGCATAGGAGTTGAAAAAGTAACCTCATCCAACAACGAATGGATGGACAATCCCGCTGCCTTTGTCATGATTGTGGAATCTCTGGATAAACAAAATGTTTACGGAGGTGCAAGGATACACGTTGCAGGGGGATCTGAGCCACTTCCTATTGAGCAGGCTACCGGAGCACTTGATCCTTCCATTTATGAACTGGTATGGAAGTATGCCCAGAAAGGTACAGGTGAGGGTTGCGGACTTTGGAATTCAAGAGAAATCGCCGGTTATGGTATCGGCAGTATTTTTTTAACAAGAGTGGGGGTAGCTATGTCAAGGCAAATCGGACTTGATTCATTATTTGGGCTTTGTGCTCCATACACTGTAAAGATGGCTCAGAGTGTTGGCTATGAAATTGAATATGGAATAGGGAATAATGGTACCTTTTATTATCCAAAACTCGATCTTGTTGCTACAGTTTTAATTTTGAGAGATCTTGAGAACCTGAGTGCAGCTGATGATGAAAACAAGGAAGCCATCATATCCTTGCGTCAAAATTTAAAATGTGTCCGTATTGAAGAGCTTAGGAATAAAAAAATTGAAATCCACTACGATATCGAAATACCAAATATGGATAAATGGGATTTACAGGCAACCATAGCAAATGCTAAGAAATTGACTTCTACCGAGAGCATTGACGAGCAACACATCAATTTACTGTAAATCTGATTATAAAATTTGCCAATATCTGGTATTTTGGTACATTAAACATTATTACATAAATCTATTCTACCTATGAATACCAGGCTTTCTGAGCTGATAAAAGCATCCGGACAGATGCAACTTGTTTATAAACCTATATTTTTCAGAATAACTGACCCCTCAGAAAAATTAGCACTCGATCAGCTAATTGAGAATCAGGTTTCTTTTTTTCATGATGAAATTTATGGTCAGTTGCAGGAACTGGTTAAAATGAAAAATCCGGCAGTCCGAATAAAAACCAAGGAATATCCCGAAATGATCCAAAAACATTTGGGAGGCCGCGACATTCATTCTTATGGTGTATGGGTTTATTATCCATGGAGCAGGCGACTTGTTCATATGCTGGATGAGGAAGAATTTATTAAGGTACGCAGTAACCGAAATCAGTACAAAATAACTCTAAAAGAGCAGGAAAAATTAAGTACAAAGCGCATTGGAATCATTGGCTTATCCGTGGGTCAGTCCATCGCTTTAACATTGGCCATGGAGCGCGGTTTTGGGGAACTCCGTCTTACTGATTTCGATACACTTGAATTAAGTAATCTTAACAGGATCAGATCAGGTGTTCATAATCTTGGAATACCAAAAGTGGTGATTACAGCAAGAGAAATTGCCGAAATGGATCCCTTTTTAAAAGTGATTTGCTTTTTTAATGGATTGAACGAAGAAAATATGGATAGTTTCTTCATCGATAATGGGAAATTAGACCTTTTAGTTGATGAATGTGATGGCTTAGACATCAAAATACTGGCTCGTTTTAAGGCGAGGGAACTTCGAATTCCGGTTATTATGGATACCAGCGACCGGGGTATGCTTGATGTAGAACGCTTTGATCTGGAACTTAACCGACCTTTACTGCATGGAACCATTGAGAATGTTGATCCACAAAACATTAAAAATTTAAGTACAGAAGATAAAATACCGGTGATGCTACAGATGCTAGGAGTTGAAAACATCTCCTTGCGAGCTAAAGCATCAATGATCGAGGTTGAACAAACAATAAATACCTGGCCCCAGCTTGCGAGTTCAGTTGCCCTTGGAGGTGCTGTAGGTGCAGATGTTAGCCGGCGGATTCTTTTAGATCAGTATCATGACTCCGGACGTTATTATATTGATTTGGAAGAACTCATTGCTGATAAAAAAAGTGATTCTGAAGATAAACCGGTAACCAGACTGAACCCTTTCAAACCTTTAACCGTAGAAGAACTTGATAAGATCGCATCCAGAGTGCTTCCTCAGGTTATGCCAGATGATATTTACCCTGATAAAGAAATTATCAGCAGCATGGTGGCGGCAGCGGCAGCGGCACCCTCAACCGGAAACGACCAGCCCTGGAAATGGTATTATAAAAAAGGGACTTTGTTTCTTTTTGAAGATGAATTCAGGTCTTATTCATTTGGTGATTTTCAGAAAACAGCCTCTTTCATCACATTTGGAGCGGCTTATGAAAATCTGTATGTCCATGCCTTAAGTATCGGAATTGAACCCTATTATTCATTCTTTCCAGATGGATCTGCAGAAAAATTAGTTGTTACAATCAGATTCAGGAAACTAAATCCAAACCCGCTCAGTGATCTTTTAAAACCATTGGATCAGGCAATATTCAAACGCCATACCAACAGGATTATAGCTCCAAGGGCCGAAATATCAGGTGATATTTATAGCAGGCTGGCCACATTGGCCGAATCAGTACCCGGTGCAAAAGTCAGATTTTTTACGGATGAAAATGATATCAGGAGTATGGCCCGGATCATCGGAGCCTGCGACCGTATGCGATTGCTTCATCCTGAAGGGCATTACGATTTTGTTCATCGCGAAATGCGCTGGACTCCGGAGGATGCAGAAAAAACACTTACCGGCATAGATATCCGAACTCTGGAACTCGGAAATTCATTGATGGCAGCGATGGGTGTAATTAAAAGTGAAAAAGTGATTGATGCTGTAAAGCAGTTTGGAGGGGGTAATGCACTTGGCATGCTGGCAATGCGTACGCTATCAACAGCTTCGGCACTATGCATGATCAGCATTCCGGGATATGAACTTAAAAATTTCTTTGAAGGAGGCCGTTCTATGGAAAGGTTCTGGCTGGAGGCTACAAATCTCAATCTTGCTATTCATCCTGTAATTTCTCCTCTCTACCTTTTTTCACGTATTTTGCATGGTGATGGTGAAGGGCTGGATGAAAAAAACATCAAAGAGCTTCAATATCTAAGAGAAGCTTTTAATAAAATTGCCGGTACCGGGAATAACGATGCGGAAGTATTTCTTACAAAGATAGCCATAGCGAAAGAGCCCGTTTTAAAAGCTCATCGATTGCCTGTTAAAGATATTCTGAGTTTTGACGAATAGCTCAATGAACAATGGATTATTCAACTTTGAGATATTAAGAATGAAGAAGTACTACTGGATCCTTCTTGTTTTACCCCTGATTTGTTCAATGATGGCTTCTGCCCAGGAAGTAGTCATTTTTAAGGGTGGCAATCTGGTAATTGGTAATCACGTATCCATTTTTGAAGACAAAACTAACAGCTTAGGATTAAAAGAAGTTGTTGCTTCGGATGCTTTTGTAGCCTCAAAGGTACCGATTCCTAATTTTCAATTAAGCAAGTCAGATTTCTGGATCAGGTTCAGTATAAAAAATGAAAGCGATGAGGAGCAGATTTTACTTGCTCTTGAATATCCGATGCTTAGTACCTGTGAGTTCTATTCGATGGCGGATGGACAAGTTCAGAAATTAAGTTATGATGAGGCATTCTCCAAAAGGAAATACAAACATCAGAATTTCATTTTTGATATTAATCTTGCTAAAGGAGAGAGTTCGGTGTATTACCTGCGGGTAAAAAGCTCAGAACAGATTGTCCTCCCCTTAATTCTAGGATCAGCAAAAACTATGGCTGAAAAATTGGGCACCAATGACCTGGCCTGGGGAATTTTCATTGGCCTGATTTTGGTCATGGTTGCCTATAATTTCTTTATCTGGCTATCGGTTAGGGACTTCAGTTACTTTTATTATGTCTTTTATAGTTTGTTTGTTGGGCTAACACAGATTACCCTCAGCGGATATACCTATCGCTTCATTCTTTCTGATTCTCCAAAATTAAACCATCTCAGTATAATTCTGTTTGCCGGACTTGCAGGTGTAACGGGGAATCTGTTTATGATGCACTTTCTGCAAACCCGGGATAATACCCCCAAACTTCATAAAGCAACCTATGTTTCAATTTTTATTTACAGCGCTGCAATAGTACTGCGCTTGCTGGGTTATGATCAGGCAAGCTACCGGGCAATTGATATTGCGGCGGTAACTACTGTCTTGCTTACTTTCACTGTTACGATATCCCTTTCATTAAAAGGTTATCGTCCTGCAATTTTATTCCTGCTTGCTTTCAGTATATTTTTTACGGGATTATTATTATTTGTTCTTCGAAATATTGGAGTGCTACCGTATAACAACTTTAGTAATTATACCAAAGAAGGAGGTATTGCGTTAAATGTTGTTGTATTGGCCTTTGCTCTTGCCGATAAGATCAATACCTTTAAACGAGAAAAGGAAAGATCACAGGAAGAGACATTAAAGGCATTAAAGGAAAACGAGCGGATCATCCGTGAGCAAAATGTAATCCTTGAGACCAAGGTAACAGAACGTACTCAGGAATTGAGCCAGGCAAATTCAGACCTTAGCCAGACACTCATTGATCTTAAGGAAGCTGAAGGACAATTGGTAGAGGCAGAAAAAATGGCCTCTCTTGGACAATTAACTGCTGGGATCGCCCATGAAATTAATAATCCAATTAATTTCGTAACATCCAATATCACTCCTCTTAATAGGGACGTTGATATTTTAATCGACTTTATTGAGCAAATGGAAAAGATAGGTTTATCTGATCTGTCGGTCGAGGAAAAGAAAAAGCAGATCGAGGATCAAAAAGAGGAACTTGATTATGATTATTTAAAACTGGAAATATCACAACTTCTCAAAGGAATACACGAAGGAGCCTCCAGAACTTCCGAGATTGTTAAAGGATTGAGGGTTTTCTCACGATTGGATGAGGACGACCTGAAAAAAGCCAATATAAATGACGGACTCGATTCAACATTAATTGTCATAAATAATTTATTAAGTAACAAAATTGCACTGGAAAAGGTATACAGTGATATTCCGATGATTGAATGTTATCCCGGTAAACTTAATCAGGTATTTCTGAATATTATTTCTAATGCCATATATGCGATTAATAAGAAGTTTGGTGATGAACAGGGGGGTATCTTGAAAATAAGTACAAGTTATAATGAGAAAAGCATATTTGTGAAAATAGAAGATAATGGTATTGGAATGGATGAAATCACAAAGAAAAAGATCTTTGAACCCTTTTTTACCACCAAAGATGTAGGCGAAGGAACTGGTCTTGGTATGTCAATTGCATATAATACCATCAAAAGACATCAGGGCGAAATACAGGTTCACAGTACTCCGGGCCTTGGAACAGAATTTATTCTTGAATTGCCAATTATTCTCGATCTTACAGAAGAAATTTAAGTGGAAAAGCAGGAAAAAATAAAAATTCTTTATGTTGATGACGAAATCAACAATCTGACTGGTTTTAAAGCATCATTCAGGATGAATTATAATATCATGATTGCAGTAAATGCAACGGATGCGATGCAGCATTTGAGTGCTCATCCGGATATCAGGGTTATCTTTTGCGATCAACGGATGCCCGGTAAGACCGGAGTTCAGTTTTTTGAAGAGATCAGAAGCCGTTATCCTAAACCCATCAGGATTTTGCTAACAGGATATACCGATATCGATTCAGTAATCGACTCCATTAACCTTGGTAATGTCTTCAGATATGTAAAAAAACCCTGGGCAGATGATGATATCCTTGGGGCCATCAATGAAGCCAATAAATTTTATGTTTCTAATTCATTGCTCGCAGTAAAGAACGAAGAACTACAACGAGCCTATGATGAGCTTGATAAGTTTTCCTACAGCGTGACACATGATATGAGAGGGCCTCTGTTGAGTGTCCTTGGTGCAATTGAAGCCGCCCAGCATATGGATGACATCAGCGATATCCGAAAAATGCTGATGATGATGAAAGATTCAGTCAGAAATTTGGATGACTTTATTCAAAGTATTCACGATTATTATAATCTGAACAGGGGCGAACTTGAAATTAAAGAGATTGATTTCAATGAACTGGTTGAAGAGCAAATCAAAATCTTTAATTTTACTTACCTGACAAGTGATGTCACTTTTAACACGAATATCATACAAAAAGAAACTTTCAGAGGTGATATTTTATCTGTGAAACTTATACTAAATAATCTTTTGTCTAATGCCTTTAAATATCAGAGAAAAGATAATAAGAATAAAACCGTTGATCTGAATATACTTGTTGAAAACGGCTATGCTGTAATCGATGTTATTGATAATGGTGTAGGTATTGCTGAGAATTACCTTGGCGACATTTTTAACATGTTCTTTAGGGCAAGTACTCAGGAGGTTGGTTCGGGATTTGGATTATATAATGTAAAAGCTGCGGTAACTAAATTAAATGGAAAAATTACCGTAAATTCAGAAATAAATAAGGGAACACATTTTAAGGTTCTGGTACAAAATAAATGAGATGTCGGCTCAGATTCCAAACTTTATTATAATCGATGACAGCCGTCTGGACTGTTTTATTGCCGAAAAGATCATACAAAATTCGGGAACTTATTCCAGCGTCAAGTCTTATATGGAAGCCACAGTGGCTTATGAAGCAATTAAAAATGGAAATATTGGAGATGATTCAATCATCACAATAATTATTTTGGATATCCAAATGCCTGTAATGAATGGCTTTCAATTCGTAGAAGCATTTGAAAAGCTCCCCAAAGAGACTCAGGCTAAATTTGCAATTTTTTTATTCAGCTCATCAATCAATGAGAACGACAAGAACCGACTTGGCAATTATCCTTCGATCATACGTTTCTACAGTAAGCCCATTTCCAAAGACACTGTTGCCCAAATAATAGAACAGGTCTGATAAAATTAATCCAGAATTATTTGAACTTCATTTTAAACCCAATACGCTAATTCCTTGCTCAAATATTACATCTACTGGAATCCCCTTTTTGCTTAAGCGATCGAGATCAGATTTTAGTACATTTTGAACCAGTGCCATTTCCTTCTGAACCTTTTCAACGGCAGCCTTGTCGCCATTTCCCTGAAGTGTTAGTATTTCCCTGCTCAAATCATTCATTGCCAGCTCAAACTTCTCATAATTCACTTTGTACCTTCCATCTTCAGTCCTTTCAAATGCCCCTTTTTCATTAAAAAAATTAAAACAAAGCATATTGGCCTTTCCATGTGCTTCACCTGCACCAAATCGAACTGAACGTAAGATACCTGCCATGAATGTGGTATAATAATCTTTAATATCCCCTTCAAGTTCACCCTTTTTAAGCAAACTACTAACCATGTAAAGTCCAAGAATATCAGCTTTTCCTTCTTCGAGCCAGGAATACTGTTCTTGTAATGCTTCTCTTACAAAACCTTTACCATTAATTGTTGATTTGATCCCCAATCCGTGAGCAACTTCATGAAACATAACATTGGCAAAAAAAGCATCAAAACTAAGGAGTTTTTGCTGACTTTCATCAATTAGTTCAGCAGATATAGGCAGCATTATTTTATCAAACTTTGCCCGCATCGCATTCTTTAATTGTGAACGCCTTGTCCCCTTCTTCTGCTGAATTATTTCATCATTCGGTAGGTTAACAGCAATGGTCTTACCGCCCGAATTACCATCCCCGGCATAATAAACCACATCAAATGCTGCAAGTTGGGATGAAGTTCCCGGCGATTCCTTCTTATAAGCCGCATCAACCGGAAGTCCCTTTTGAAGTTCTGGCAACATAGCTACGTACTTTTCCAAACGTTTGCTCCACTCCTTGTCTTTTACAAGCACATAGCTTTCAAAAGCAGCACGAGCATTGAATAATCCATCTTCATAATTCTCAATCGGGCCAATGATAATATCCAGCCCGCTATTGGTCATATCCATCCATGCAAAGTCACTGGGCGTATAATTATCAGTAAGAAAAGCTTCTGCTCTTAAAGTCAGATATTTTTTGAGTTGAGGCTCCGCTGTGATATTTGCTGCCTGTAAAAGAAGATCAGCTGCCTTTTTAAGTTCATCTTTAAAATAAACACTGTATGGAATGGATATCAGTTTTCCTGACTCGTTTCTGCGTATCATTGAATACAAACCCTTTTTATCAGCTACATCTGATTTTTCCAGGTCCTCACGGGTCATATCGGCTGGATAGTAACCCGAGCCTAATGGTTTAGTCCCAATACCTTTTACAAACGGTTTATTATCATTTAAACGATCCCATGGTCCGTAATTGATCCTGATAAATTCTCTGGTTTTTTCATCTTCCACAATTGCCAGCAAACTATCCCGCTGCGGATAACTTTGCATCCAAAAAAGTTTATCCATTACCTCAGCAGCCCTGATTAGAAGTGGTAAAACTTTGCGCTCATTCTCACTAAGCTTATCAATATCTGTTGTAAGCCTCACCTTTGCGTAAATTGGAAGCCTTTCTGCCACATAAGCTTCCAAACTATCCTTTTCCTTCGAAATCTGTTTATCAGAATTATTTGAGCAGGAAGAAATAAAGAAAATAGCCATTGATCCCAAAATCAGGGTATCTTTTAAATTAAATTTCATTTTCGGCTTAGTTTAAGGAATAATAAATATAGTAAAATAAAGCTTGGGGTTCCAAAAGCTGAACTTTGTGGCCTTAAAATACAAATCATTCAATCTTGATCGGGAATAGCCCCATTTGAATTTCAGTTTTGGGATATCATTTTAGAAATTTGTTCCCGCAGATTAAAACCGAACTCACTGAATTCAAATTATCTTACTTTCCGCTTACAATCCGCTAATAATTAGAGCAATAAAGTGTTTAGATTTGCCGAAATATCGTACATATACTGATGTTGCTGTTTTTTACCCTTTATAATTGATCGATGCCCAATTCGAAAAATTTATTGCTGTTTGGCTTTCTGCTTTTCTTCTGCTCTTTAAGTGTAAACGCACAGGATAACTATACCATAAACGGAGTTGTAAAGGATTCCCTTTCAGGTGAAACCCTGATTGGAGTTACACTTAAATTTACCGCATCAAGCCAATCAGGTACCAGCACCAATGCCTATGGTTTCTATTCCTATAAATTAAGTCCGGGTGAATATAATCTGAGCGTAAGTTACATTGGATACAGATCTATAAACAGAAAAATTAGCATCAATTCAGATATCCGGCTTGACATTAATATGGTCCCTGAAAACGTTCTTGAAGAGATAGTGATCAGCGCTGAAAAAAGAAATGACAATATTGTCAACGCTCAGATGGGTGTTGCCAAGATCAATCTGAATGAAATCAGAAATGTTCCAGTACTTTTCGGTGAACGCGACGTTTTGAAAACCCTTCAGCTGCTTCCGGGAATAAAATCAGCCGGAGAAGGAAACAGCGGGTTTTATGTTCGGGGAGGTTCAACCGATCAGAACCTGATCCTTTTAGATGAAGCACCTGTTTACAATGCTTCGCATTTACTGGGCTTTTTTTCAACTTTCAATTCTGATGCAATTAAAGATGTCAGTGTTTTTAAGGGTGGTATGCCTGCACAATACGGCGGAAGGCTTTCTTCTGTACTCGACATCAGGATGAATGATGGAAATAAAAAGGAGTTCACTGCCGAAGGGGGTATTGGATTAATATCATCCAGATTAAAAGTTGAGGGCCCGCTGATTAAAGACAAAAGCTCTTTCATGATCAGTGGCCGCAGAACTTATGCCGATGCCTTTCTGGCTCTTTCAAAAGATAGTTCCATCAATAAAAATATCCTCTATTTCTATGACCTCAATGCAAAAGTAAATTACCAGATTGACGAAAAAAATACACTTTACCTTTCGGGATATTTCGGTCGTGATGAACTGGGGCTTAGTGAAACTTTTGGCTTCGACTGGGGCAATGCTACTTCAACACTGCGCTGGAATCATTTATTCAGCAATCGCTTATTTTCTAATACTTCGCTGATTTACAGTAATTATAATTATGTAATTGAGAACTTTCTGGAGGAGAATAACTTCAAGGTAAATTCCTCCATCAGGGATTTGAATTTAAAGCAGGACTTTCAGCTTGCATTAAATAATAGCCACAATATTCGTTTTGGACTCGATCTGATACACCATACCATCGCGCCCGGAAGTATAACTGCAAGTGCCACCTCCAGTGTAAATGAAGTAACTATTGAAAAGCGTAAAGGAAGTGAAATCGCCGCCTATATCTCAGATGAATGGGAAATCAATGATAAGTTTAATTTGGTTTATGGCTTAAGAGCAAGCTCGTTCTATCTTTTTGGTCCGGGTGTTTTTCCTACCTTCGACAAAGAAGGTAATACAACTTCATCAAAGAAATACGATTCAGGACAATTAGTAAAGTCTTATTTCAATCTTGAACCCCGTATTTCTGCTAGCTTCCAATTGAATGAATTTTCTTCATTCAAAAGTTCCTATACCCGCAATACTCAGAATCTGCATTTGATGTCAAATTCCACAGCAAGTTCTCCAACTGATTTGTACATTATGAATAGTAATAATGTCAAACCCGAAATTGCCGACCAGATTGCTCTGGGATATTTCAGAAATTTTAATGATGATAAATATGAGTTTTCAACAGAACTGTATTTCAAAAATATGCAGAATCAGATTGATTACAGAAGCGGAACCGATCTGAGAGGCAATACCAATGTTGAAGCAGACCTGCTTTTTGGTGATGGAAGGGCTTATGGTATAGAACTCTTTGTTAAAAAACGATTTGGTAAATTAAATGGCTGGGTAGGCTATACTCTCTCAAAAACTGAGCGCAAATTTAATGACATTGATCTGGGTAAATGGTTCAATGCCAAACAAGATCGCACTCATGACCTTTCTTTGGTTGGTATATATAAAGCCAGTGAAAGGTGGACTTTCTCATCCACTTTTGTATTCAACACAGGGAATGCGGTTACTTTTCCGAGAGGAAAATATCAGCTCAACAATAAAACAGTGTATTATTATCCTGAGCGAAATTCTGACAGAATGCCCAACTATCATCGTCTGGATCTTTCGGCTACCCTCGAGGGTAAACCCAGCAGAAAATTACAATCCAGCTGGTCTTTTGGTATTTATAATCTATATAACCGAAAAAATGCATACTCCATAGATTTCAGAGACGACCCGGATAATCTGTCCAGAACTCAGGCTGTACGTACTACACTTTTCGGAATAATTCCTTCAATTACCTGGAATTTTAAATTTTAATCATGAAAAAGTATATTCAAAATATCAGACTATTCCTCTGCCTGCTTACCAGTGTCATACTCCTTTCTTCTTGTGAAAAAGTAATTGACCTCGAACTAAAAAATGCAGATCCTTTGATCGTCATTGAAGGAACTGTTAGCAATCTAAGTGAAAATCATTTTGTAAGGATTTCGAAAACAATTCCATTTGATCAATCAACAAGCTTCAAGGGTGTAAAAGGGGCACAGGTGACTTTAAAATCTTCGGCTGGCCTCTCAGTTTCATTCACTGAAGTCACCGACGGAATTTACAGAAGCCCGCGTTTAAGAGGGACGCCGGGTCTCACCTACACTCTGGATGTTCTTGTAGAAGGCAAAAGCTATTCGGCTATATCAATAATGCCCTTACTGGTAATACCTGATTCCATTGGATTTAAAACACTCTCATTCTTTGGAAATTCAAATATCTATCCTACCGTTTATTATAAAGATCCTCCAAATATTCAAAACCAGTACAGATATATTTTAAAAATTAATGGAAAACTTCAGGGTGACCTGGTCTTTGAGGACCGATTTAATGACGGAAACGCAGTTTCTGATGTTATCATCTATGATGGTGACGACGATATAAAATCAGGAGATGTTGTAGATATTGAAATGCAATCTATTGACCGGAATGTGTTCAAATATTTCTTTGCCCTGAGCCAGATCGGTGGAAACGGTGGTCCGCCGGTAGCTCCGGCCAACCCGGTATCTAATTTCAGTAATGGAGCATTGGGCATTTTTAATGCTTGTGCAAAATCCACTAAATCGGTTGTGCTGAAATAGGAATACCCAACAAATTAAATAACCGTGATTTTCACATTTGAAAGCCCATCGTCAATAGGAATCTGACAGGCCAGCCGGATATTATCAATTTCCGGGGCCAACCTTTTCAGTGTAGTAGCCTCGTTTCTCATAAATCCTGAAGCATTTTTAAGTCCTTCAATTCTAACTACACAGGTACCACATCTTCCCATTCCACCGCATTGACCAAAATCATCTGCATACAATCTATCCTGGATCAGGCATTTCAAATCTCTATACTCGCCCGAATAGGTTTGAATTTTATATTCTTCTGATGAGTAGAATATAGTAAGACATATTTTATTAAAAGGCTGAGTCATTTATTTCCTGAATGGAGTTTGAGATAAATATTCAGATCAAATATTCTCCTCTTTTCGATTTCCCAAAAAGAAGTTTTGTCCGGATTATTCGCCTGTAACTATTTTTACAAAGGTAAATAATTTCTATAAAGGATGGTTTTATCTTTTATAGAAAAGAATATTTATATTTGTATGTTAATATTAATCTTATGAGCCAGAAGACAGATATAAAGGGAGTGGAGGATATCAAAATAATGGTTGATGTGTTTTACCAAAAGATTCGTGAAGACGAATTACTGGGTCCTATATTTAATTTCAGGCTTTCAACTCACTGGGACCCGCATCTCGAAAAGATGTATACTTTCTGGAATGCTGCATTATTCGGCGTAAAAGGGTACAATGGTAATCCATTCATCAAACATGCTAGTATGGAGCTTGAAAAAGAGCACTTCGAACGATGGATGAATTTATTCAGCGACACAGTGAATACACATTTCAATGGTCCGGTGGCCGAAGATGCCAAAACCAGGGCGGGAATAATGGCCAGTATGTTCATGCATAAAATCGATCAGATCAAACAAAATTCTGGCAAGCCAATATTATAATAATCAATGATCTCTAAAGCTTGTCAATACGGAATCCGGGCGGTAATTTATATTGCATCCAGACATAATGCCGGAATTAAACTTAACATTCAGCAAATAGCCCGGGAAGTTGATGCACCTGAGGCATTTACAGCCAAAATATTACAGATTCTTAATAAGCACCGGATAATAACTTCCTTAAAAGGACCTTATGGTGGTTTTTTTATTGAGGAATATCAACTGGAACAGCCCCTTGTGAACATTGTGAATGCAATTGACGGTATGTCTGTTTTCAAAGAATGCGGTCTGGGCCTCAAACAATGCTCAGCTTCCCATCCATGCCCCATGCATGATCAATACAAAAAAGCCCGAGAAGCCCTTCAAAACACATTTCAACAAACTACGATCAGGCAATTGGCTCTCCAGGTAATTGAAGGCGGATCATTTATAAATAATCTGGTTTGAAAAACAAGAATCCAGTAATACAAACGGAAATCAGATTTTACCGAATTATAATTTTGTAAATTGCCCGGATTTAATCTCCTCAAGCAATGTTACAAAAAACCATAGCGCTATTATTCGGCGGACTAATCCTGATTGCAATATCCTGCTCTTCTGGACCTTACGGACCATCTAACAAGGTCTATAAAAATCAAACGAAAGTATTAAGTAATACGATCAGGGCAACACCGGTGAATCCAACAGGCCAGGACTTTGTAGGAACAACCAATTTCGGACTCAGAAAACCTAATTATGTGATCATTCACCATACTGCCCAAAATTCAACCGAGCAGACCTTAAAAACATTCATTACACCAAAAACTCAGGTTAGCGCCCATTATGTGATAGGCAGGGATGGAGTAATTTATCAGATGTTGAATGATTATTTAAGGGCATGGCATGGAGGAGCCGCAAAATGGGGGAATCTTACTGATATAAATTCTTCATCTATTGGAATAGAGCTTGATAATAATGGTTCTGAGCCATTTTCAGAAGTCCAGATCAATGGACTTTTAACGGTTCTTGCTACACTTAAGAAAACACATAATATCCCGGCTGCCAATTTCATTGGCCATTCTGACATAGCACCAGGCAGGAAGGTAGATCCCAATATTTCTTTTCCATGGAAAAAACTTGCGGAAAATGGCTATGGACTTTGGCAGGATGAGGTACTCACTGATTCCGTACCGGATTCGTTCAACCCTATCGAGGCACTCAGGATCATTGGATATGACGTCAAAAATCCTGAAAATGCCATTAAATCATTCCAGCTGCACTTTGTACAAAAAGAATTGACAGGCATTCTCAACGAAGAGGAAAAACAAATTCTATACAATCTCTATAAAAAATATTTATAGTATTAAGTTCAGGATTTTTGAGATTCCTTTGCCCAGGTATCTTTTAAGGTAACAGTCCGGTTAAATACTGGTTTTTCCGGTGTTGAATCACTGTCGAGGCTAAAGTACCCTTTGCGAATAAACTGATAACCGCGTCCAGCCTCAGCCTTCATCAGGTCGGGCTCAATAAATGCATTGCTGATTACTGTTAAACTATCCGGATTAATGTAATCTTTGAAATCACTATCCTCATTGGAAGGATCTTCAACCCTGAACAAGCGATCGTATAAACGAATTTCTGCTTTTTGAGCCGATTGAGCACTCACCCAGTGTATTGTCCCTTTAACATGAATTCCACTTGTGTCTGTACCGCTCCTGGATTCAGGAATATAAGTACATTGAATTTCTGATACATTGCCGTTTTCATCTTTAACAAAACTATCACAGCGAACAATGTAAGCATGTTTCAGGCGAACCATAAGGCCCGGACCCAGCCTGAAGTATTTTTTTGAAGGCTCCTCCATAAAATCATCCCGCTCAATCCACAGTTCAGAACCAAAGGGAATTTGGCGGAATCCATCGCCACCTTCAATCTCAGGATTATTTTCACCCTCCATTACCTCGGTCTTTCCTTCCGGATAATTACTGATGATTAGTTTTAGTGGATCTGTTACAACCATTCTTCGCCAGGCAGTTTTATTCAGATCCTCACGGATACAAAATTCCAGTAAACTCAGATCAATTAGATTTTCACGCCGCGCTATGCCAATTCGTTCGCTAAAGTTCCGGATGGAAAGCGGAGTATAACCACGGCGGCGCAGGCCACTTATTGTTGGCATCCTTGGATCATCCCAACCGCTGACATATTTTTCATTAACCAGTTGAAGTAATTTTCTTTTGCTCATCACTGTATAATTCATATTCAGACGGGCAAATTCATACTGCTTAGATGGAAAGCTATTTAACCTTTGAATAAACCATTCATAAAGCGGGCGATGCGGAACAAATTCAAGCGTGCAAATAGAATGGGTTATTTTTTCAATTGAATCAGACTGCCCATGGGCAAAATCATACATTGGATAAATACACCACTGATCTCCGGTTCGGTGATGATGGGCATGTTTTATACGATACATCAGCGGATCACGCAGATGCATATTGGGTGAAGCAAGATCTATTTTGGCTCTTAATACCATAGCACCATCAGGATATTTTCCGTCCTTCATCTCCTTGAAAAGTTGCAAATTTTCTTCAATGCTTCGGATACGGGATGGTGTAGGCTGTCCAGCTTCAGTTGGGGTTCCTTTGGCGGCAGCAATTTCCTCTGCTGATCCGTCTTCTACATAGGCCAAACCTTGTTTGATCAGTTCGAGCGCAAAATTATACAACTGATCAAAATAATCAGATGAATACAACTCCTTATCCCACTTAAAACCAAGCCATTGGATATCCTTTTTTATGCTGTCAACAAATTCAATATCTTCAGTTGTAGGATTAGTATCATCGAATCTGAGATTGGTTTTACCATTATATTTCGCTGCGATACCAAAGTTCAGGCAGATTGATTTAGCATGCCCGATATGTAAATAGCCGTTTGGCTCGGGAGGAAAACGTGTCAAAACACGCCCTTCATTTTTGCCATTCCGAATATCATCTTCAATGATCTCTTCTAAAAAATTTAATGATCTTTCTTCACTCATAACCAGATTTCGAGGTTACAAAAATAACAAAATTTATTTGCGGGGACAGCTTATTCGTATTCCTGGCAATTCCAGCCTGTCCGATAAACGAATTGAGGTATACAATTCAATTTTCTTCTTACTTTTACATGATAATAATTATGACAAAAACCCTAAATCGCCCAATTCGGGTATTAGTTGCCAAAGTCGGTTTGGATGGTCATGACCGTGGCGCCAAAATAATTGCAAGCTCCTTGCGGGATGCAGGGATGGAGGTGATTTATACCGGGCTCCGTCAGACACCAGAAATGGTTGTAAATACTGCCTTACAGGAGGATGTTGATGCCATTGGCGTATCGATTCTTTCAGGTGCCCATATGACTGTTTTTCCAAAAATTATACATTTCATGAAAGAAAAAGGTTTGACAGACGTTCTTGTAACCGGTGGAGGAATAATTCCTGATGATGACATGAAATCACTTCATGATCTGGGAGTGGGAAAACTTTTTCAACCCGGTACAAATACCGGAGAAATTGTGTCCTACATCAAAAACTGGGTGTCGGAGAATAGAAACTTCTGATACCAATTACTTAATTCAACATCAGGCATAGATCAGCCAGGATCTAATTTTGACGAAAAATGAACTACACGAACCTGCTAACTGAAAATCGTGATCGAATTTTATACATAACGATCAATCGCGAAAGCAAACTTAATGCGTTAAATAAAGCTACTCTGGCCGAACTTCATGATGTAATTACCGGTTCAGCCCATGATGAGGAGGTCGGGGGACTGATAATTACCGGTGCCGGACAAAAAGCCTTCGTTGCAGGGGCAGATATTTCTGAATTCGCTGACTTTAATGCAGACGAAGGCAGGGAACTTGCCCGCGAAGGACAAATTAAGGTCTTTGATGTTATACAAAACCATTCAAAACCGGTAATTGCGGCAATTAACGGCTTTGCCCTGGGGGGTGGTCTTGAACTCGCTATGGCCTGCCATATCAGAGTAGCAGCTTCCGGAGCTAAAATGGGTTTACCTGAGGTTAGTTTAGGACTTATCCCCGGATATGGTGGCACACAAAGACTGACTGAACTTATTGGAAAGGGAAGAGCCATGGAAATGATCATGACAGCTGATATGATGAGTGCTGAAGATGCTTACAGAACCGGACTGGTAAATCATGTTTTTGAGTCAGAAGATCTTCTGGCAAAGGCTGATGAACTCCTGAGAAAGATAATGACCCGCTCACCATTTGCAGTTGCCTGTGCTATCAGAGCAATCAATTCAGCTTCGGCAGATGGTATTAATGGATATGAAACTGAAATTTTAGAATTCTCCAGTTGTTTTGAATCAGAAGATTTCAGAGAAGGAGTATCAGCATTTTTGGCCAAAAGGAAGGCAAAATTTACCGGGAGATAACAAAGGTACCATCAAAAAGTGTAGAAAATATTTCCCAATAATGAATAAATTATTTAAATTGCAGTCATAATCATCTAGTTCTCAGCCTCTCGGTTTACCTATATATCTATGAATAAAATATTAATAATCGATGACGAAATCAACATCGGCATTCTTTTATCAAAATTTCTGACCAGAAATGGGTTCGAAGTAAAAACAAGTACCAACGGAATCAGTGCTTTAGAATTAATGACTAAAGAGGAATTTGATCTGGTACTCTGTGATTTTAGGCTTGAGGACACCGATGGCAGGGAGATGTTAAAAAAGATTAAAAACTCCTATCCAAATACCGGAGTGATCATAATTACAGGTTATTCTGATATTAAACTGGCAGTTGAATTAATTAAAATGGGGGCATTTGATTATATTTCAAAGCCCCTTTACCCCGATGAAATACTGAATACCATTAATAAAGCACTAGAGGCTCAAAAAATTATTAATCAATCTGAAACAAAAGAACCTGAGACAGATAAACGCAGGGAGATTATTGGAAATGTGATTCCTGAAGAATTTGTAACCGGAAAAAGCCCTGCCTCCCTAGAACTTTTGAAACAGATTAAATTGGTAGCTCCCACAAATTACAGTGTGATACTAAATGGTGAAAGTGGTACCGGTAAGGAATCAGTTGCAAAAAGTATACATTTTAATAGTCCCAGAAAAGACAAGCCATTTATTGCGATGGACTGTGGTTCACTTACAAAAGATCTTGCAGGCAGTGAGTTTTTTGGCCATGAAAAAGGTTCATTTACAGGGGCTATGTACACCAAGATTGGTCATTTTGAAATGGCAAATGGCGGAACACTGTTTCTGGATGAGGTTGGGAATCTTTCTTATGAGATTCAGGCCGCATTGTTAAGAACCGTTCAGGAACGTAAAGTGAAACGAATTGGAAGCACTAAGGAAATTGATCTTGATGTTCGGATTCTTGTTGCAACAAATGAAAATTTGAGTGATGCGATTCAAAAAGGCCGTTTCAGAGAAGACTTATTTCATCGGTTCAATGAGTTCAACATTACCATACCTCCCTTGCGTGATCGTGGTAAAGACATCCAGCTTTTTGCCGAACATTTCCTCAAAGAGGCAAATGCTGAACTAAACAGAAATGTTACCGGCTTCTCTTCAGAAGTGATAGACTGTATGATGACCTATAACTGGCCCGGAAATGTACGTGAGCTAAAAAATGTGATCCGAAGGGCAACACTGATTACTGAAGGAAATGAAATACAACTCAAGGCTTTGCCTCTTGAAATTTCAACATTTGCTAAAGCTTCTGCACTCGAGACCAGTTTTGGCTCAAATGTTGCTGTCAATCCAAACAAACATGACCTTAAAAACGCGGCAATGGAAGCCGAATATGAAACTATATTGAATGTATTGAAAGAAGTAAATTTCAATAAGACAAAGGCGGCTAAAATTTTGAATATAGATCGAAAGACGCTTTATAATAAAATGAAAGCGATCAATCTGGATTAAAATATAAACCAAAGAAAAATCAGATAAACCCGCTTCAGCATCAGGCGGGTTTTATTATTTTAAAGCTCATGTAAGGGCAACAACAGAAAACGAATATGTCGATATATAGCTACAAGCAAAGAAATGACATAGTCCTGGCCATTCTCATTATTTTAGGATGTTTCGTCTTATATAGTCTCAGAACAATTGCCGGAACTTTACTCAGCACGATTGTTCTTTATACTATTCTTCTTCCGGTGTATAACTTGCTTGTTGAAAAATATAAGGTAAAAAACTGGATTGCTGCAGGTCTGATGATCTTGCTTTCACTGCTGGTAATTGTGCTTCCATTCTTAATGCTCAGCCTGATGGTTATTGATAAAATCACTGAATTTCAGGCTGATCCAATGCGTATGATGGTAATTATGCAAAGGATTGACGATTTCATTGGTTCAAAATTAGACCAGCCCCATCTCCTGGATAAAGGAATGGCAAAACTTACTCAATTTGCTACAGAATTATTTCCATCGCTAATCAGTGGTGCATTTAACATTATTCTGGGTCTGGTTATTATGTATTTTCTGTTATACTTTATGATGGTTCAAAGGAAGGAATTTGAATCAGGATTGCTAAAATATGCTCCTTTCCGCGAACAGAATGCTTTGAAATTTGCAGAAGAATTAAAGAACAATACCTATTCAAATGTTCTCGGACAGGGTTACATCGCCATAGTTCAGGGCTCTCTGCTAAGTATTTCATTTTTTGTGTTTGGAATAAGTGATCCGATCTTTTGGGGAGTTATAGCTACATTTCTTTGTTTCCTGCCTGCTATAGGTGCACCCCTCATATTTGTTCCGGCAGCCCTGATAGAATTGGCTAATGGGAACGATACCGCAGGCTGGGGAATTTTACTTTTTGGATTTATTGTGATAACCAATATTGATAATGTGTTGCGTTTAATCATTGCAAAAGGGATCTCTGATACACATCCTATCATAACCGTAGTTGGCATAATTATTGGTATACCTATATTTGGTATACTGGGACTGGTATTCGGACCCTTATTAATATCATACTTTATTCTTACCATACGGATTTATGAAACTAGTAAACTGGCAACAGAAAGACTTGAAAAACTGAAATCCGGCAGTAGTGAGTGAATTAAATACAATTATAAATCAAACCATTTATAACTATAATTTTTAAACAATAAACCATGAAAGACAACTCTAAAACTTTACTTGCCCTGCTTGCTGGAATGGCCGCAGGAGCAGCATTAGGAATATTATTTGCACCTGAGAAAGGATCAGAAACACGTGATAAATTAAGCGATTCCTTGAAAAATCTTGGAGATAGTATTAAAGACCGTGCCGCTGAAGAAATTGAAAACCTCACTGAATTTAAAGAAAAAGTCGTTGACAATATCCGTACAAAATTAAGAACGGCTGAAGATGATTATACTCAGGCGAAAGCAACAGTTGGTAATGTAGCTGATGATGCTGAACGCACATATAATAAGGTTAAAAACTCTTAAATTTTTCAACGGTCATGGAAGAACAGGAGGTTGATCCACAAAATATCATTGAGAAAATCAAAGAATATATTCATGTTCGAACAGAGTTATCTGTGCTCAGTGCTGTGGATAAGGGCTCGCAATTATTTGCGAATTTGCTTACTGATGGGCTGGTTCTGATCCTTACAATCATTGCTGGTTTATTTGGCAGCTTAGCACTCGGATTTTATTTATCCGAACTTTTAAACAACACTTATGGTGGCTTTTTAATCGTAGCAGGAATTTATCTGTTTGGAGCAATACTCTTGAATTCCATCAAAGAAAAATATCTGGAGAAACAAATCATTAACAAAATGATTGCAAAATTTTTCAAGGATAGAAACGGAGAACAACATGAGAACAAAGATTCATAATAGTGACGATCTGAGGATGGAAATTCTTCGTTTAAGAACGTTACGCTATGGGATAGAAGATAAATTAAAAATTGAAACTGACAAAATAGTCGGTAAATTTCATTTACCTCTTATGCTATTACGTAAAGTTAACAATTGGGTTAGTCCCATGTTCAAGGATAACAGAAATGAGCCGGGCCGCCTCAACCAGGATTGGGTTACAAGTATTTTTAAAATTGGATTACCTGTAGTGATGAATAAATTTCTATTCCCGCGATCAGGCTTCCTGCTAAAATCGGTGGTAGAATTGCTATCACAAAATACCGCAAAAACAGTAAATAAAGATGTTGTTACCGACCTGATCAATAAATTTTCGGATTGGATTAAAACAAGTAAACGAAAGAAGAAACTGGGACCTGCAACTGATGATTATGGAATTCCACCAGATAGTGAAACTTATTAAATTAAACCTCCCGATCTAAGCCGGGAGGTTTTTTTATGCGTAATTCTTTATGAAATCATTATATACCATCCTGATTCCCTGTTCCAGTCCTACCTTATGCTTCCAGCCTTTACTGTGCAGCTTTGAAACATCCAAAAGTTTACGGGGTGTGCCATCAGGCATGGAATGATCAAAAACCAAATCACCCTCAAAACCAATTATTTTTTGAATTAATAAAGCAAGCTCTTTGATAGTGATGTCCTCTCCGGTTCCCACGTTAATCATACCCTGCTCATCATAATTTTGCATAAGATAATAACAGGCATTAGCAAGATCATCAGAAAATAAAAACTCACGTCGGGGACTTCCGGTTCCCAGAATAGTGACATGATCAGCAGATTTTAGTTTAGCCTCATGAAATTTTCGAATCAGAGCAGGCAAAACATGTGAATTTTGTGGATGATAGTTATCATTAAAACCGTATAAATTGGTAGGCATAACAGAAATGAAGTTACAGCCATACTGAGAACGATAAGCTTCACACATCTTAATACCAGCAATTTTTGCTATCGCATATGGTTCATTTGTTGTTTCAAGTAATCCGGTTAATAAATACTCTTCCTTGAGTGGTTGAGGTGCATGTTTAGGATAAATACAGCTAGAACCCAAAAACATAAGCTTCTTTACCCCATTCAAATAGGACTGATGGATTACATTATTTTGTATTGACAGATTCTCAAATAAAAAATCAGCCCTGAATGTATTGTTGGCAATAATTCCCCCAACCTTTGCTGCTGCAAGAAATACATAATCCGGATTCTCATTAAGGAAAAAATCACTCACGGCTGCCTGATTTCTCAGATCCAGTTCAGTTGAAGTACGAATTACAAGATTAGTAAAACCTTCCTGTTCGAGTTTTCTGAAAATGGCAGAACCAACCATACCACGATGTCCTGCAATAAATATTTTAGATGTTTTTTCCATTATTATAGAGTATGCAAAGATAGAACTATTTTTACAGGCATTTTAGATTAGAAATGGGTAAGGATAAACTTCGTCGCTTTGCAGAAATCACAGCCTTTGAAAATGTCATTGAGCTTGAAGATGGAAAAGTATTAAAAGGCCACTGGGCTGAGCATCATTTTAACAATAAAAATCCCCTGATTCTCGAATTGGGTTGTGGTAAAGGTGAGTACACTGTGAACCTGGCCCGGAGATTTCCAGAAATCAATTTTATTGGAATTGATTATAAAGGAAATCGAATCTGGAGAGGTGCAAAAACTGCTAAAGAAGAAAATATTTCAAATGTTGCCTTCCTCAGGATACAGATCGAAAACTTGCTGGATTACTTCTCTGATACTGAAGTTTCTGAAATATGGATCACCTTCCCTGATCCACAGCCACAAATAAGCCGTGAGAAAAAGCGTCTGACTTCAACCCGTTTTCTGGATATGTACAAAAAGGTTCTCAAAACAGGTGGTCCGGTACATTTAAAAACCGATAGTGACCTTTTATATATCTTTACCCTAACCAAAATAAAGGAACTTGGTCTTATTGCACATATCAATACTGCCGACCTTTACAAATCCCCCTTTGCGGATGAAATTCTTTCAATCAAAACCTATTATGAGAAAAAGTATCTCGCCAATGATAAAAATATAAATTACCTAAAGTTTAGTTTTGAATAAATGGACAAGCTAAGTTTTTATGAACAGGTTTACCAGGTTGTCAGACTCATACCTAAAGGAAGGGTAAGTTCTTATGGTGCAATTGCCTCCTATCTCGGAACAAGGGGATCATCAAGAATGGTAGGCTATGCAATGAATGCTGCACATACAACCTTTCCGCCGGTACCAGCCCAGCGGGTGGTTAACAGAAATGGTTTACTCACCGGTAAATTTCATTTTGGTTCAGCAGACATGATGAAACAATTGCTTGAAAACGAGGGCATTAAAGTAGAAAATGACAAAGTACTTAATTTCAAAAATGTATTCTGGGATCCTGCTATTGAACTTGAACTCTAAAAAACGTTAACTCTTACAAAAATATAATCGCATTAAATTTATTTTATGGGAAATATGATCAATGAATTTAACAGCTACCGTACCCGGATGAATGACCGAATTATGGATACTGCTGATACTAACATCAAACGCTTCATGGCACTAGACACTACTACCTATGCAGATGGTGCACTGAACGTTAAAACAAAAGAAATGCTCGGACTGGTAGCCTCAATGGTTCTACGTTGTGATGATTGTATTAAATACCATCTCGGAAAATGTTATGATGAAGGGGTAAGTCATACCGAAATGAATGAAATATTTATGATCGCAAATTTGGTTGGAGGCTCTATTGTTATTCCTCATTATCGTAGAGCACTCGAATATTGGGAAGAACTCAATGGTAATTTATCCTAATTTAAATTCAGTTTTGAGTTAAATTAACAAAAACTTTAAAATTATCTTAAAAAAATATCCTGTGAATCAAGAACAAAATATCGTCAGATGCGCATGGTGTGGTACAGACCCCCTATATGTCAGGTATCATGATGAAGAATGGGGGAAACCTGTTTATGATGATCAGACTTTGTTCGAATTTTTAATTCTTGAGAGTGCTCAGGCCGGTCTTAGCTGGATCACAATCCTTCGTAAACGCGAAAATTATCGGAAGGCATTCGCAAATTTTGATGCCCAAAAAGTTGCCTCATTCAGCCAGGAAGATGTCGAATGCTTATTACAGGATCAGGGAATAATTCGAAACCGTCTAAAAGTTAATGCGGCAATAAGTAATGCCAAATTATTTTTGGGGATACAAAAAGAATTTGGTTCATTTTCCAATTATATCTGGGGATTTTTACCTGACAATAAACCGATCATAAATAAACTAAGCTGCCATAAAGATTTACAGCCCAGAACTGAACTTTCAGACCGCATCAGTGCAGATATGAAAAAAAGAGGCTTCAAATTCTTTGGAACAACCATTTGTTACGCACATATGCAGGCAACCGGAATGGTAAATGATCACATTGAAGACTGCATAGCCAGATAAATTTTAGAGGGAATTTTCCCAAAAATTATTATTGAAAATGAAAAAACTATTTCTCTTAGATGCATTTGCCCTGATATACAGAGCTCATTTTGCATTGAGTAAAAATCCTAGATTCACATCAGGTGGCTTGAACACATCTGCCATAATGGGATTCACGAATACTTTACTGGAAGTTCTTAAGAAGGAAAATCCAACTCATATGGCTGTAGTCTTTGACACCGCTGCTCCTACTGAAAGGCATATTGATTTTACTGAGTATAAAGCTCACCGTCAGGCCATGCCTGAGGATCTTTCAACAGCAATTCCATATATCGTTCGGCTGATTGAAGGATTCAATATCCCGGTTATATTTTCCGATGGGTATGAAGCCGATGACCTGATTGGAACGCTTGCTAAAAAAGCTGAGCTCGATGGGTTTACGGTATATTGTATGACTCCCGATAAAGATTTCGGACAACTGGTTTCCGAGAATATTTTCATTTACAAGCCTGCCCGAATGGGAAATGGAATGGAAATTCAGGGAGTAAAAGAAATCCTTGAAAAATGGGAAATCGATCGGGTAGAACAGGTAATCGATATTTTAGGCTTATGGGGTGATGCTGTAGATAATATCCCTGGTATTCCCGGAATTGGTGAAAAAACCGCAAAACTACTGATCAAACAATACGGTTCAATCGAAAATATTATCAGTAATAGTCATGAACTGAAAGGCAAACTACGCGAAAATGTTGAAAATTTTGCTGAACAGGGTCTGATTTCAAAAAAACTTGCAACAATCATGCTGAATGCACCGGTTGATCTTGATGTAGATGCTTTGCATGTTGATGAACCAAACCGTGATGTTCTTGAATCCCTTTTCGCAGAACTGGAGTTTCGTACACTTGGAAAAAGAGTTTTTGGGGATGAATTCAGCATTGCGGAAGTAAAATCAAGCCCAGCTTCAGGGCAAATGGATCTGTTTGGTAATCATTCGGTGCAGGAAACTGCACCTTCAGGCGGAGCAGAAGAAAGCGGCATGCCGCAAATGCCAATGAGTTTTAAGAATATCAGCAATACTGATCATAAATATCAATTGGTAGGTAATGAAGAGAAAAGAAGCAGACTCATTCGCCTGCTTAATGACCATAGCTTCTTATGTTTTGATACAGAAACCACAGGACTTGATGCCAATAATTGTGAACTTGTGGGTCTTTCATTCAGTGTTACACAAGGTGAAGCATGGTATGTACCACTTCCGGCCAACCAGAATGAATGCAAAAGTATTGTAACTGAATTTAAATCAGTTTTGGAAAATCCGCTCATTTCTAAGATTGGCCAAAATATAAAATATGACATCCTGGTTCTAAAATGGTATGACATCAACATTCAGGGTGTACTTTTTGATACCATGATTGCACATTATCTGATAGACCCGGATTCCCGACATAACATGGATCTTCTGGCTGAAAATTACCTGAATTATAGTCCGGTGAGTATTAGCACACTGATTGGTGATAAAGGTAAGAATCAGGGAAATATGAGGGACGCTGATATTGAGAAGGTAAAAGAATATGCAGCTGAAGATGCGGATATCACCCTACAGCTGAAGACCGTCTTCGAACCCATCCTGAAATCTGTGAATGCCTGGAAACTCGCCGAAGAAATTGAGAATCCCCTGATCTATGTTCTTGCCGATATTGAACATGAAGGTGTAAAAATCGATCAGGAAGCATTGGTGGAATTTTCCAAAACGCTTGAAACCGATATCCGGGCTTTCGAAAAAACAATATATGAGAAAGCCGGTGTTAAATTCAATATCGCTTCACCAAAACAACTTGGTGAGGTTCTGTTTGATAAACTTCAGCTTGATCCGCAGGCAAAAAAAACCAAGACCGGGCAATACCAAACCGGTGAAGATGTGCTCCTGAGGCTGGCCAATAAAAGTGATATTGTAGCTGACATTCTGGATTTCAGACAACTGCAAAAATTGAAATCCACTTATGTTGATGCTTTGCCTCTGATGATCAACCCTAAAACAGGCAGGATACATACCTCTTATAATCAGGCAGTTGCTTCAACAGGCCGGTTAAGTTCAAATAATCCCAATCTGCAGAATATTCCAATTCGCACAGAGCGCGGCCGGGAAGTTAGAAAAGCATTTATTCCGAGAGATGATGAACATGTTATATTATCAGCAGATTATTCCCAGATCGAACTGAGGATTATTGCCGAGATCAGCAAGGATGAAAACATGATGGAAGCTTTTGTAAACGGACTGGATATCCATACTGCTACAGCCGCAAAAGTTTATGGAATTGCCCTGGAAGAAGTAAATTCTACCCAAAGAAGAAATGCAAAAGCCGTAAACTTTGGAATCATCTATGGACAATCGGCTTTTGGGCTATCACAAAATCTTGGTATCCCCAGAAAGGAAGCTGCAGAAATTATTGAAAATTATTTCAATACCTACCCCAACATTAAGAATTACATGAATGAAACCATGAACTTTGCACGTGAAAATGGGTACGTAGAAACAATTATGGGTAGAAGACGTTACTTGAGAGATATTAATTCGGCCAATCAGACTGTTCGGGGCTTTGCAGAGCGAAATGCGATCAATGCACCGATCCAGGGATCAGCAGCAGACATGATTAAGATTGCGATGATCAGAATTCATCAGGATATCAAAGATCACAAGCTGGGTTCTAAAATGACTATGCAGGTTCATGATGAACTGGTGTTTGATGTGCTGATCAATGAAACAGAGATCATGAAAAGAATCATAACCGAGCGCATGAAAAATGCGATTAAAATGGAGGTTCCAATTCTGGTTGATGTTGGTGAAGGCCGCAACTGGCTGGAAGCCCATTAATGATACTGACAGTGATTTGAAATTAGAATACCGGCTTAATTTTGTTTTATTTTTTGAATAACACTAGATTAAGTTTTGTAGTTTACATTTCTTAAATTCAGTTTTCAATATTCGTTTATGAATGTCATGCACCTCAGCGCAGAATGCTATCCCGTTGCCAAAGTTGGCGGACTTGGGGATGTGGTTGGTGCGCTGCCAAAATACCTTTGTGAAGCCGGAATAAATGCCTCAGTAGTGTTGCCTTATTACGACCGTAAATTCGTTAAGGAAAACACTTTTGATCTTATCTTCAAATCAACAGGAATACTGGGATCTAAAACTTTTGAATACAATATTCTCAAAGAAAAAAACAAAACACTGGGCTTTGATCTTTATCTGATTCATATACCCGGTCTGCTTGACCGGCCGGAAATATATTGTTACCCTGATGAAATAGAGCAATTTATCAGTTTTCAACTCTCATTCCTGGATTGGATCAGTAAATCTGATACAAAGCCTGATATAATTCATTGTCATGATCATCATACCGGACTAATTCCTTTTCTGGTTTCACATACCATCTCTTATAGTAATCTGGCTTCAATTCCAACTGTTTGTACCATTCATAACGGGCAGTATCAGGGCTGGTTTGGCTGGGATAAAATTTCCTACTTACCTGCCTTCGACCTGAGTCAGGCTGGTCTTCTGGACTGGGGCAACTGTATTAATTCCCTTGCTGCCTCAGTAAAGTGCTGCTGGAAATTTACCACAGTTTCGCCAAGCTACCTCAAAGAATTATCGATCAGTTCGAATGGCCTCGAAAAATTGTTTCAGATGGAAGAAGCTAAAGGATCAGGAATAATCAATGGAATAGATACCATGGTTTGGAATACAGAAACTGATCCAATGATCTTCGAAACCTATACTCTTGATAACGTTAATGCGGGTAAGAACGAAAATAAAAAACAACTTTGTAAAGAGTTTGGTCTGACTAGTACAAAACCACTTATCGTATTTATCGGAAGGCTTGTTGGTGAGAAAGGTGCTGATTTGCTTCCGGAAGCAATTACATCCTGTCTGGAAACCTATAAAGGAAAACTAAATTTTCTTATTTTAGGTTCAGGAGATCCCAAAATAGAAAAACAGTTAAAAGATCTCTCTATAAAATATAAAAAACAATACGGGGTTTATATCGGATATGATGAAATGCTTTCACATCGAATCTATGCTGGCGCTGACTTTCTGATCATGCCATCAAGGGTGGAGCCATGCGGTTTAAACCAGCTTTATGCGATCAGGTATGGAACTATACCAATTGTTCATAAAACGGGCGGTTTAAAAGATACTGTGATTGATTTAACTGAAGGAGGAGGATACGGACTCTGTTTTGATGAACTGAGTATAGGAAGCATAAAATCAGTGATCGGAAGAGCTTGTGAGGTTTATGAGGATCCTGAAAAAATGACCATAATAAGAAAAAAACTGATGTCACTTGATTTTTCATGGGACAAATCAGCAGAAGAATATATTAAACTTTATAAAAGCTTGAGCAATGATTGAAATGAATTCTAAGGTAATATCCGTCGTTCTGGGCGGCGGCCAAGGTTCCCGCTTATACCCGCTTACTGATACCCGATCCAAACCAGCTGTTCCAATTGCAGGAAAATACCGACTAGTTGATATTCCAATTTCAAATTGCCTGAATTCGGGGATTGAGCGCATATTTGTTCTAACACAATTTAATTCTGCTTCCCTAAATAAGCATATTAAAAACACTTACCATTTCAGTTTTTTCAGTGAAGCATTTGTAGATATTCTTGCGGCCGAACAAACACCGGGCAATAATACCTGGTTTCAGGGCACTGCAGATGCAGTCAGGCAGAGTCTTGGTCATATAGTTCAACACAATTGTGATTATGTACTTATCCTGTCGGGGGACCAGTTGTATCAAATGGATTTTGGAGAAATGGTCAGAAATCACGAAATGAGCGGAGCGGAGATCAGTATTGCCACAATACCTGTGAATGGAAAAGATGCCAGTGATTTTGGTATACTTAAAGCTGATGAAAATAACCTGATTACTTCGTTCATTGAAAAACCAAAGAAGGAAGTGCTGCCTGATTGGAAATCAGATGTCGGAGAAACACTGAAAAAAAAGGGTAAGGAATACCTTGCATCAATGGGCATTTACTTGTTCAATAAAAAATTACTTTTTGAATTACTCGAAAATAATACGAGAACCGATTTCGGGAAAGAGATCATTCCTCAGTCAATTGGGGATCATAAAGTACTTAGTTATAAGTTTGAGGGTTATTGGACTGATATAGGCAATATTCACTCTTTCTTTGATGCGAATATTGGATTGACCGATGACATTCCTGAATTTAACCTTTTCGATAAAAGGCCGATATATTCCAGAGCCAGAATGTTGCCGCCATCTAAAATATCAGGAACAACATTAGAAAAAACAATAATTTCTGATGGATGTATTATTAATGCCAGCAGAATCGAGCGCTCCGTTATCGGAATCAGGACCCGAATTGGAACAGGAACAACTATCGTGAACAGTTATGTGATGGGGGGTGACCGTTACCAAACCCTTCATGAACTGGAAGATGCTGCTCAGTCTAAACGCCCGGTTATGGGTATTGGTGAAAGATGCTACATTAAAAATGCAATTATTGATAAAAATTGTTTTATTGGTAATGATGTCCGGATAAATGGAGGCGATCATCTCGAAAACGGAGATTTTCAAACACATACCATCAAAGACGGTATTGTGGTGGTCAAAAAGCTAGCTGTAATTCCAAATGGAACGGTAATCTGAAAAGGAGTATAAACAGAGAATATTACTTTCCGAACAAATTGCCGAGGCCCCCCATCATGTCACGGGTAACCGCCTGCATTTCTGTTTGGTTTACTTTATCTGCCTCTGCTAAGGCTTTGTTTACTGCTGCTGCAAGTAATTCTTCTAATTCTTCCGGATCCACTGATCGCAAAAACTCCGGATCAATGGAAATCGCTGATATATGCTTGTTGGCGGTTGAAGTAATCCGGATTTTGCCACCTTCAACTTCAGCAGAAACAGAAATTAAATCTAAGCGTTTCTTTATCTCATCAGCTTTCTGCTGAGCCTGTAATATTTTATCAAACATAAATTAATGGGTTTCTATTATCGACCTGATAATATCCGGTGACAGGGGCTTGGAAATAAAACCTTTAACCGAATCATAATTTTTTGAACGCAGCATATCCTTTTCATCAACAGAAGAAGAAACAATAAAAACCCTGATATGCTTTTTAAAATCTGTTTTAAGTACTTCAAAAGTTTCAAGAAATTCCCAGCCATCAATGACCGGCATGTTCAGGTCAAGAAGAATGACATCAGGGAGTTTATCCTCTTTTTCTATATTCTCCAGTAAAAAATCAAGTGCCTTTTGAGCTTCAGTATAACTAAAATACTCATCGAACAGATTCTGCTTTGATATCATAATCTGAGCAATACGCTGATGAATCGGATCATCATCAATAATAAATACTCTGCTTTTCAAATCCATTTGGACAAGTTAATTATATTTACAGCCAAAAAAAATGATCTTCTGATTTCTTTGTTTATAAGAATTGCTTAAGACAAATATTTCTGAATTAATCCTCTTCATCCGAAACCGAACTTTTGCCGTTTCCTGAATAGGCACTTCTTCTAACAATAGGCATACCTGCAGCCTTATAAAGCTCATCCAGTTTCAATAAACTCCCGTTCGTTAGATTGGTTAATAAGATTATGGTAATGTCTTTATTCACTTGTCTTAAATAAATATTCCTGAAACCATGCCACCAGCCGGTATGATATACAACTTTGTTTTTGCCATTCACAAAGGTACGCCATCCATAACCATAATTAAAATGCCCCTTCTGCATCACATTATGAGGAGCATAAACCGAATCCATTGTCGCAGGCTTAAGCAATTTAGCTTTTCTCATTGCCCTGTCAAACAAATAGAGGTCATGAATTGTGCTGTATACTCCTTTATCACCTACTGGTCCATCAAGAAAATTCTGCGCAACCGAGCGGCGCCAGTTTCGGTCATGACCAACCACATCGACAGGAATTTTGTCAAATTCAGCCTTGGAATAAACAGCAGTATTCTTCATTCCAAGTGGTTTAAATATATTCTCTGACATAAATTGAGAATATTTCTGGCCACTTACCTTTTCAATGATAGCAGCCAGAACCATGAAATTGGAATTGTTGTAATGGAACCTGGTATTTGGTTTGGAGTATGGATTGGGCTTGTGTTCTGCAATCAGCTTCATTACATCCTGGTTCGTAATTCCCTGACGTTCATCCTTTTTTTGTGCTTTCCAAAGGTCATCTACAAAATAAACATAATTCATCATACCCGATTTATGGGTTAAAAGAAGTTCAACAGTAATGCTATCATATGGGAAATCCGGGTAAAACTCCTTGACATTTTGGTTTAGCCTTAATTTGCCATCTTCAACAAGCATCATAATAGCAGTAGATGTAAATGTTTTGGAGACAGAGGCAAGCTCAAAGACCGAATTGATCTTCAGACTATCACGATGAAGGTGATCTGCCCATCCTATAGCTCTTTCATAAATAATCTTGCCGTTCTTTGCTACAAGTACATTACCATTAAACCCTGATTTCCTGTGAAGATTCATTACAATTTCATCTATCCGCTTATCCGCTTTTCTGGGGTCATAAAAAAGAACAACACTGTCTGGCACTTCTTTTTTAAGAATTTTATTCTTTCTTTTTTCTGAAGGATCTGAACTACAAGACTGTACTAAAATGAAAAGGACAAATAAAATCAGGCTGTTACGGAGATAATTGATCATGAAGAGTATTTGGTATAGATTTAATGCTGAAAATTATAAAATATTATAAAAAGACTAATAAAAGAGTTATGAACACCAGGGTATAAATTGTTCAGATTGTTACAATTCAGATTGTAAAATCTAAATTTATGGCCCTGATTCACGGTAAAAAATCTAAATTTGTAGCATAACAAAAAACCTGTTCCAATGACCTACAGAGTAGAACACGATACCATGGGCGAAGTTAAAGTTCCCGCAGATAAATACTGGGGTGCCCAAACCGAGCGTTCAAGAAATAATTTTAAAATCGGTCCCGAGGCCTCCATGCCAAAGGAAATAATTGACGCATTCGCCTATCTGAAGAAGGCTGCTGCATATACCAATACTGACAGCGGTATTTTATCTCCAGAGAAACGCGATCTGATCGCAAAGGTTTGCGATGAAATACTAGAGGGTACACTTTCTTCTGAATTTCCACTGGTGATCTGGCAGACAGGATCTGGCACCCAATCCAATATGAATGTCAATGAGGTTATCGCCAACCGGGCTCATGTTCTTCAGGGAAACATACTGGGTGAAGGGAAGACCTTTGTGCACCCAAATGACGATGTAAATAAGTCGCAGTCTTCAAATGATACCTATCCAACGGCTATGCATATTGCAGCCTATAAAATGGTTATTGAAACCACCATTCCAGGCATAGAAAAACTTAGGGATGCCCTTCATCTTAAAGCCGGAAAATTTAAGGAAGTGGTTAAAATTGGACGTACTCACCTGATGGATGCAACTCCATTAACTTTAGGACAGGAGTTTTCGGGTTATGTATCGCAATTAAATCATGGATTAAAAGCCTTAAGAAATACGTTAGATCATTTATCAGAACTTGCATTGGGTGGAACTGCGGTTGGTACAGGTATCAATACTCCAAAAGGGTATGATGTTAGTGTTGCCGCTTACATAGCCAAATTTACCGGCTTGCCCTTCATTACCGCTGAGAATAAATTTGAAGCATTGGCAGCACATGATGCAATCGTTGAAACACATGGTGCCTTAAAGCAGATCGCTGTTTCACTAATGAAAATTGCCAACGATATCCGGATGCTGGCTTCAGGACCACGTTCAGGAATTGGAGAGATTCATATTCCTGATAATGAGCCGGGTTCTTCAATAATGCCCGGAAAAGTAAATCCAACCCAAAATGAAGCGGTGACCATGGTTGCAGCACAGGTAATGGGTAATGATGTTACTATCAGTATTGGTGGTTCAAACGGACATTATGAACTGAATGTTTTCAAACCTTTGATGGCCGCAAATTTCCTGCAGTCAGCACGTTTAATAGGAGATGCCTGTGTATCTTTTACAAATAATTGCGTTGCAGGAATTGAACCGAATTATGATGGTATTAAGAAACACCTGGAAAACTCCCTGATGCTGGTTACAGCACTTAATCCCCATATTGGTTATGAAAATGCCGCTAAGATTGCTAAAACGGCACTTAAAGAAAATCAGTCTTTACGTGAAGCAGCCATTGGTCTTGGTTTATTGACCAATGAACAATTTGACCAGTGGGTTAAGCCAGAAGATATGATTGGCGGATTAAAATAATTTGTTTACCTCTCCATGGACTTGCAATGGAGAGGTATTTATAAAATCAAAATGGTAAAAAACGCCGGTATCTTCTTTTTTGCCCTTTTACTGCTGGCTATATCCTCTTGCAAATTCAACCCTAATTTGCAGGGTAAAGGCACAGAAAGTATTCAGGGAATATGGGAAGAAGATAGCGTTGACTATCAGAATGAACTCCTGCAATATTCCAGGCACCAATTTCGATTTTCCTGTGATTCTGTTTATCTCACGATAAAAACTTTCGCTAAAGTAAATACCTATGCCGACTCCTGTTTTAATAATGGAAGCTGGACTGAATACGCAAAAGGAACCTACCTCAGCAATGGAGATACCCTAATGCTGACAACAACTTTTACTAAATCCAATTTCAAGCAAAAAATATCCGGATGTTACAGGGTTGGACAATATCTTCCGGCATTTATCATCCGAAAAAATACGGGCGATAGTTTATACCTTGAAAGTTTGAAACAACATCTGAATATTAAATTAGCTCTTAAAGAAAAAACGGTCTGCGTTCAGAAACCTCTAAACTAAATCAATATGAAATTCAATTCCCTAAAGAAAATAATCTGGGCCTTTATGCTGCTTTACATGCCGGTTCAGGCAATGGCCTGGGGCCTCCTTGGACACCGGGTAGTTGGTCAGGTTGCTGAGAGCTATATTAACAAGAGAACAAGCCGTGCAATAAAACTAATCCTCGGTAATGAAAACCTCGCAATGGCCAGTAACTGGGCAGACTTTGTCAAATCAGAACCTTCTTATAATTACCTCAATAACTGGCATTATATCAATTTGCCTGCCGGATTGAACGAAGAGCAGCTTGATTTTGCATTAAAACGCGATACTGTAACAGATGTCTATACCAAAATTCTTTTTCTAAGTTCGGAATTAAAAAATAAGAACCTTGAACAGGAGAAGAAGGTAGTGTACCTGCGTTTGCTGATACATTTTGTAGGTGATATCCATCAACCTATGCATACTGGCCACTTTGAAGATCTTGGTGGTAATAGAATTCAGTTGACCTGGTTCGGACAAAATACTAACCTGCACCGTGTATGGGATTCGGATCTGATTGAATCACAAGAACTTAGCTACACAGAATATTCTCGTTCGATCAACTTCATTGATAAAAATCAGCTTCATTCCCTTCAATCGCAGGATGCATCACAATGGGTTAAAGATTCTTACCGCATCAGCACACAGCTATATGCAAATGTTAAAAATGGTGATAAATTGAGCTACCGTTATATTTACGATAACATCGAAATCGCGAACCAACAATTGCTTAAGGGCGGAATTCATCTTGCGGCCTTACTAAACAGTATTTTTTCAGCTTAAGAGCCATTTTATGAAGATTTTAATGGTATGTCTGGGAAACATTTGCCGTTCTCCATTAGCTCATGGTATTTTGCAAAACCTGGTTCAGCAAAAAGGTTTAAACTGGGAAATTGATTCGGCAGGAACCGGTAACTGGCATATCGGTGAACCACCCGACAGACGGTCAATTGCAATAGCGAGAAAATATGGCCTTGACATATCTGGTCAAAGCTGCCGGCAGTTCGAATCAGCAGATTTTGAAAGGTTTGACCAGATCCTGGTAATGGATTACAGCAACCTCAACGATGTGAAAGCAATGGCCAGAAACGAAGAGGAACTACGCAAAATCAATCTGTTTCTGAAGGATACCATTGTTCCAGATCCATATCATGATGATGACCAATTTGACCCAGTCTATCAAATGATAGAAAAACGTTGTAAAGAATTAATCGTGGAATTCGCTTCCTCTATTTAAGCTTAAGGTCTTTTTGTACCTTTAACCCATGGCAATTATCAAACCATCCATCCCGAAAGGAACCCGCGATTTTTCAGCTACTGAAATGGTGAAACGCAATCATATTTTTAATACCATCAGTGCGGTATTTAAAAAATATGGTTATCAGGAGATCCAGACGCCAACAATGGAAAACCTTTCTACCCTTACCGGTAAATATGGCGATGAGGGAGATAAATTGATCTTTAAAGTTCTGAATTCCGGAGATTTTTTATCCAATGTACCAACAGATAAACTTGATGCTCGTAATTCACAACTCATAACTTCTGAAATCAGTGAAAAAGCCCTGCGCTACGACCTTACCGTTCCTTTTGCCAGATACGTGGTGATGCACCGCAATGAGATCTCATTCCCGTTTAAACGCTTCCAGATCCAACCTGTATGGCGTGCAGACAGACCACAGAGAGGAAGATATCGTGAATTTTATCAATGCGATGCAGATGTAGTTGGCTCTGAAAGTCTGATCAATGAAGCAGAATTTGTACTGATCTACCACGAAGCACTAAGCAAACTGGGTCTGAAAGATTTTACCGTCAAGATCAATAACCGTAAAATTTTATCCGGTATAGCCGAGATCATTGGAAAGCCTGAGCTGATCATTGATATGACTGTTGCGATCGATAAACTTGACAAGATCGGTTTTGATGGAGTAACCAAAGAATTGATAGAACGGGGTTTTAACGGAACTGATATTGAGAAACTGAAGCCGATTATCTCCTTGAGCGGATCTAATGAAGAAAAATTGAACAGCCTTCGTATGGTCCTTGCAGCATCTGAAACAGGTTTGAAAGGAATTTCTGAAATTGAAACTATATTTAGCTACACCAATCACCTCATACCTCATACCTCATACCTCATACCTCTCGAACTTGATATCACCCTCGCCCGCGGACTCAATTACTATACGGGTGCCATCTTCGAAGTAAAAACCAATGAAGTTGCCATGGGTAGTATCGGAGGTGGAGGACGTTATGACGACCTTACTGGAATGTTCGGACTCAGTGACCTGACCGGGGTAGGAATCTCATTTGGTGCAGACCGCATTTATGATGTACTTGAGGAATTAAACCTTTTTCCTGAAAGCACTTCTGAAAGCACCAGGGTGCTAATCAGTAATTTTGATGCCGTATCAGAAAATTATGCACTTCCCCTGCTTCAACAATTAAGAAATGCTGGAATTAGTGCCGAAATCTATCCTTCATCAGCCAAACTGAAAAAACAAATGAGTTATGCTGATGATAAAAAAATCCCCTTTGTTATCCTGATAGGAAGTGAAGAAATGGAAAGCGGGCTGCTCAGTCTTAAGAACATGAAAAGTGGAGTGCAGCAAAAGATCACTGCTGAGCAAATTATCGCTTTTTTATCCTAAGAATTTCAAATTTACCCCTGTGTTATTTTTAAAAATTTGTCACCCGATAGCTATCGGATCGCTATTTTGATGTGCGAAGCCCAAATCTACTTTATGCTTGCCCGGGTGATTTCAAGCCGGAGCTATTTGATATTTTCTCCCAATGCCCTCAAAAACTCTTCCGGTATCTCCAGATGCGGAATATGGCCTGAATTACTAAATTCAATTAATAAAGATCCCGGAATTTTAGCTGCAGTTTCTTTTCCCAACTGATTATAAAGACCATACTTCGTCTGATCTTCAGGTTTTAATCTTGCTTTACCCACAATGGTTTTATCCTGCGTACCTATCAAAAGCAAGACCGGAACTTTGAGCAAGGGAAACTCATATACCACAGGCTGTTCATAGATCATTTGGGCTGTTAAAGCCGATACTTTTGCATATCGGGGAAATTCAGAACTTCCACTCACACCCGAAGCAATACGAACCAACTCATCATATTCAGGCTTCCATTTGACGAAGTAAGAGGTTTGATAATAACGTTTCACACTTTCTGGTGTTGTCTTAAGCTCGGCCTGATACATAGCCTCCGGACTTGCATTGGGTACAAATCGACGGTAATCCTCCAAGCCAATTGGGTTTTCAAGAATCAGCTGTAGAGTTCTTTCGGGATAAAGCAAGGCAAAACGGCTGGCAAGCATTCCACCCATTGAATGACCCATCAATACAGCCTTCTGAATTCCCAAACTGTCTAAAAGCTGTTTGTTCAGCGCAGCAAGCCTATGGAAACTGTAATTTATAAATGGCTTTGATGATTTTCCGAAGCCGATCTGATCAGGAACCAATACTCTGTAACCCTTAGCGCTAAGCGCATTGATCACATTTGTCCAGTAATACCCTCCAAAATTTTTTCCATGAAAAAGCAATAATACTTTCCCATTTGGCTTATCAGGCTTAATATCCATGTAAGCCATCCTTACATCCTGGCCTTCAATATTTAGGGGTAAAAACCTGACCGGAAATGGATAGTCTACATTTTCAAGCGTGATAGACAAGCTTGGTATTGATTGAGCCATTGTAAAGGATGACGACAGCAAAAGAAAAAACAAACATAATTTTCTCATAATCAATTATTTAATAATATTAATAGTGTGTTTACCCAGGATAATATTTTCCCGGATAAACCAAATGGGTTTTTCTGCCGTATTGGCTATAATTCACTAAACGAAATTTAAACAATTAGAAACCTATAACACAAAAATTATTATGGAACGTAAAGACTTTCTAGCAGCACTTGGCCTGAGCGCAGGTTCAATAGTTATTAGTTCATGCCTCGGTGCATGTGGCAAATCTGATACTGGTACACCTGATCCGGTTACTCCAACACCTAATCCCGGTGGCAGCAAGCTCGATTTTACACTTAATGTAAGCTCAAATTCAGACATAAGCTCAAAAGGCTGGACAATAATGAATGGAGTAATCATTGCGAAGAATGGTTCCAATTATATTGCACTATCCTCTTCATGTACACATCAGGGTAACCCTGTGACTTATAATTCCGGGAACAATAATTTCCCTTGTTCATTAACAGATGCTGCTCATGGGTCTGTATTTGATTCAAACGGTGCACGAGTTCAAGGACCGGCAACTTCGGCTCTAAAAAAATACAGCACTACTTTAACCGGAAGTTCATTAAGGGTTTTTGAAGCCTGATTCTGAGTTAATCTACATAATATGAGAAAGCATTCCCTGATACTTTATTTATTACTTCCGTTCTCTGCCTTTGCACAAGAAGATCTTATGAAACTTGCTTCGGATAGCAATGAGGTTTTTGTCAGGACTGCAACATTCAAGGCTACACGAATTATTAATGGCCATTCTGTTGAAACAGTCGGCAAGAATAATATGGATTTTATCATTTCCCACCGCTTTGATCGCATTAACCGTGGGTTTGAAGAATTCTTCGGATTGGATGCTGCAACAAATCGTCTTGGATTGGAATACGGACTCAATGATCGTTTTATGATTGGACTTGGAAGAAGTTCATTTCAGAAAACATTTGATTATTTCGCTAAATACAAACTCCTAAGACAAGCAACAGGTGCAACCAGTATGCCGGTTTCTGTTACGCTATTTGGCGGATATGCAATCCGAACACAGAAAACCACTCCTCAGCTTTCAGGCTATGACAGGAGCAGCTATACCGCCCAGTTCCTGATAGCCAGAAAATTCAGTGAGGCATTTTCATTACAGCTGAGTCCGACACTCATCCATAGAAACAGAGCGGACATTTTCACCGACAACAAAACTGTTATCGCAACAGGAATCGGTGGCAGAATGAAATTGACCAAACGTACTTCACTGAACGGAGAGTATAATTATGTGCTTCCAAACCAGATCGATGACAATTATAAAAATAACCTTTCTTTTAGTTTTGATCTTGAAACAGGGGGACACGTATTTCAATTGCTTTTTACTAATTCATTTGGAATGACTGAAAGACAATTCATTACAGAAACTGATGGGAGCTGGGGAAGCGGAGATATTCACTTTGGCTTTAACATTTCAAGGACCTTTTCGTTTGAGAAAAAAAGCAGCACGAAACCATGAAGCAATTTTTGATACTAGCAGCCTTTATTCTGACTTTCAATTTTGCTTTAGCACAGAATAAACTTTACAGCAGCAATAAAACTGAGTTTAGCTTTTTCTCCAAAGCTCCGCTTGAGGATATTGAAGCAAAAAATACCCGTGCAAACTCGATCATTAATCTATCAAACCGGGAACTCGTTGTTCGCATTCCTGTATCACAATTTCAATTTAAAAACAAGCTGATGCAACAGCATTTTAATGAGAATTATATGGAAAGTGAAAAATATCCATATTCCACTTTTAAGGGGAAAATCATTGAAGATCTGGATTTAAGCAAACCCGGAGTATATTCCGTTAATGCCAGCGGGATATTGAATATTCACGGGGTGGATCAGGAGAGGAAGCTTAGCGGAAAAATAACTGTTAGTGAAAAGACACTATTACTTGAAACAGCATTTGATGTAATGCTGATTGATCATAAAATTGAGATCCCAAAACTGGTATTTAAAAAAATAGCTGAAAAGATTGAAGTTAAAGCCAATATCACATATACACCATACCAAAAATAGTTCTCCTGCATTAAAAATGTTTACTAACCAATTTCAATAAAAAAAGCCAGTCAGGTTGACCGGCTTTTTTTATTGGGTATCAGAATAGTTCCTAATTGTCAAGCGGGCGGACAGTAGGAAGCACAATACTGCTTAATCGTGCACCCCCATGATGAATGGTTTGCTGAGCTACCCGAACACGATCGCTGCTGCCAAAAGGATCGCCTGTATTCGGGTTACGGTCAAACTGAGGAAAGTTACTCGAAGTAATATCGACACGAATACGATGACCCGGCAAAAATACATTCGCAGTACCTGTCATTTCAATTTCGTACTCATACACTTCGTTAGGTGTAAGTAAATTAATCTTATCCAATCCCTCACGGAATCTTGCTCTCAAAATACCTTCTGAGATAGGCATTGCCCTGCCATCAGGATAAACATCTACCAGTTTGATCATCCAGTCAGTATCCGGTCCATCGGTTGCGGCAAACAATTTCATTTTCATCGGGCCTGCAATGGTTACCGGGCTTTTCAGAAATTCTGAAGTGTAGACCAGCACATCTTCCATGCGCTCAAGCGGCCGCTGATCATATGGACCGGCCTGGGTTGGGGTTCCGCAGCAATTATTACCACCTAAGGTCATGATCGGTGTCTTTGGATCATAAGTGTATTTATCGCTTGCTGCCTTTTTAGGTGCATCAAAACTTAAAACACCATCCCCACGAACAGAATTTGCACTTCCATTACTGCTCAGATAAAGGTTTTTGTACTGAGTTCCCGGAATCGGGTAATCCTTCTCACTGCGCCATTTATTGATTCCCATATAGAACAATTGCACAGGATCCTCAAGATCTAACCCGTTTTTGATTCCTTTCAAATGATAATCATAAAACTGCAATTCCCTGTTGAACATCTTCATGTTGGCAGTAGCACCAAAATCAACAGTTCCAAATGACTGAGAGGGTCCATGTCCCCATGGACCAATGATCATCCGGGCACCGGCACGTGCTGCAGGAGTTGCTGCCTTATTCCTCATCCCGATATAACCATTGATGGTACCCATCAGAAAGATATCAAACCAACCGCCGTAAGTATGAGCGGGAACATTCATTTTAGAAAAATTCTCCTCATCACTGATCGACTTCCAGTAATCATCATAACTCTCATGATTAATCCAGTCCCGGTAATGTTTAACTGCATAACCTGCACTTTTCAGATCACCATCTTTCAATGGCAGATGCCACAAAATGTTTTCATATTTCAACTCTTCAGGAGTATAAGCTTCGGTATGCCAGTATTGAGGTAACATAATCCGGTTAGGCATACGAACAACACCCCAGCCGTAATTAAAACTTAAACGGAATGCCCCACCCATGGTTAACCAGTTGGCATAGATATTAGTTGAAGCAACACCCGGAAATGCGGCTACCAGATGCGGAGGAGTTGCACTCATTGCTGCCCATTGGTTATGACCGAGGTAACTTCCACCCTGAGTAGCAACTTTACCGTTAGAAAATGGCTGAGCTGCCGCCCACTCGATCACATCATAGCCATCTTTAGATTCATCACGAAACGGATCCCAGTTGCCCTCACTTTCATAACGACCTCTGATATCGGCAAATACTACAGCATAACCCTCCTGAGCAAATCTTATCTTATCCTGATGGCCACCATCACGTTGTACGCCATAACAGGTACGAATAACAATGGTTGGATATTTACCCGGTGCAGCAGGAAGGTAGACGTCAGCATATAGTTTTACTCCATCACGCATCGTAATGGTCCTGTAACGTTCTATTTTAATTTCGTTATTAACCGGTTTACGGAGTAAAGCGGGGATATTGTTCAGTTCAGCAGGCTCTGAATTTTTAAACCTATCAGAAAAGACCGCATCACTTGCGAACATGTAATTCTTAGTGTTCGCAGCACCTGAATAATTATCAAATTGATTTCCGGTATACATTGTCTTGCTGGTCTGTCCCTGAGCTCCGATAACACCTGAGAGAATCATTGCAAGTAGTAAAAACTTTAACTTGTTCATGTTTTTATATCTTAAATTACCTTAGATAAATATGGAAAAATAAGTTCAGGATTACAACCCTAAAAACTCTGAAAATG
>Ga0123337_10000401_pt1 | contig 75440 bp, 97 predicted proteins | sample frozenSSSSmetaG_FD_89792 | JGI IMG/M metagenome (GOLD analysis project Ga0123337, IMG submission 89792) | Glacier valley bacterial and archeal communities from Borup Fiord, Nunavut, Canada, to study Microbial Dark Matter (Phase II) -... | ecosystem: Environmental > Aquatic > Freshwater > Ice >...
GGGGGGGGGGAGAGGCGCGACAGGGAGAAGGAGAGGGAGAAGGAAAGAGAGAGAGAGAGAGCGAATGCAGGAGAAAGAGAGAAAAGACAAGACTGCGGAGCCGTATCACGAGCAAACCTCCTCCTCCCGTCTGGACTGGACAGAACGGGAGGGGACGGGACGGGGCGAACGGACGGGGAGAACTGAGCTGAAGCGCGAGACTGCGAGACAGCGAGACTCGGACAAACGAAAGGAAATTGGCAGACAAGACCCAAGAACCGCTTTGGAGCAGCCGGCACTAGAGCCGCGCTGTGCTGTGTGGTGAGAAACTGTAAGGCAGGCGATCTCGATAGGGCTCGGGCCAAATGCGATCGTATCGTATCGTCCACATTTGGGCCGAGCCGTGTAAATGTGGTTAGGTAGGTAGAGATGTGGATGTAGAGCGAGGACAGCGCTATGATCAGCATCAGGAGTGGCGGTTGATAGGTGAATAGAGAGAGGTACGGAGGTACACCGTGCACAGTAGTTCGTGTTGAAAAATGATAAAAGTGATAAAAGTGACAAAAGCGAAAAAGTGACAGGACGAGAGGCCGGATCGATGCGGGGAAATGGACGTGCATGAGCCGTGTTCTGGTCTTTGGATCCTGTGTAGATCTTATGTATAATGTAGGTACATACATACAGTAGTTTACTGTACTGTATAATATTATTGTACTTTATTGTATCATATTGTATGTATCATATTGCATTGTGCTGTACATATTCTGCTCTCCTCTGTGCGTGTTGTTGTTCTGAAAAGCCCTAATAATGAGAATATAATGATAATATAATAAGAAGCTTATCTTATTATATTATTAGAATAGTGCGCATTATTGTAGGGCAACAATTCAGTACATATGATAATACATAAGACAATGCATACATACCTACATGATTACATGATACTACAGTACACACACACTACAGTAGCCTGCATATCGCGGCGTAAACTCTGCCGGCCATCTTCCCCGGCGCAAGGTAGCTGGAGCTGGAGCTGGAGCTGTAGATGTGCATACATAGCTGTAGCTAAGCTGTAGCTAAGCTGTAGCTATAGCTACTATAGCTACTTCATCTATCATCTATGCCTTATACACCTACCAAACAACACCATTGTAGCTCATTATGCACGTCCCATTCTTGGCCGATGGCGAAAGAGTGAAGGAATGAAAGAGTGAGAGAATGGCTTTGTAGGTTTGTTGGTGATACTCTCTTTCTGTTGTCTCTGTTACTCCGTACATACATACACATATCATGGCTATACATGGCTGTTGGTAAACAAACAAGGGACTCGGGAGGCATGAGGCAAGCAAGGCTCTCTCTCCCGAGTCCCTTGTTTGTTGTAAAACTTGTCATCCTCCCGCATCTTTTCTTCTTACCCAGCGTATTTACTGCATCTATTTACTGCATCTATTTACTGTATCTATGTATATATATACATGATATACAGATATACAGATATACAGAACATACAGAACAATGCATTGTATACCCCACCACTACTACTGTATGCACAAGTATGTACTGTACGGCTACAGGTACAGGTACAGGTACAGCACAGCGCAAGGATGGCGCAAGGTGACAACTCGACTCCCTCCTTCCCTCCTTCCCGCCTCCTCCCTCCTGCTTCCGTCCTGCCTCCGTCCTGTCTCGCGCCCTCGAGTCAAACAGCTCGCCAAATGTGATAGAATCCCAATTGCCATTGTCTTTTTCACACACTCACATTCACTCAAAACACATCGCTGAAATCGCTCAAGCAACGCCGAGGAATGGAATGCCGCCACCAACCTTTCCCCCCTCCCCCCCTCCCCCCGGCCCTGCTGCACCTAACGCCCTAGATCCAGACTCCCCAGATCCGATCCATCGATCGAGCCACAGACCTCATATGCAGCCGTGGGTCCTGCTCTCCTCTCTGCTCTTCTTTTCTCTTCTCTTCCTCTTGCTATCTCCCCTCGCTATATTATATCTCCTTGATACTCCTCTCCATCCCATATCCCATATCTCATCTCTCATCTCTCATCTCTTTCCATTTCTCCCTTTCTCCATTTCTCATGTCCCGATCGACGCTCTTATCGACCATCACTCTATCCAAGTTCCTCGATATCTGCCCGTCAGGTCGTCTCTTATAGCCTATTCTCATCGACGATCACGTCTCTTTACTCCTTGCCCTTGGTAGGGCAGGGCTATGCTCAACACACCATGTTCCCCTCCTACTGCCTCTCGCCGGTGAACAGCACCGCGCCAGCCCTCCCACCACTCCCCAGCTTCGAAGACAAATGGCACAGCTTTCCCTCGAGCGCCTTCCCATCCTCGCCCTCCTATCCACCAACACCATCATCGACACCTCGGACCATGTCCATGCAAACCTCATCCTCCTCCTCCCCCTCAACACCACGCTACATCTTCCCCCGCCGTCCACTCATGCCACCCGCCCCGCCGTCCTCCCCTCGATTCGAGCCCGTGCACTCCATCAACGCCCGCAAGCTCAACGACGTGTGCACCTTCGCGCCTCTCGCCCTCAGCGACAGCGGCCGCGACTCCTCGGACTCTGATGCCCACGCGGCCCTCATGCCCGGTCTGACTGACTCCTTTACCTGCTCCTCCTCCTCTTCCAGCGCAGATGAGCACGAGTTCTCGCCCTCACCACGCGAAGACCCCTATCACGCCTCCACCACCTCACTCTGGGACACCTACTACACCTCCTCCTCCTCCTCCTCCCCAACCCCGCGCCCCTCCTCGCCCACACACCCACTCTACCACCTCCCCTCCGCAAAATCCTGCTACGACCTCGGCTTCGGCGCCCCTGCGCCCTTCTCCTCGCCCATCCCACCCTCTCCACCCGCGCCTTTCTCCCCATCCCCACGGCCCCCACAGTTCTCCCCGCGTCCCTCCCGCCAGAAGTCCTCCCCCTCGCTCCGCCGCCCGCCGAGCCAGACCCAGAAGCCCGGTCCGAGGGGAGCGCCGGACTGCTTCAAGGACCTCCCCCCGCCGCCTCCCATCGACCACTACTTCGCGCACCACCCGTGGCCGCCGTCGCGGCCGGCGCCCCTGCCTCCCTCTCCCGCACTCGCACCCGCACCTCTCACGCCTTTGTCGCCTCTGTCGCCCCTGTCGCCCATGTCGCCGACGTTCTCGCTCTTCCCCGCCTGTCCCCCGACCCGCGCTGCGCGACCAGTCACTGCGCCGTGTCCCGGGCGGGTGGTGGAGAAGAGCGTGTGGGAGGATGATGACGATGACGACGAGCTGAAGGGCTTCAAGAATGTGGCGGCGAAGCTGCATATTCGGAGCATTTCGGTGGGGAATGGGGCGAAGGATGGGGGAGTGAAGGGGGGGAGTTGGGGGAGGAAGAGCGGCGCGAAGAGGAGTCCGAGTGATGTTGTGAGGGGGTTGTTCGGGAAGAGGTAGGGAGGAGGCGCGGGGGGAGGGACGCTGGGACAGCGATTGTATATGTTGTATTGGATGTCATGTGTACACGGATTGATGACGGCCTGTTTTTACGAGTTACGAAAAGTGTTTAACGAGAATTACGATGGGATGGGGGGGGAGGGGGGAGGGGGAACGGCGTTTTGACAATATTACTAGACAAGATTTATGTGGGAGAGGAGAGAGGATGGGATCTACAAAGGTCCGAGTGTGTTAAAGTCAGTCAGTACCTTACCTTGGCCCTTTCGAGGGAATAATGGATATATATATTATATATTATATATTATATATATATATGATGCCTCTGTTCTTCTTTGCCTTGATGCGATGCCGTTGGACGTTCGTGCATAGAGCTCTTCCTGAGTCCTCTTCCTTAATGCCTATGCTATATCACATGTATCACATGCACATATATATATATGATAATATGACGAGAATGAAGAGAAGAGACTCCACAGTGTATACCTCGGCCTTGTTTCCCACAGACGCCGTCCCCCTCTCTCCGCAAGGCTGCATCACAATCCTCTCTCTGATTACTATTTACCATTTACCATCTACCTACCCACTTGACTTTTGTTTGCTTGTCGGTCTGTCTGTCTGTCTGTCTGTCTGTCTGTCCGTCTCCAAACCTCCATCCATCTTGCGCAACCGGTAAACAAACCCAACGGCCAACCCCGCATTCTCAGTCTCGCGGTGCATCGCATCGCATCGCATCACATCACATCGCATCGCACCACATCACATCGCAGCACCATCGCATTCCTCCACAAAAGCGCCCCAACGTCATCGTGTCGTGGAATGGAAGCCGGGCGTCTGCGTCTGCGTCTGCATCGCCGCATCGGCAGAAATCCGGAAGGGAGAGCGTAGGGGACAGGCCGAGGCAAGGCATGCGTGCGTGTCTGAAAACCCTGAATTGTTGGAATCCGCCGCGGAGAAGATGCTGGCGATGCTGGCTGGCGGGCGGGCGGGCGTTGAGACAGACGAGGTCGTGCGCGTGGGCTTAAGGCCTTTGGGCCGTTGGCTGGTATGTACATTCGCGTCGCCTTGCTGCTGGTGAAGTAAGGGGGGTTGCTTTGCTTTGCACGATCGCGTCTCGGCAAGGAACGAGGTGGGCTGGATGTTACATATCTATGCAATGATCGCGATGATAAGGGCATGAAATACAAGATCTACAGGATAACTATCTGACCAAGCCCATCCCACCAAGGACATATTCTCATCGCATATCCTGTCATCCTCAACTGTGGCTGCGCTGCGGCCGCCTCTTTTGGGGCGGGCATGTCCGCTCCCCATCATTCTTAGCCCACTCTCTCGTCTCCTCCTTCGCTCCTCAGACACCTCCTGTAGCATACTCCTCGCCGTCTTCTCCCTGTCCTGCGACGCTCGTTTCTGCTCCCCGGCCACGCCGGGAACCTTGTCTCCTCCTCCTTCTCCGAATTATCCAAAAGCTCGTCAGCTTTTGGACACTCCCCGCACCCACACCATTTCTTCTCTCTCTTCCAGTCTCCCAGCCGCTGCGGCTCGACTCCGACATAGCAGGTCATGCAGGCACTAACCCCTTCCTTGATAAGCTGACCGTACGGGCATTTTCCCACACCGACCTTACGCTCTATCAAGTCGCCGACCAGAACCCTCAGGGCGCGCAGAGATGAAGATGGAAGCAGATCCACATGAGCGGTCTCCAATGCCCTCAGTGTACGGAAGAAGGGGATCGAGATCTTCCGGGCGCTCAGCCAGCGTCTCAGCCTGCGCGAGGAGCTTGCCGAGTTCTCCCCCGCGGCCGGGAGTGGTTTCTCGCGCTCCAAAAGCGTGGCCCCGTTGTCGTAATGGTAGCGCTGCCGCTTGGGGACGAAGACGGGAAGGCAGAGGCCGGTGCTGTCGACGAGGTCGGTGGCGACGTCGCGGAAGATGGTGTGGCGCGGCTGTGTTGATTGGCAGATTACCAGATTCGGCGGGCTCGGCGAAGGAGGAGAAGAGGGAGAGGATGGAGGGGGTGTTCGACAGGCTTGATTTGATGAGGGGGGACTCTGTCGAGGATGTGCCAGTTCGGCTCAGCAATAAGTGTTGTGGAGTGCTTGGGAAATTGCTTTGGAAGAGGAATTTATTGCCGTGCTTGAGGATCTGTTGCACTAATGCCAGACCATCGACTTTTATAATGGCATGAGCCATGTGAAAAAAGCATGGACGACGAAGCAAGAACGATACAGGGAGGTTAAGGACTTACTGTGCTCCGATAGAAGAGTGAGTGAGAAATGCTTTCATTGCCAGTAAACCCAGAATACTCTTCTCCATCGGGCATTCCAAATGGTTCTTGGATTATATCCTCAAGTTCGATTTCGAAACCACTACCGAGCTTTGCCGTCCAGCTCAATGATATATGTGAGTAGAATATCATCATCGATTGCTTCATCACTCGGACGTAATGTTGCACATGGGCCGACCGGCCCAAGTCGAGGCATATAGTCCTCTTGTGGACCTTGGAGCTCTTCATCATCACTCTCTATGGCTGAGTCCATAATCGTAGGCTTGAGGTTCGCCAGGAAGACCATAAAGCCCATTTCGACACATGTTTCCTTGAAGCAACGGAGTTGAAGTTGATCCTTGCCAGCCTTGGTGTATTTGTGGGACAAGACGTGTGCCAGTGCCTTTGGAGTCCCAATTGCTCCTTGCCAAGGAGTCCTTGGTCATATTCCAACTTCTAGAGATCGGGTGCATTGCGCAGCTGTAGGGTTGCCTCATCTAATGCTGTTGCAGAGACTGGCCGGGATGGATTTCCTTGGACTGCTTAACCTCGTGCATGACATCAAAATGCCTGCAAATTCCAGTTAGCGGGATCGTTGACAGGTCTTTCTGGAGACGACAGACATTCAAATGGAAACGAGATCGAGAAGAGCTCACCATGCACTCACCATGCATCATTGATAGGAGGCATACCATTAGAGTTCCAAACATTCCATTGGCCTTCTCAGAAAAATGGCATCGCATGAGCATCAATTAAAGATCTTGCTATTACCACGCAGTGATAGGGGCAAACTTACCTACTCAGCGTGCGGCTTGAAGAATGCGCCCTCTTCATGAATCAAAACTTCGTATAGTTCCGCCTTAATATTCACTTCATCTTCTGGTAGTGGATATCTTCAACTCCATACCAACTTTACCAACGATCGGGTGGAGGATTGTACATGACATGTGACATGTACGTCTGCTCCTTCCGTCCTTCCCCCTTTCCCTCCTCTCGCCTGTATGAGGACTTGAGGAATCCTCCCAATGCCGATTCCGAGCTTCAAACTGATTGGCACCCAGCTGCCACATCTTTCCCACTGTCTCATCAAGAACTGTCTCCTTCCCTTTCCCAAATGGCGATTTGCGACATGGTGCGATAATGTCTTAGCATATCACCAGAGAGAGGCAGTTTGACTGTACCAAGACCTTCAATATGAAGATTTGGGTCGATGAAATCCTTGAGTTTGTCAAATATAGCGTATGACCTGCTGGCTCGATACCACCGAGTGAGTTACCAATCTGACGTTTGATACTCCTGTTGACGACGTCTGGCGGTCTCTCATCTCTCGGAATAAACGATGGCTCACGATCTACTATTATGCATTAGATAAATAACAATAAAAAACTTACACATATAAATAAGAAAAAGAGACTCAGGCATGTAGAATTTCTCAAATCCAAAAGCAAAAGTCAAGGTTTAGTATAGAGTGGTGTGAACAGAGGGGTTATGAAATAATACCAAATATGTTGTATGTGAAGGGCGCGACGTGTCTGAAGTGATCGGGTTAACGCGACAACCGCTATCTTAAATATAAAAATATGAGACTGCTTTTCTTTTTCTTTTTCTCTTCTTTCCTTTCCTTTTTCTTTTACTCTCTTTTTCTTTTTTCCAAAGCAGAAAATAGAAGCAATTAATTATAGAAATACAGTGAACTTTATCCCCTTAAAGTTGTACCCGTACCTAACCCAAAGTAAAGGATGGCTGATCTGATAAGATTAGAGAAAAGCTCCCGCCCACCGGAACTTCCCACAATCTCGTCCTCCTCGTCCTCCTCCTCGTCAACATCCTCAACATCCTCTCCGCCAACCTATCGTCGGTCGCAATAACAACGACGACAACGACAACCGCAATAATGCGGCCCTTCCTAAGGCGAATATCGCCGAGCAAAACAAACCGCTACTTCACCCACGTCCCCCGATTTCGTCCTCAACTCCCCTATCTCCACCAATCCCCCCCTCGCGCCCGCACCGTCCTCGCCCGCTACATCACCGTCGAGACCAAGCAAAGAATCAAAAGGGATGTCACTCTCGGCGTCCGCATAACCCTCTACATGTGGGGAACTGGGATCCTCCTCTTTGTCGTTGGCCTCGGCCTCGAGTCCGAGAAGATGGAGCGCACCTTTCCCAGCCCCCACGACTACAGCTGGTGGTCGCGGGACCTCTACCGCGTCAACCGGTGCCGCGACAACGAGGAGCAGCGCGAAGCCGGCCTCACAGATTTTGCATATAGCTTGCAGCAATACAACAAACTTGTAAACCGTCTGGAGGACCCGAATATCGATGGCGCAGACCTGAAGCTGCAAGGCGACGACGAGAGCGAGATCCTCGTCGAGGGCGTAGGCAAGACCGGCTATGACATCACAGCGAAGTCAGAGCCCTGGCGGCGCGGGTATTTCGAGGTACTACTGGGCCTAGCACGAGCCGCCGAATTCCTCGACTCCTGCGTAAAGGATACGACGCGCCAGCAAGCCTTCCCCAAGAACGTGGTGATCGGACCCTCGAATCCGAAGCCAAGGCCTATGCCGCCCGGCACCGACGTCGCTCCCAGAGAAGAAAACTGTGTGCCGGCATCCGATCCTCCGGAGAAGTACTACATGAAGATCCTCACCACAAAAGGCTTTACGGACCGCCAACGCCTCCAGGCCGCCCTCCTTTACGCACGTTGGCTCGACTACAAAGGCACCCCCGACGCAGCAATGGAGATGTACAAATGGAGTTTCGACATTGCCGCCTCTTCCATGGCAAATCCAGACGCAGTATTCGATCCCCAGACCTACGTAATCAAACCCACTGCCCCGCCCCCCTCGGAGAATATCCTCCTCGCCACCACCGCCGTCGCAGAACACAAGGCTCGGAATAGAGAGCTCTCCGCTGCCCTCCCCATCTTCCTCTCCATCCTCCGCGCCCGTCGCACTCTCCCTCTCGCGCCACCTCCCGAGGGTCCGGCCGTGCCCGAAGGCGGATTCATGGGCAAGATCGCCGGTGTAATCCGGTACGCTCTTGTTCCGCCGGAATTCCCGCCTCCGCCGTCTGATGGCACGGAGCCCCCAGCTAGGGGACCCAAGGAGAAGTGCCAGGAGGCGGCGCTGATGACGTATATCGGGGAGATCCTGTATGCGTCCGCTAAGGATAATAATGGCAGGGAAGAGGGCCTTGCTTGGACGCGTGAGGGCGTCGATGTGGCGGAGGAGGAGCTCAGGGGACGGTATGTGGATGAGGAGGCGAAGAAGGCGTGCAGACAGTGTTTGGAGACAGGGTTTGATAATTGGAAGACTATGGTCAGGAAACTTGCGAGGGAGGAGAGGCTGAGGAAGAAGGAGGGGAAGAAAGAGGAGGCAGTGAAATCGACGGGGTGGTTCGGTTTTGGGGGAGGTGCACAAGACAAGGTGCAGGCGAGGGAGGATGGTCAGGGCAGGTGGGAGGCGGAGGAGGATCTGGTGGCGGCGAGGTATAGGAGAGCGAGGGATGTGTTGGAGTTCCCCCAGAAGAATCTGACGATCCCGTTTATCTTCCAGTGAGAGGAGTCGACGCGGTGGGTGAGCGGATTGAGAAAGACCTTGGTTAAATGTAAGATGGCTTTGTGACATAGTATGAGGACACAAAGTGTGTTCATGGCGTATATCTTGGATGGCGGGCGTTTCGACGGATGATATCACAATGCAAATGGATTCAATAACAATGATCTATATCTCATAAATTCAATTCTCTAAGGTCAAATCTCGTATCTCGCAGTTTAATGAGTATCGGTCCTCAAATATCTCCTGGAAACACTTTAATCTCGATGCACCAAGTTCGGCATCCCGAAAACCTGGGAAACGAATAGCTCACGAAGGCTCAAACCCATATATCTCGGCCTCTCGGTATATGTAAATTGATCCACTCCATCCAGCGCAGCTCCCAACACCCTCGTCTCAAGCCTTCATCTCAGTCGCGTCCGAAGTCTTCCTTGGAAACTCGGAGGTGTTTTTCTCCTTAACGGGCGAGGACAGGACACTGATCTGCAGGATCGCGGCTTTTTCCTCCTTAGTCAGGAGGACTGATACCGGAGACTCGTCGGTCTTGATATAGCTTGGGAGAGGCTCCATGCGCTCTGGTGGGCACGAAATATCCAGAGGGTCGGCGGCGCCATCGGAGCCCAGAGGACTAAGCTTAGAAGGCGCTTCGACGACTTCTTCGATGGCTTCTTTAGCCGTGGCTGCAGCTGCCTTTGCGCCATTGACATCCACAAGGTCCGCCCCCGATTGCTCAACTTTACCCGCGGCTTCAGCAGCTGCCTTTACGCCATCGGCGTCCTCATGCTTCGCACCCGATTCCTCGACTCTCTCCAGCTTCCAGTCATTCTCCCGCTCCCCCTCCTCCTTGTCCCCAGCCCAAATCTCCGAGTCCTTGCCCGTCACCCCTTCAAGCTCGATCTCCTGCGTCTCCTCTGCCGCCACAACCTCTTCGTTCACATACTCCGGATCCTTCGCAACGTCCTGGGTCCAGTCTACCACATGCTTGAACTGGCGCGGAAACACCATTTCCTCAGCAACTTCGTAGTCAAGGCTGTAGATGTTCATCCCGTAGCTCCACTGCCAGCGCTCCGGGCCACCGAGAGGACCGTAGACGCCGCTGTTGGCGGGATTCTCGGACATGATGTATCCTCTCGCTCTCTTCTTCAAGAAGTCCTTAAATTCCTCGTTCTTGATCATTTCGCGGTCCAGGGCGGGAAAGACGACCGCCAGACTCTCCATCTTCCCCTTTGTCGCATCCCAGTTCTCATCCAGGTACTTTGTTACCTTTCCGCCAGAATCGCCGATGGCGATGACGTCGAGTCTAGCATCTTTGTGGCATAAAGCTCGCACGACGGAGGAAAGGATGTGCGCGACATGCTCATCTGCGTCGCGGTTGTGTTCAACGGTATTACGGAGAGGGTCGAAGACGATGGCATCGTGGACAGCGGAGGGACGGGTCAAAGCGTTCCAGGACATGTAGGTCAGTGCCTTCTGCTCGCGGCGGCACCAGCGGAGTTGTCCCATGTTGGCGAGGATGATGCCGGGATGGTTGGGGTTTAGCTCGTGCGGTTTGGCTTTGGTACCTGCCTTGCCATCTGTCTTGCTGTCGCTATTGGCGTTTGTGGCAGACGTGGAGGAGGAAGGGAAATTTGGGTCAGATGGCAAACCCTGGATATATTTCACGAGGTCGACGGCGGAGCCAGAATTGATACCTCCATGGCCGCCACAGATGCGCTGGGCAAAGATGGCCAAGTTTTGGCAGGTCTCGCCGAAGAGGATGAAGACACGGGAAGCCTTGTCGAGGTTCTGGGAGACGAGGATGGGGATGTGTGGTTCGTTTGCTTTCGTGCCGAGGGGAAGGCGGACGGTTTCCATGCCATGGAACTTGAGCCGGTTGACGACGATCCTGCAGACGGCATCTGAGATTAGGTCAGATTATGGTAAAATTGTGAAGGAAGGAGAAGACAAACTGTTCATGGCCTCGCGTTGACGCTCGTTATGACGGTCATTGCGGGTGAGGAAGTACTTGAAGTAGTATTTCGGTTCTTCGATGTTGCGGATCTCGTCGTCTTCATTGATGAAATAGCTGTGATATGTTAGAAATTAGGTGAGAGCAAGGCGAAGAGGAACTGACCCAAGGCCTTCCAAATCGTTTGGATATTCGGGGTCCTTCGGAAGACCGCGCGGTAGGAGACGAAACATGTTGTCTGCTCTTGGTGGATATGCTGACGAGTAGATTATCTAAAGACTTTCCAGGCGAATAGGTATGCAGGAGGGTTGGGGCTTATGGATTGCTCTGTGAGATGCTGTCTCTGGTCCGCAGGACAAGGCGGCTGGAAGTGTTTAAGGACGACGCTGGCAGTGATTAAAATAGTCGAATTGAAAGATGAAAGTATAGGCCGAAATTCATGCCAGACGACAGTAGACAGGAAGAATGAAGAAAGTTGACGAGAATGTTGGAAGGAAGTGGGAGGAAGTGGGAGAATGCGGCTGACCATAATGGCTGACCTAAATAGCGGATTGGGACAGTCGTTTGTCTTAACATCTGCCACTTGCCGATGCATGGTTTGTGCTTCAGAATCAGGAGACGACCCAAACGGGATTATGAGATACTGTTAAAGATATCGTTAAAGACACAGTGCTCAAGAGAGACTGTGAGTGACACGCAAAATGCAGAAGAGTCTGAAGTGAAAGGGGCACCGTAAACCAGCACCGCTTGTCTGTGGCCATAATGAAAACTGACAGCATGGCACAGGTCTCCTAGGTCTTGAGTGGTTTATTTTCCTACATATGTCTTCCATCTTTAACGCCTTCCCAATGCATATATAGACATGTTTGATGTACATCTGGTCATCGTTTTGACCAGAGATTCGCTTCCAACTCCGGCCCTCCCCGAGTCTCTACCAACTGGCCTTCTTGACACCTGGAAGATCGCCAGCAAGAGCGTGCATACGGAAATTATACTGTGAGAATCGTTAGCACATATTGGCTCGCAGGATGGAATTGCTGTTATCGAGCGGAGCAGCCAGCAATTCGGTATGTGTCGGCTCGTCGGAGACGTACTCTGGACATTCTGAAGTCCCTCAGGATACCTCTTCCCTTTCCACCCTCGATACATCTGTTCCTGATCTGTGTCGAGCGAGTGTAGCAGTGCATTTGGGAGAGCTCCAGCTGGGCCTGCGCGCGCATACGAGGAGGGAGTTGCATGTTGCGGATGATGTAGCGCAGAGCTTGTCTGAAGCGCATGATGGTCAGCGACGGGTCCCAAAGTGAGTTCCTCACCTCTCTTCGAGGCTTTTGGGAGCAATTGATGCGAATATGATGATGACGGAAGCGTCACTGCGACAGCGCATACCTTTGCGTCTCGTGCTCAGCGAAGACCTTTCTCTTGGTGTGATCACGGATGACCTTGATGTTGATGAAGCAGCCCAAGTCGAGCTTCTTGGATCGGAACATGGACATGATGGCGGTGATGAGTGAGCAAAGGACTGGGAGAGAGTCTTGGTTTAATTGTCGTCGCCGCCGTCGTCGTCGTCGTCGTCGTCGCGATGCCTTCAACCTTCGGATGGCCCATCACTTTTTGGATGTCAATTGCGCTAATCACTTATGGACTAGCGCCCATTCTCCCAATCCGCAATCAGAGGCACAGGCACAGGCACATGACAGGCACTGAAGCCACAGCTGCCGAATGCGTAAACAACTCGACTTCAACTTCAACTTCAACTTCAACTTCAACTTCAATGTTCAATGTTCAATGTTCAATATTCATTATTTTGAAAGTTACATACATCAAGATCTGTTTGTACCTTCTATTATCCTTTGTCATCATTTGAAATTTCTTTGCAAATCAAAAGGATCCAGCTTCAGCCTTCAGATACACCGAGTCACCGAGTCGATTGCACTTGACGTGAGTAGGAGCACGACTCAATCTCATTTACCTCCTCGGCTGCCTGTGCATATATATGTGTATATTGAGGCGCGGACCCTTTCACAGATCATCGAGATCTACTTTCCATTTTACGCATGACTGGTTTATGTATGCCATTTGTTGAGCTTGGAGCTTAGAAGGGCGTCAATTTCACATGTCATATATATCTTGCTCGAATCCCTCTGAATCCTTTGCATACTCTATCAACTTAACTCTTACAGTCTTACAGAGGTGTGCACCTTGCGAATCCCCTCATCCCCGCACATATTACGAGTCGAATTTACCCGTACCAACAACTCGTCAAGCCTCCGTATCACATCAGCACCCACTTTTGCCGATTGATCCTCCGTCGTCATGTCTGACGCTTCGAGAAACATCGTGGGCCTCATAAGGCAATCCCCACCTGTCGACACCAGCGAGCCCTACGACCCAAACTGGGTGGCCGGAAAGACAATTGTTATCACAGGTGGCGCGTCAGGATTTGGCCAAGCCTTCTTCAGGAAATGGGCACAGCACGGCGCGAATGTCATCATTGGAGATATCAACGATAAGAAGGGCAAAGCATTGGTAGAAGAGATACGTGCGTCGACTGGCAACGAGCACCATCACTTCATACACTGCGATGTGACGAACTGGCAGTCACAAGTCGACTTCTTCCACCAAGCTGTCAAGCTCAGTCCAACCGGCGGGATCGACAGCGTCGTCGCGAATGCAGGAATCAGCGACCCCATAGACCCTCCCTTCTGGGCGCCTGAAGGCTACGATGCCGACACTCCACAACCACCGAACGTCAAATGTCTCGAAGTGAACCTGATCGGTGTCACATATACTGTCAGCCTGGCGCTGTATTACCTCGTGCGGAATCCAAATTCCTCAGCAGCCGATCCCGCAGCAAGCCCCGGTCCCAACCGCCCAGACCGCCATCTCCTCCTCCTCGGTTCAGTCGCCTCTCTAGGCCCAATTCCAGGCCAAATACTTTACGGCGCCGCCAAACACGGCGTCCTGGGCTTGTTCCGCTCCCTCCGCTCCACTGCCTTCGTCGGTGGCATGCGCATCAACCTCCTCTGCCCCTACTTCATCGATACCCCGATCCTGGAGACCGGCGCACGGGTTCTCCTCGCCGGCGGCGCCATGGGCGTGCCCGAAGATGTCATGGAGGCAGGGACACGTCTGATGGCTGATAGCCGAATTGTAGGACGTGCGCTGGTTGTTGGGCCGAAAGTGAAGTTTAATGCAGATAACGAGTGGGATGTTGTGCCTGCGAAGAACAAGGAGGGGAGGGAGGTAGCGATCTGGGAGGCCTATGCGGACGACTTCGAGGCTGTGGAGTGCTTCAATGCGAGGTTTGTGGGGATGCTGAATGCGGTTGAGAAGGCGCGGGGATGGGGCGGCTGGATTTATGATATTGTGGGCGCAGTAACGTATCCGGCGAGGGTGGCGCTTGGATTGAAGTGATATCGAATTGTTGGATGTATACCATGAGCAGGCGTTCTGTTTCAAAGTTTTCATATGCGTATCTTTCAAATTTTCATATCTATATCCATATCATGGGAACGAGATTAGTCTTCCGATTATACTCGTATATGTGCTTCGTAATAGCTCCGAGCGGGATTGAACCCCATTCGATCGATATTCGGCAAGATTACACGCTGTAGATCCCGAGATAATGTCAGCCCCGCAGAATTTAAGTTCTGCTGAACCGCGGGGAGGCGAAGGCCTTCCTAATTGAGACATAAATCCCCTGACGATGCTGCTGGCCAGCTGCGTCTTCCAGAATATAGTCGTTGCATAGGTAGTCCGGTAACCATTTCACGATCCCGCCCTTGCGGATACAAGATTGCTCCCCACCAAGAAATCTCTCCCAGACCTCCCATTTCCCGCCGTTTCTCAAAAGCTTATAACTGCCTAACCGCCCATCCCTTCCTCCGGCATACCGCTACACCATATCCTAGGCCTCCCCTCCTCACTGCCAAAATGCCGCTCGAAGACGCCTCCGCGGTGCGCGCAGAGAAGCCGCACGTCGTTCTCATCCCCTGGGACCCCGAGTCTCCGGAACACTGCCAGAGGCTCCGGCTGCAACGCGTAGCGTGTGGGTGGAAGATGGAGAAGATTCAGGCGTGGAGGAAGTACCAGCGTGAGGGGAAGATGAGCATTCATTGGGCCGTAAGTGATTCTTATTTTTGTCACGTGATGTTTGTCAGATGGAATTCAGGAAAGAGGGGGGGGCGTTGTGCAGTTTGCCAGAGGAGTGTTGGAGTGGGCTGCAGGGAAGTTTTTGATTTTTTTTGTTTGTGGGAGAGGGAGGGGATGGTGGGATGGGGAAGAAGGGAATACCCGTGGTTCAGTTTCGGGGTCGGCGAGTTGTGACTCCTGAGTCGTGAGGATATGCGACTGAGCCCCGACTGACACTCGCAGGTCCTCCTCCCCTCCGACCCCCGCTCCGCAACCTGGCTCGCGCAGCACGCCGACAAGTATCCCGACGAGGCGGCGTCCATTCCCGACTCGGCAGCCGCGATAGGAGGCCGTGTGCGGGACACGTCGTCGGCGCGCTCGCCGGCGCCGTTCGTCCCCGTCGGCCACATCAGCATCGACACCGTTGCCTCGACGGCCACGCCCTCCCTGCTGCTTGCCGATCCCAGCACGCACCGCTTCCACATCTCGGCGTTCTATGTCAGTCGGGCGATCCATGGGGGTGGGATCGGAGGCGTGGTGGTGAGGGAGGCGGAGGGCATGGCGGTGAGGGTGTTGGGGGCGAGGGTGCTGACGCTGGATACGCTTGATAAGAGGGTGTTGTTGCGGGAGGAGGATGGGGGATTTCAGGGCGGGAGGGATCTGTACAGGAGGTTTATGGGGGTTGAACCGCCCGAGGTGAGTTTTTTGCTGCTTTTCTCCCGTTTGGGGAGTGGACGGGAGGTGTTGTGGTTTGGGGAAGATGGGGAAAAGGAAGAGCTGAAAGTAGGCAGCTGGACGAGGAAAAGGGGGAGAAGGCGAAATAAAATGGTCAAGAGACTAATGAAGTAATAGTTCAACACGCAAAGTTGGTACGAGAGGATGGGGTATAAAGTCTTCACGGAGATCAGTGACTGTGCTGAGGGAAGTAGTTTTCTAGTGACTGTGACGAACCATGATGGGAAGCCGGAGACATGGTGTGCACCAAGCGTGTGGATGGAGAAGACGATACATTGAAGCCTTCCAAGCCTCCTGATGCCCGGATTATTGCCACATTCAGTTAATAGTTAATAGCACTGCTTTATTGGGGTATACATTGCTAAATATGAATAGAATCTTTAAATAGAGAAAATGGACTATTATGATATGATCAATGCCGTTGTCTGGCCTCACTCACGTGTTCAATGCCAATAACCAGAAACTCGGTTCTTCGGTGGCTCTTCTCGCCTCATACGTTATATATTATAGTTGATAATTCAGCTGGTCTTATATCGATGTATTAAATATACTTCTGCCACCCATCCGCACAATCATTACAGTGGTTATCACGCAGTCAACCGCTCAATCTCCTCCACCTCCTCCTCCATCACAACAGCCAAGCAACATCTCGCCATCCCCACCGCATGCTCCAGCGCCGCCAACTTCGCCATCGCAGCCATCAAACTGGGATCCGCGCTCTCAACCCTCACCTTCTCCTTAACCCTCACGTCCACCCCTCTGTACACAAACCTCCGATCCGCCTCATCATGCTCCGCCCTCCTCGCGGCCCCAAACGCCGTCGCAAACCGACTCCGAATATCCGGCAGCGCATCCGCCGGCTCCAGCGTCCGCATCACGAGCACGATGCTCGCGTCCTGGATGCTGAAGTCGAGAGACAGCGATTCGGGGAGCGGCGGCACGAAGTGCGAGGGCTCGGCGGGGCGCAACCAGGTCTCGCAGTCGGGCTCCAGCGCTGCGGGCCCCTTGAGCGTGGAGTGCGCTTCGTAGAGCAGGCCGTGCAGGAGACGCAGTTGCGACGAGATGTAGGGTGCTGAGGTGCGGTCGCCGGTCCAGCGCGTTATGTCAATGCAATCGAGGGATTGGTTGAGGAGGTCGCGCAGGGAGGCGAGGGGGTCGAGGATGAGCGGGTGTGTGGCATTTATGGCGAGATGCATGGCATGATTGTGTTTAGGGCGGAAGACCAGCGACTGGAGGACGTCAGGAGGAGCTTTGCGAGAGACAGAAGAAAGGGGAGACAGGACGTACACCTTTGACTAGACGGGTTCCTACACGGGTGATGTAGCCTTTGACAGATTCACTCCTCACACTACTCATTGCGAGCGTAGAGCCTGGCTCTGTCGGCGCAAGAAGTGCTCTGCATTCCTCCAATCCCTCTTTGAAGCTCTCCAATGTCTCTTGGAGGTTATCGAGCAGCCATGCCAGCTCTCTCGCCTGTGCCGCGTTAACTGGTGCTCTCATGGCTCTCCCTTATACGTCTTCGAATAACAAGAATGAAAATACAACTTACCAGAGTGTCCGCCTCAGCCTTTTTGAGCTCGTCGGGAGCAATAGGTGGCCATATTGTTGTTGACATGGCAGCCTGCCGGGTGACGAGTTGATCCAGGTCGTCGTGATGAGGTCAGTGAATGGAGAGGATGGGCGGGACACTATGATGCTTTGGGGGGCGGTGAGAGGGCCTATCGCATCCATCTGTTTATCGATTGTGATTGTCTGATGGGATTCACTTGAATTCGCTTTCCGATTGTCAAAACAGAGCACAGAGTACAGAGTACTATAAACACTCGACTATATCAAATTATATCTGTTCCCTTCATTATTCCACAGCTTTCATAAACCTAAGCCACATTCACCAGCTGTGCCACACCGTCAAGCCGTGACGCACAATGGCGAAAGAACAGCCCAAGACAAATAACGACTCCAAACCTCCACACATCAAGCTCCCACGTCTTCCCAAAGGTACCCCTTATCCCCTTATCTTCCTCCTCTTCCTCCTCATCCCTCGCCTTACCCGTCTAATCATCATCCAGATGCCCGCATAACCAAGCGACCCCTCCTGCACCCCCCCATCGCCGCCCCCCTCACCGGCTCCCACGTCCCCAAAACCGTCTACATCCGCTCCACCACCCCCTTCGTGTCCGCCATAAAGCGCGTCCGAACATACCTCTCCGCCATCGACGCTAGGTCAATGGGCCCCATAGATCTCTCCTCCAGCAGCCTCACGGACCGGGAACTCGTGGCGTCGACGGGCAAGGGCCGCGAGGGCAAGCAGGAGGAGGTCACGGTCAAGGCGACGGGGCGCGCGATCGAGAGGGCGCTCGAGGTGGGGCTGTGGTTTATGAAGCAGGAGGATTGTAGGGTTGTGCTGAGGACGGGGACGGTCGGGGCGGTGGATGATGTGGTGGTTGGGGGGGAGGAGAGCGCGAGGGTGAGGAGGGCGCCGGTTTTGGAGGTGGGGATTTGTTTGAAGTGAAGGATGAGGGGAGAGAGGAGGATTGTTCGATTATACTGACTGCGGCCAGACGGAGCAGGATGAGGCAGCATAGATATAAGGGGCCGAGTCAAGGGCCTGGAAGGCTGGACAGGACGGCCGAGTTGAGAGTGGGAGATGTGAAGGAGGATGAGATACCGTACCACTGCAGTGGCAGTGGACTATGGTGGCTATCACTGTCTAAGATCACATGAATGCCGAAGCAGAGTGAAGGCCCAGTTCTGCAGGCGATGAACGGTTTCGAAAGTGCCAAGCATGCATATAGACCTGTAGCTGGTGTCGTATTATACAGCATGCCAGCATGCCAGTCACGTATTCAAGACCATATCAAACACAACTTCTAGTCATCTTCATATCTCAAAGTAAGGTCTCACTACATATGACACTATCAAAATCGCACAACAATCAATCCAATTGCAAATTCTAATCCTCCATAAACGTAACGCCCAGCACCAACAAGGCATCAGCCTCGCCTTACACTCAATCCGACCCCTTGAGATCATTTAGCGTCCCTATCCTCCTCCCCGCCGCTGCCGTTCCGGGTCCTTGCTTCGCCGCACCTGCTCCAACTGTCTTTCCCCCTCTAACCCACGCACCCGGTCCTCTCGCCGGCGGCACACTATGCACATTCCACATCGACTGCTCAGCGGCGTGATACGCATCAAATGCGAACAGACTGGTGAAATAGAGACCCAAGAACGCAATCACGGCATCGAAGAACCTCTTCACGCTCCAGGAGATCGGACGGTGCAGGGATTGTGCTGGGCGGCCGGCCGGGGCGCCGCCCAAGGTATGGCCTGGGGTCGAGAGGGGGGAGGCTGGGGCGGCGAGCTTGGCGGCGGCTTCGACGGCAGAGGAGAGAGCGCGCGGGTCGGCGCCGCGGAGGGTGTTGATTACGCTGCCGTTGCGGAAGATCAGAAAGGTGGGCATGCTGTGGGCCTTCACGTCAGCGCTCGATCGTACATAGAGGAGCAGAAGGAAGAGCAAGGAGGGACATAGGGACATACGCGGTAACCCCGTATTTCCTCGCAATCTCCTGCTGGCTGTCGACATTGACTTTGGTGAACGTAATCGCGCGCGGCTTGGAGAACTTCGTGGAGAGGGACTCGAAATGCGGAGAAATGGCTTTGCAGGGACCGCACCAGTCTGCGTAGACTTGGGCGAGTTAGCAATATTTCTATCTACGTGCAGCAGTTGATGGATTGAATGTGGGGTGGGAGTGAGATTGGGCATGTCTTAAGGAGGGGAGGGGAAGCATACAGTCGGTGACGACCACGCTGGAGGTCTTGAGGATATTGGCAAATTCTGCCGAAGAGCCGATGGAGACTGTCATCTTTCTCAGATTTCGATTTCAATCTCGATCTCGAGGCTGAACTGTAGAAAAGTCGAGAGAGGATGGTTCGATGTTCGTGATGAAGCTGAAGTTCTTTATCTCGATGTTGACGTGCAATCTGGCTCCGTCAGCCACTTACCTAGGCACAAGTCAACAGGGATTATCACGCTAAGCCTTGTACCCCAGATTCGGCAACTTTCTGCCCGTCTTTCGAACTCACCGCCTAGAAATATATCGTCGGCTCCAACAGAGGCTTGCGATAGCAGCAATGAGTATAACAGCAATTATGGCCAAATCAGCATCCAAGGTAAGTCATCGCACTTGTATTTGCACTCCGGATGATATCTGACAACGTCTGTAGAAGCGCAAGCTCAATGGCGAGCCCAAAACGGAGGATTCCCAGTCTGGGACGGCAGCCTCTCCAGCACCCTCCAGAGGCCGCAATTGGACCGTCACCGTTGCGATCCCAAGCAACGTGATAGACATGTACCTCGCACTCTCTTTACATTTTCTCGCTCCTCTAACCCTCCCCTCCCAGGAACGACCCCCTCGAATCCCGCTCCCTCCTCGCCCTCCAACTCGCCCGCGCCCTCTCCACCTCCTCCATCGACCACATCATCCTTCTCCCTTCTCCCTCCTCCTCTTTAGACGCCACCGATGCCACCTCCTTTCTCAACCTTGCCCTCTCATACCTCGAGACACCGCCCTACATGCGCCAACGTCTCTTCGCTCCTGGCACCACCGCCATCTCCCCCTCCCTCTCCCACCTCTCCTCGCTCCCCCCCACTCCCTCCCACAACGCCCTCCACACCTCCCTCCCGCACCACCTCACCACCCCCGCCAGCTCCCTCTACCGCGAAGGCGTGACGCTAAAAGCGCAGGAGCAAGGGACCTACCACCGCCTCGTCAACGCCGGCCTGCCCTCCTCCGTCCTCGCCTCCATCCCCGACCCCATCCCAAAATCGACGCGCGTGACCCTCAAATTCGCAGCAGGCGCCGTCGCCCCCGCCGCCCTTGCTGACGCTGCAGAGAACAAGCGCGCGATCCCGGCGGAAGTCGTCGATCCCGCCGCCGTGCGGGAAGAGGTGGGGCTGTATGGCGGCTACACCGTCAGTACGTGTGCGGGCCTATCGGCGGTCTTCCAGGATTGTCCGTACGAGGAGGGATATGATGTCTCGATCCTCGCCTTTGATGGCGAAGGCGAAGATGCTGCCACCGTAGCCGTCGATGATGACGCGAAGGGCTTTAAGCATCTCCTCCTCGCTTTCGGGCGGGAGGAGGATTTCGAGACTATTGCGGAGAAGGACGCGCAATTGGCGAGCTTGGGGGTTGCTAGTTTTGCGGACGTCTTTGATCGAAGGGTGGATCTTACGAGGGGTTTCCGGACGGTGGGGAGGGGTATGCTGAGGTCGGAGGAGATGGTGTGGATGGGGTTGGCGGGTTTGAGAGCGTTGTTGGGTGGGCGGGATTAGTGATGGAGATTTGGTCAGCTTTGTAAGATAGCGAAAGTATCATACTGTTACAACGTCAACAGGCACAGATAGGATAGAGGAGCAATTGGTTTGGATTATTAGCTAGAGGACTCGAGCAAAGAGTAACACAGTAATCATGACGTATCCATAAAACTTTTAAAGGCCATTCAGAGCAGATCTAGTCCACATAAAACGTCTCACACACCGCGTCTCTTGACATGTGACTGTAGGCCCTCCTCATGTATGCTCATGGAAAACCAGGGATGACTGGACATGCGGCCTCGTAGATGAAGAAGATGTCGCAATATTCAGGATAGGTGGTACTTCCGTCGTCGTCATAAGCACGCTTGGCGTCCACAGTGAGAAGATTGCAGTGGATTACCGTGGACTCGTCGCTCTTTCCGACCTGATAAGACAGACAGGAAGTGGCGGACTGGCAGAGACGTGTGCATTGTGAGGCTTCGGTAATTGGCGAGTAATCGAGGACGTATGTACTAAATATGCATCCTGTAATCGGTGGTGCACAAGTAGAAGTTGGCAAGAGGCTCTGCGAGGTTGAGGTTGGCTCTCCAGAGGTCGAGGTTGGCGGCGTATAAGTTGGCCACACAGTGGTACTGGTTTTGTTGTTCGCGAACCAAGCTGACACAGTCTGCGTGGGAGTTGAGCAGTCTGTGCTGGTTGTGGAAGTCTGGAAAGTGGTAGCGCTCCACGTGAACTTGAGAGGATTCGTCAGTAATAGAAAGAAGAAACTTGGGGGACTCTGGGGACCTACAGTAGTAGAAGCGTCCAAGAAACATTCGCAATTGCTGCTGAGGATGTCGTCGCCATCGTCATTGGCAAAAGGGGCCACAAGTGCTGGAAGGATCGGCACAGGATGACGGCGACCTAGAAATGGTGCAGAAACAGTACTGTGAAATCTGTTAGTGATCGATCTCAGGTTGTTGTCCACAAAATGGATGTCATGAGCTTAGAAAAGGAATGAGTAGCGTACTTAGTGGCAGTAACAACAACAGTGACAATGTCAACAGCAGTCTCAGTCACAGTCACGACATCGACATCCGTAGGTCCAGGAGGAGCCGTGGTGGCAGTAACAGTGAAGCTACTGAGATATGAAGAACAAAAGCTGCTGGCCTCAGCACCAACTTGGCTGAGAGCACTCAGAACATCGTTGTCTTCACAAGCAAGATGTGATTGAACGTCTCGCTTCCCATTAAGCTTCCCATTAAGCTTATGATGAGACTGAGCAACACCTGGGACAACACCTGGGATGCGAGCAAGAGCAAGGACAGGGCTGAGCAGGAGCGTCGAGGCGACAAACTTGGTGAAGAACATGATGACTGCTTGTCAACAAAGAGGAGAGAGGAAAGAGGAGGGAGAAGGGAGAAGGAGTGAGTATTTAGAAGAAGGGAAGGTGAAGGATGGAGATGATGAAGAAGGAAGAAGGAAGAAGGGAAGAATTGATGGGAAGAGGAGAATTTATAAAGAGAAGAGAGGAAAATAGAAGACCTGTGAGGAAGACGTGTTAGCATGGATATTGAATTATTGATGGTTACAAGGCTGAGAAGATGCATACAGGAAGGGGCAAGAGATGGCTGTGTGCTCATCTGCTCGTCTGGTCTGCTCGTCCGGTCCTGACTTCGACTTCCAAACGAAGGCAGGAACGCAAGAAGAAGATGAAGATCCGTATACCAACATACAGCACGAGGGAGAAAACCATCTCAAGTGCAACAGTTCCACAACCCTACAGTCCCACAGAGTCAGCTACAAGAACCGATCAACCATGTCGCCACGCGTTTGATTGATTGCTTATACATACCTATTCACCGATGCATGCAATATGCAGCTATCAATCCAGCATCGGATCTTCATGGCATGATAACATGGTGGCATGATGGGAGCGAGCCATGGATGAAGTCTGCGCCATCACCATTCTCCTTCCCCTTCATCCATGAGCCCTCGAAATTTTATTCACCCGAAGTTGCCTGCCTTGAGATTCTGATATCTTCATCCCCATTCCCAACTTCGTCATCTCATCTCCACATGTCTCGACAACTCCATCGACATTCTGGCTAACTGCAGCAGCAAGGTAAATGGTGAAGATGAACATGTCTCGGTTCAAAGAATCAGAGATGGCATTGGCCTCTTATCTCATGTCTGCTTCCGCACTTGCACCACCCCAAAGGCTTGCCCCGCTCGAAAGATGAAAGGTCGGGCCTATGTTCGATGCTGTCTGATACACATGTGGCATCCTACTTCTGGATGACAGATGGCAGATGGCAGATGACAGCCATGAGATCGCGGAACAGATGAACAGGAGAAGAGGAGATACGACGAGGATTCGTGGAGCTCTCACTATCGCATACCGGATACCGCCCAGAGCAACGATCTACAATGGCTGCAAGAGCATTACAGCATGGCCGATAGATATATCCATAGCCTCAATGAAGCAGTGAAGCAGTGAAGCAGTGAAGCAGTGAAGAGCAGGCGGCCTTCATGCGTATGTTACCATCCACAAGCAAGCGGAGTCATTACTAACTCTACACCTCCACAGGGACATTTGTTCTCATCACCGCAGATGAGGCTCGGATGTAGCATACCTCGATATTAGATGCGATGCGCTGCATTGCATTGCTTGCTGACACAAAATGAAAGGAGAGACCAAAGGCGAAAGGTGACACTCAGGATCGATCATATGGCATCGCATGGCATCGCAGCATACGCAGCATACGCAGCATACGTACGGACCCATTCAGCTTCACAAAAGTCTACCTCGAGGGTGCAGAGGTGCAGACACAATGTACGTAGGTAACTCGGGAGCGGCTCGGAAGGCAATTTGGATTTGTGTTCCCTTTCCCTTTCAGAGACATACATGACAAAGGCCATTCGAAGGCAATCTGCCAATCTCGAAACGAACCCGCAGCCTCACATTGGGTCGTCGACTCGTCGCCGTGGGAGCTACAGACTTGCGTACAACCTTCAAAGACCCTCAAGGAGATTCAAGTAAGCATCGTTACATGGGTGATGCACGAAGATGCTCTGTCAGAATGAGCCCCGTACTTGCTGCGTCACGTTTACAGCTTCACACCACGTGTTTTGTCATGTTGTTCCATCAGACACGATATCATGCCCACGAGTTGCACCACATCACTTGATAGACATGATTATTAGTCTATAATCAAATCATGATTTTGATTATAAGTTAAAAATCGTGATTATAATCAATTTTCTAACCCTGGATATTGAGTCTATAAGTAGGGTGAATATAAATAGAATATACAAATATATTTATGCATTTAGGATTTTTGTCAACAATTAATTTAATGAATTTAATGAATTTTTGTTAATTATGATTTTAATTAACAGATTTTTATAATTATAAATTTACACCTCACATCCAAGCAACGTCATATCGCCAAACAGTCCTGCGAGATGATACCCAGAGATGAGAAACTTCATTTGGTATTATGCAATTTACCCCCATATAACCTTCACTGCCCGCCAGAATATGCCAGAATATTTGTCACATGTATATTTTACACCCGCCCGTTTCCACACCTTCCCATCACGCCTACCCACGCCATTCCCCCGTACAAAGAATCTTACCTTACACTAATCATACACATCCCGTCCCAAGTGATCCGATAACTGAGAATCTACAGCTCGTCATCCTCATCATACCGCTCCTTGTCAATTTTGATCGTTTTATCCTTCGTGACTCTCCCCCTCTTCGTTCTCCTCTCCCCACGATTCGTTTTCCCACCGGTCACCTCTCTCACCCCCTCCATCCCCTTATCGCCCATCTCAATCTCAAACACATCCTTCCCACTCTTCCTCTTCTTCTCCGCCTCCCCAACATCGCGGCCCTTCCAGCGCCCCGCCTTCTTCCCGGCATTCATCATCTCCCTCGCCTTATCCGCCGGCTTCCCAAGGCGCGCATTCCGCGGAACCCGCGTCTTCGCCCCGAGCGCCCACAGATCGCCCCAGCGTGCCTTTCTCGCATCGCGGTACGCCTGCGCACTGAACGACTTGGGCACCGTCCAGCGCTCGAGAGTGCCGGCGGGCGTGCACAGGTCGATGCTGACGTGGCCGCGGCGCTTGAGCGGCGTGAGGATCATGCGAGGGAGGGAGAGCGTCGAGAAGCCCGGGACCGGCGTCTGAGCGTGGTATCCGAGCTCAGGATCCGATGCAGCCTCGTGGCCTGCGAAGGCCGCATCTGTGGCTTTGGTGCCTTGGATTAGAGAGTCGGAGGCTGATGCCGAGGGAGAGGTGGCGCGCTCGTCGACGCCGCGCCGGACGGCGAGGTAACTGAATTTGACGTCCTCGTGGTTCCTGTTCGTGGCGCCGAGCACGCGTTGGTAGAATCCGGGACGGTGGTAGCGTTGGCCGAAGTGGCAGAAGTCCTTGCGTCCGCTGCTCACGCCGGGCGTGGGATACATTGGACACGCCTCGTGGTTCGTGCACGGCGCAATGATCATGCCTTTCTCCTTCTCCACATCCGGGTCGTCGTTGTTGATATTCGAGTTCACGATATGCGTCGCGCCGGGGCTCGCAATGTGCTTCTCCAGGAGCAAGGCGCGTGCGGAGGCGATGGCTTCAAAGCCACGGGGGAGACCTTTCTCGATCAGGATCAGCACGCCGCCGTTCGGGTTCAGCATGGACCAGAGATTCTGGACTTGGTGCTTGCGCTTGAACTCCTCTTTGAGGGGGAAAAGGGTGTGAGGCGCGATGATGATATCGTAGCTCTTGCGGCCTTGGGGTGCGCCGCCGTCCAGGAGAGCCTCGGAGTTTGAGCTGTGGACGTAGTCCGGAAGGCGGGGCAGGAAGGTCGTGTTCTCAAGGAGGGTGGAGATGCGATCGCGGAGGGTTAATGGGCCGCAGAGCACGGTTGTCTTTCCTGGCGGCGTCGGTTCGGCGGTCTTGTCCACGAGGCCTTCGTCGGCCATCAGGTCCCATTCCGTCTGTAAAATCTCTCTCCAGGCGATTGCGCCAGCGCCACCGGCACCGGCATCGAGGACGCTGGGTCCAGATCCGGATTCGCGCTGGAGCATGTCGCGGATCCAGGAGGGCCCGAGGCGTTTGCGCACTTCAACCAGCGTGCCCACCACAGTTGAGTAGACGCCAGGCATCACGGCGGCCATGTATGCGTCTGCCTCGATGGGGCTCATCTTGTGCTGTGCGGGCTCGAGCCCGATATGTTTTTGTGGTAGTAGATTCTTTGACTTGGGTGTAGATGCCGAATATGGCAGGCCGGGGCCACCGAAGGCTTTCTCCGCTGCTGTCATGAGATGCTTGATGTCCGAGCGCTTTAGTAACTCTGTAATCGGCGTCACGAAGCTCTCTTGTGGGAGAAAGATTGTGGATGGTGAGGTGCCGAAACGTCCGGCGCGCGTGTACGGATGCGTGCGAGTGATGTCGCTGCCTAACTCGCCATCGTACTCCTCGAATTCCTCGTTTTTGCCCCAGGACTCGAGTCCCTCATAGGGTTCGGCCTCTTCGTAGTACTCTTCGTCTTCTTCGTATTCCTCGATGGAATCTTCGACTGGGGTGGCGAGGGCGGCCTCCATGTCGGCTTGAAGGCGCTTGATGGCCTCGATTTCGCGCTGGGAGCGTGCTTGGATGTTGATGTGTGTTTGCGAGGCCTCTTCCTCTTCGGCTGCTAGTTCGAGCTCTTGTAGTTGCTCGGCTAGCTGCTGCTCGCTGAGCTCGCGCGATAGGATTTCTGCCTCGATTTCTGCCTCTGCTGCAATCTCTCCCTCCATAACTGCTTCGTCTGCTCCATCCAAGCCCTCACCGACATATTCCTCGCCCATATCCACCTCCTCAAACTCTCCCTCTGCATTCTCCCTCAAAATGACATTCTGCACCCTCGACCCTAGTCCTTCCGCTTCAGGATCCGTCTCTAACGTTATCTGGAGATCTTCAAAGGTGGTATAGCGGGTCGGGGGGCCGTAGAGCCGCTCATAGAGAGCGTACTCGGCATCGTTGAGGAAATCTTTTGGCAAAGTAGCGCCGAAGGTTGAGCGTGCGGAGCGGACGGCCTCTTCGAGTTCGCGAAACGCTTCCGCCTCTGCATCGGGTTTCTCTGTCGTGGTAGCACCTGATGATGTAGGCTCTGCGGCTCTGGAACTTTCTGCCGGTGTTGGCTCTGTGTTGCGATATCCGAGCGTTGTGCTGAAAGTTCTTCTCGAGGAGGCTGTCGCGCCCAGGACATGGCGATTCTGCCGCAGGAGCGTTGGAGGTGCAGAGCGAGTGAAGCCGTGCTCAAACAGCGATTGCAGCTGGAAGCGACATGATGCGCATGCTCGCGGGGCACGACGAGCTGTCAACATCTTCAATCGATGAGGATGAGGATGAGGATGGTGATCGAGGATGGTGATCGAGGATTCAGGGACTTGGGCTGGTCAACTTTTTTGGAACATCTCAGCCTTTCCTTTCGCCTAGCCTAAGGCTGAAGCGAAGCCTGACTCGGTTGGTAATTGTGGCCTGTGATTGGTTTGATTGGCTGGAGGGAAATGGTGAGGATTGGGTGAGGAAAGCCTACACCATAAATTATAATTATAATAATGTATAGAATATGGTCGGGAGTAGCGTTGTAAATTATATTTATTGTATTAATTGTAAGTTCATGTTACAAAAGGCCCTGCAATCCATAAAAATGGAAATCGCGTGTCAAGTCTCAAAGCGCCCCGTCCTCAGTATCACCAGTATACTTTTCCATCCACCTCTCTCCTCATCGCATCATAGCCATTACTATCAAAGACCACTCATTCTTTCTCCTTCTCCTTTCTCAATTTCTCTCCTCTCTCCTACATCGTCCTCTGCTATTTTCCTCCTTTGATTTTCAGCAACTTCATTGTTCCACAACTAGCTCTCTACACCTCCGTCTCCTTCTTCCGTGGAAAAAATCCTCTTCTCCCCGCCCCCCTCATTGTCGGCACATCCTCTTGCACCACCTCTGGCTGAGTCGCCTGGCCCGCAGTCGGTGGAGGATTACCATTCGCCGTCTGCGCAGCTGGCGGATTAGCATTCCCCGTATATCCGCTCTGCACATCGCCTGCTGGGTAGCCTTGGTTGTACGCGCCCTCTTTGGTGTAGGTACCAGCTGGCTCGCGCTTCTCGCGTCCCATGACGCAGCCGCCGAGGAAGAGAATGGAGGCGATGAAAAGGAGGACAAGAGAGGCCCATGTGAAGCCGAAGGCATAGGGGCCGACTTGAGCGTACCGGCCGTCGTCGTGGAATTGGTTACGGGCTTTGACGAAGATAGCACTGCCATGCGGTTAGTGCGAGAAAGGAAGAAAAGAAAGTAAAGACGGAGACGCAAGGTTGGATGAGGGTGAGCTCACGTCATCAGACATGCAGCCAAGGTCATCCAGAATGTGGAAATCAGAGTTAGGATGCCCGTAAGGCCGCTGACAATGCGGATGCAAGATGCGAGAGCGGTGATGATGGCGAAGTTGGCGAAGATGAAGCCCATGAGATAGAACACCCAGCCAAAGCGCCACATGTAGAAGTAATAGCTCGATGTGGTGTTATGGCCGTGGGATCTAGTCTGTTAGCTGGTGACTGTCTGGTTGGAAGTGGGTAGACTCACCCGGTCAACCCTGGTGGAGCGCCCACTGAACTGTCATACCAAGCATATCCGAATGGGAGAGCTCCCGCGGGTTGATCACAGTCTGCGTTGTACTCGCCGCAGATCTGCCAGAATGTCCATTGGGAGACGGGCCTATGGGCTCCTTCAATGCCTGATGTGTCGGCCTTGAGGAACCAGATTTTGTTCAAAGGCGTATTGGTTGCGACTCCAGAGAGTACCACGAACCATAACAGCAATAAGGCTCCAGCGAGGAAAAACCATGATGTTGAGACGAGAAGACCTCCTGTTCGATGGTTTAGCTAGAAGGGCAGAATGGATGGTTGACAATCACATACGCTTTAGAGCTCCAGCCATTTTGAGGAGTCCTTGGTATCAAGTCTTGGTGGTACGATAGTGGTTGCCGAAGCTTTGGATCTGTCAGTGTGCGATCTCTGAAAGGATCTTTGAAAGACGTAGCAGCAGCACAGCCAAGATGGTTGATCAACAGCATCATCGTAAGTTCATAACTAACATACCTTCCAAGATAAAGGCGACGATATTCACTGCCGTGCGTTCACAGGTTCACAGAAAACTGCGCTTCCACCCAGATGGTCTATGATGGCAAGGGAATTCTATCACAACTCAGAAGAAAGTGGAAATGAAGGGTTTGTGGAAAGTCGAAGTCTATCTTCCACGGGGGATAATTAACTCTAGCCCTACCTCTCTCATCTTCTGCCACTGACAGCAGGACATGGCGCGTCTGTTGCATCATTCCGTCACTGCCCATCACCAATGACATGCGGAAAAGTCAAGAATGACGTCGCGCATCCGCACGAGACCAGCCCTGTGGCTGGAGTGCCCCAGATGCGGAAGAGTGGAGGCGCAGAAACGGAGTGGATGGCTGTCGGAATAAGGCTCCTCGCTCCTTGGCCTGCCTTCTTGACCGTCTTAGGTCCCGCTGTGGCTCGCTCGGTGATGCACTGGAGACTCTCGGGAGTCTCGGGAGCTGGCGATAGCATCATGTCAAAAGTGTGGCTGGAGAGGAAACCGACGTCATTGATCCTGCCGTCTCAGTACCAGTACTCAGTACCAGTACTCAGTACTCAGTACCAGTACAGCAGAAAGGCAGAAACAAGATGTCTGCACCTGCAGAATCTCAGGACGCAGTCAGGAAGGACTTAGAACAAGAGTTCATGACTTCAAGTCAACATATACGGATATAATATAGGCATGGACTCTATCATGATAATTCATACGAACTCATGTCTACAAGAAATGAGAAGCCAAGTATGCGCTGCTACGGCTGCCCAGGCAATCCCTCTCCGCTGTACGGTGAGCCATTTGAACAACAAGCGCAGCTTCGCAGCCTTCCCACAAGGCTGTCGCTCCAACTCCACCACTCCACCATCCGTCGCACCTTCAGGCCAGAGCAGCAGTCGACAGCCAACAACGCATATCAAGCCATGAATCCTCAATAACCCTCGCTCTCGTGTCCCGTCTTCCTTCCTCCGCATCTCCATCCAACACTTCCCCCCATCGCTCCTCGCAAGTCGCAACAATGCCGAAGCCTCCCCTCCAACACCTCCACCTCCCCGGCCTCACCCCCTACACCACCGCGCAAGCCCTCCAAGCAACCCTCGTCCGCCAATTCCTCTTCCACAAAGCCTCCCTCTCCTCCTTTATCCCCTCGCCCTTGACCCCCCTCCCCCCGCCGCCCCCGCCCGTCACGATCCTCACCTTCACCCCACCCCCCATCTACACGACGGGCCGCCGCGAGCAGCCCTCCTCCTACCCGCCCTCCCTCGTGGCCTCCCTCCAGGCGCCGCTCGACCCCGCCACCCCGCCCGCCGACTTCGCCTCCGCCACCCGCGGCGGCCTGATCACCTTCCACGGCCCCGGCCAGCTCGTCATCTACCCGACGCTCTCGCTCGCGAAGCCCGCGTCGCTCGCGAACCCGCTCTCGCCCCGCTGCTACGTCAGCCTGCTCGAGGGCGTCACCATCGCCGCCCTCGCCGCGTACGGCGTCGCCGGCTTCAGGACCAAGGACCCGGGCGTGTGGGTGCGCGGCCGCCCGGGCGAGCGCCTCGCCGCCTCGCGGGGCGAGACCGAGGAGAAGAAGATCGCCGCGCTGGGCGTGCATCTCAGGCGCAATGTGACGAGCTATGGCGTCGGCCTGAATGTGGGCACGGACCTGAGGTGGTTTGACCGGATTGTGGCGTGTGGGATTGAGGGGAAGGGGGTCACGAGTTTGGCGGCGGAGGGGGTCGGGAATGTGACGTTGGAGGAGGTGGCGGGGGCTTGGGTGCGGGAGTTTGGGAGGGAGGTTGATGCGGAGGTTAGGGAGATCGAGGAGGCCGAGTTGTTGGGACAGTTTGGCGTGGAGGGGCTGGGTGAGCTTGTGCTTGATGAGGGCGAGGGCGGGAGATGAGAGTCGGAAGATGGGAGTTGGATATGATGAAAGATGCTCGGATGGGAAGTATGTATATATAGGTGCGAAGACGACTTATGAATTTCCCAGATGAGAGCAAAACCCGAGTTCGTCGTTGGGCTGGAATGTCAGATACAGAGTTAGAGACAAGGTCTAGCTATTCACAAAGAATCTTCGAACACAGAACACCAATTAACATCAATAACATATACAATAAATAACTAAACCATAACGAGGAGGCTAGTTAAATATATTCCACGAATAAATGCTTCTTCCTTCCTTCCAAGTACTAACCTAAAAATTGTAAAACTGTCAAGTCAGCCTTCTCCTTCACAAATATGTATTACAGTATTTCTTTCCCAAAACGTAAAGAGTAAAGAAAGAAATATCCAACATCCCCAGACTCTAAAATGAATTTACATCTCGAACCCCCCTCCTCTATCTAAACCAATGTCTAACCCGTTCAATTCAACATCACTCGAAAGGCTTGCAATCCTCGGTCTCCTTACCAGGCGAAGCCTGTGTGGATGGCTGATGGGCGATGGCAGGGAGTCTGGAGAAAGCCTCAAGCGTCTGAGAAAAACCAAACGAGAAACTGGAGGGAGACTTCAAAGGCGATAAAAACTACAGCTGTCCTAAAGAAATTCCCATGATTAGAAGAGAGTATCAAGACAACGAGTCTCACCCTGCCACTTCCGCTTGCCGGCATTCTAGTCCCACACCACGAAGTCACATTCACGCGTACATAGCACAGAAGTCATACTTCATCTCAAGTCCCAACATCGGCCATAGTCGTCAATTCGTATCTCCATAAACCCTCTCCCTATCGATAGTCCACCGCCTTATCTCCCAAGCGTCGCCTGCAGCAACGCCCTCAACTAACAATGCAATCCCGTATATCGTAAAAATCAGCGCATTCTCCCTCCCTCTGAAGCATCAATCGCCCGCTCCCTTTCATAACGTAACGATGAGAAAGCCATGCCCATATCATGTCATTCTCAAGTTGTTGGTCGTCAAAATCCCCCCTCATTCCCCGTAATACCGCAATTATCGGGCCCGGAAGGGCAACTCATACCGCATCTGATTTGCCTTGTGGGGTGAAGGCGTAACATGTGTGGAGGATCGTCTCGCCAGCATCTCTGAAAAACGGGAGAACGAACTGTAAAAAGTGCCTGCTGCACGCATACGAATGCAGATGCGAATTTTGATCTCCCCATAGCCCCAGTTTCCTGCTCTCCTGTCTAGCTTTTTCGAGTAGACGTGCTCGTGTATGTAATGAAAATCTTCTCCCCTGGTCTCTCGCCGCTGGCATCCGCCTCTCTAGCTGCTCTCTCAACCTCTCAAATCTCAAGAAGACGTCGACTTATGTCTTGTGGAGTCTCTCCGGGGCGCATGACTCCTCTCCTCATCATCTGGACTCCATTCTTCTGGCTGGAAGTTTGGATTGTTATAATGCGCGGTGTTGTAGTGGCTATTCTTAAAAGTACTGGTCTGGAAAGTTTGTGCCGACGGATCGTTCCAGTCACTTTCATACTCGTATTTCGAGTGTCGGAACTGGCTGCCTAAGGATGGAGCAATCTCGGGAGAAGAAATCGGCAGACCGTGATTGTTCTGTGATGGTCGTGCGCTGTGAATCGGCAGAGCTGTGGATGGGAAGATTGCTGCACTGGAGGAATGAGAAGGCACGGCTGATATAGGCGACACGGATGGTACGTTCGACGGTGACACTGATGTGTCGAGCGAATATGCGGGTGTCAGGACAGGCTCATAATCACTAAGCGTTGTATAGGCGGACGAGAAGCCATGGCCGCTCATTGGTGCCATGGATAGGCCAGGTATGCTCGCGATGGCAGACAGGTCGAATGATGCGAAGTTGGACATTGGCGACGGATCAACATTACGGCTGAGAACAGCCGCTCGGTGTATCTGAATGTTCGCAGTCGTGGAGGCGCTGTCTATGATCTGCTGTTGCCGCATTGAGAGAGAAGCAGCGCCATCCTTGTACAAGATATCGTAATGGCCAGGCCGGTACAGAAGGTGGACGAGAGGACCATTAGGATTTATTGGGATACCATTATCGTCTTCCGCTTGGATGAGATGGCTATTGACGTGTGTGCCTTCGCTTCTATCCAAGTAGACGATCTCGACCGCAATTCCAACAGGCTTCATCAGAATATCGATCAGAAGAGTCATACCCAAGTGTTCAATCTCTGTGTTGGATGGTTCCAAAACGTTCTTACAGTAGTTATCGACGCCCAATCCATCCGGGATAAAGTCTCGATAGGTGACAGAGTTGGCCTTGAGCCATGCACTGGCAAGCAATCTGAAGTAATAGATGATGGCGTTCGATATCTCCTCGTCATTGAAGCGTTGGAGAATTAGCGAGTCTGCGTCCGATTGCGGTCCCAGGTGTACCATGGCAGCAAGGTCAGTCAGTAATGAGAGCACTTCCTGCCGCATGTCCTCAAAAATCCATTCTTGATGGCCACACCAGGTCTCGATGAAGCTTGTGAGGGACATCATCCGTGCCAGTTCCTCCTCTACTTGGTCTTTGCTCCCGAGTTTCTGGAGTGTCTCGAAGTACGAGAAGCCGATAGCTGGACTTGGTCAGTTGGGAGTTCATCTTGACAATATATTTACAGAAGAGATCAATTGCCGTAGTTAATGATTATAGATGATAGACTGGGATATATTAAATGGGCGGACGGATAAAATAAGTACACACCTCGCCATCCGCAGTTGCCATCGCCGAGGACAGGCCGGTAGTGGCTGTAGGTCTGGGGTAACCTCTAGTGGAACAATCAGTAACAGCTCGGCAGCACAAGGGAGGTTGTCCTACTGAAGTTTTGGCAACATAGATGGGATCCGCCTTCGCATATTCCTCGGTGATGGCATGGCTGCTCTTCTTGTTGCCCACGAGCGGGCCCTACATTCCAGGAGGGTGAGCTTATGTTCCACATCACTACGAAGACGCTGGGGATTCTACTCCTACCTTTAATTCTGGCTGATAGCCTCTAGCCAATGCCTCCTGAGTCGCCAGATCATCAGCAACGGGCGGAGCGTTCATTGTGGTGTTGTTGAATCGCTGTGGAAGGTTGAGGTGCTGGTTCAGATTGCCGAAGGACCCAATAATGCCCAAGTTGCTGAAGATCGGCTCATCAAACGTGATCGGGCCTCCGCTATTTAAGCCTAGATTCGCGTTCGCGACGGCGCCGTGGAAGTTATATTCAGCTCCTCCTGCGTTATTATTATTTTGAATTGAGGCGCCATAGACAAAGGAAGAGAACGGTGTCGCTTGCGGTTGGAACATTCTCCCACAATGGCCGACTTATCGCTCAGCGCTTGTTCGTTGCGGAGCAGAGCGGAAAGGAAGGTGCAGGACAGGAGACGCGACTGAATGTGTGAATGACGAAAGCAGCAAGTAATGGCTTGTGCACGTCGTAAGCAAAGCCTCAAATTGAGTAAGTGGTAGGTATGTATCCTTGAAGGAGGGAATATGCGTATAGGAGATGGTAATTGATATGGTATGATATGGATGGTATGGCCTGTGTCTTGTCTGTAGAGTAGTAATATGATATGGTAAATATGCGCGAGGTTGAAAGCTCCCTTCCCTCTTTATCGCAGCCTGTGCCACGGTGATGGCAAGGTGTGTTTCCGTGCAACTGCAAGTGTGAGTGCAACTCCAACTGCAACTGCAATGACCGACCGACAGCTATTGTGCGGTTGTGTCAACAAAAAGACATCAATTGCAGCGATGATTGAAAGAGGCGACAGGATCAACAAATGCAATTGAGCGACCTGTGTGCTACCGCAATCGCGCCACTTTTGATAATCAACAAGTCGCAGAGGTAGGATATGGATGCTTTCCGGCTTTGTCTTGCGTTATCTTCTTCTCGTGATGAATGGCCAGCAGCCCAGTCATGGAATTGAACTGAGCAGAGAACGAGAATGGGTGAGGGTGGTTAGGGTGAGTGAGAGTAGTCGTCGCTGATGCAGAAAAAGGAGGAGAAGAGAGTCAATCAATCAGGCTGTCTGTCTGTCTGTCGCTCGCTCAGTGCTGTGGTCTCCAGCCTTCATGCGTGCTGCCGTGCCCGTGCCGCGGTGTTGCCGTGATGAGGAACCCTTTCCCTTCAGCCGCTGCTGCTGCGATAACAACAGGCCCAGAGAGAAGCGTTCCGAGGGATCTGGCAGTCCTGGAGGAAGGAGAGAGGAGGAGGAGGACGAGGAGGGGAGAAATCCTGACAGTCGACGTCGACGTGTTATGTTATGCGATTGCAGACATGCTGAAGCAGCACCTCCGCACGTACAAGTATGTAGGATATATGTGGATATATGCGGATATATATGGATGGAAGGATGGAAGGTTGGATGGGAGGAAGGATGGATGGATGGGTAGATGGGTGGCTGGATGAATGTGAATATCTTAAGAAGAGGGCAAACAGGCGATGAGGTCTGAAGCTGTATGTATGTATGTATGTATGTATATATATACACGGCTGAGGGACGGGAACCCCGGACCAGGGCCAACTGGGAAAACGAACAGAGAGCAGAGTGGAGTGGAGACTAGGTACCGTGTATGCTGGGGGAGGGGCCGTCTCAGGCCTTGGGAGGAGTCGACAGGGGGGGGTTGCACGGACGGACGATGACCACAGCACACATATGTACATACATAGGTACATACATACAGCACATATAGTACATACATATGTACATACATACATATATATATATATATACATAACTAAGGTACGCACATACACATAACCTATGTACTTGCAGTATATACTTATTCTACACTAGCAAAAAAAAAAGTATGAAAGGAAAAACGTTTCCGGGCTCCCTGGGAACCGGCGTTGATGCAGCCAAGATTTGCAACAGCCAGCCACGGACAAGAGACGTCGAGAGACTCCTGGACTCTGGAGTGAGTCCGTCACTCGTCCTGCCAAGCCCTCACACCAGTCTGTCGGAGTGCGTACCGCGCGGCTATGTATGCATCTGAGTTTCCTCTGAGTCCTCTGAGTTTCCTCTGAGTCCTCTGAGTTTCCTCTGAGTCCTCTGAGTTTCCTCTCCGTTCAAAGACAGAAGGGTCCTCCTCGTCAGTATCAATATCCATTGCACCCTCTGTACATATCACCACCACCACGAAAAATCCATCCGAAGCGACCTCTTTCCTGACCAAGACTGACGGCCACGGCGATGGCAGATGCGGATGCTGGTGTCGCTCTGTGCCACTCGGCTCCGGCTGCTCGCATGAGAGGATGGATGAGAGTATGCTGCATGGCAAGACAGCATGTAAGCATAACCGATACGATATACGATGCCATCCAAGTCATCTAAGTCATCCAAGTCAGATAAGTTGCAGAAGATGGCATGAAAGAGAGCCATGAGCCACTAAGCCATCAATCACATCACATCACATCAGCTTTCCCAGGCAATAGTCAATCACTTCCATCCCATTCCAACACAACCTGCGATTCGGGACCGACCCGACGAGACACCCTTGGAGGCTTGGAGCAGCTCTCCCACGCTGTCGATGTATGCTGTATGGATGTACATATATGTCACGCTATCGAATTGTATGTATGTCGTATGTATGTACTATGTACATATGCACTTCCAGTACATATACACATATGGCCAGTCTATATCACTGTGTTGTGAATGGCATGCACAGTCCACACAAATGGCGTAGATCATGTGCAACTCAGCCGTCCCTCGAAACGAAGAGCATCGAGAGAAGAGAGAAGACAGGTTCGGCGTTCCATAGGGCTCGCCTTCTCATCCCATCTCATCTCACTTCATTTCACCTCATCTCATTTGATTCCACTTCATCTCTCACGGCTCCTCAAATCCGCCAACCTGCGCTGCTCCGCAATCCGCACCGGGAGAAGCAGCTGCATAACGTTGATCTCACTTAGAGTTATCAACACTGGCGCCAAAAATGCATCCATTGGCATGTCACTCGCTGCCCTCGTTGCGGCCCATTGACTCCACTCCATTAACTCGATAAAACATGCGACGGCGCCCTGAATTCGACTTGAACATAATATCATCCCATCCACCCATCATTGGCCGCTGAAGTCGCTGAAGTCGCTGGAGTCGCTGGAGTCGCTGGCGAAGGGCCGGGCTACGGCCTGGCCTGCATGCAGTAGGCTCCCGCCCTTCCCGTCCAGGGCACATACCTAGGTACGAATCAGTACCTAGGTAGTGTAGTGTAGTGTCCTTGCCAGCATCATGAAGGAGAGTTGGCCGTCGCTACCTATTTGTTGAGAGTGGAGTGGACTGAACACTGGACACTGGACACTGGACACTGGACACTAGACGGGCGGGCCTTGCGGAGTTGCATTGATCTGGGGAGGGGGGGAAAGGGGGAAAGGGGGAAAGGGGGAGAGTGAGACTACTGAGTCTGAGTCTGGGGCGCTTGACTTGGATGGCTCCAGAGCTGGCGGATTGGATTGGTCTCGGAAAGTTCCAGCGTTGCCCGTCTGGCCGGGCTGTCAATCGCCAATATCCATGCGGATGTCCATGCTGATGTCCATGCTAATTCCATGCTAATATCCATGCTAATACCCATGGACTAGAAGCATGAGGACTGTGCGCAGGAGTGGACGAGGGAGGAGGGAGGGAAGGGAAGGGAAGAGGGAAGAAAGCAGAGGTGTAAGGAACGGTAAGATGCACAGACATACATACGGCTACGGCGATGCGGAGGAGCAGATACTGCATAGTATTGTATTGTAAAGTCTGCAAGAGTGTCGCTAGCTGTTATTATGGATAAAGTATACATATATGTATATATGTATACATGTACCTACGCCTACCCTCAAGCTGGGCCATCTCAACAGCTCCCACAATCACACAATCACACAATCCGCGCATCGCAATCACGTATTCGTACCTACAGCATCTCTCTCTCTATCTATCAATCTATCTATCGGCTGCATCCGAGCCGGGAGCTCTCCCGTATGTGCATACCCACCGCACTGTGTGATAGTCGAGGTTGTCGAGGTTGTCGAGGCTGTCGAGCTAGTCGAGGTCGAGACAGTCGAGCTAGTCGGCGACGTAGTTGGCCGTCGACGTAGTGACGCTCTTCCACGCCATGACAGGTTGGAACCGCGAAATGAGGGCCAAGGCGACAGCCACTCCCAAAATCACAGCACCATCCATGATGCCCTTCACAAACTAACCTACTCCAAAGGCTACAAGCATCCATATCGTCTAGTGCTCCAGCATGTATGTACAGTACTTATCCATGATTCTCCTGCAACCCTCCTCCGCGCCTCCCAAGTACCCCGCTGTCACAGACTCAGTCACCGCATCACCTAGCCCCGCGCGCACAGAACACAATATATGTACTTCCCCACAGTTGGCGGCTTGGAGTACTGAGGACTGGAGTACTGGAGTACTGGGGTATGTGCGAGCTCTTGATGTGGGTTCTAGCGTACATAGCTTCGTGCTTTTTCCCTTGGCTGCCCCTTGACCCTGCGCTCTACCAAGACACAGAGCAATCATAACAACGCTGTTTGCTGCTTGCGCCTGCTGCTTGCTGCTTGCTAAATAATGCATCATTGCAACCAGACACCGGGCTAATGCACGGCCAACGATGACCCCATAATCTGTCACGGCGGATCCTGTAGACTCCATTTCCCCCATTTCCCCAACTGACCACCCCATGTCACCCTGGACTCCATACATCCACATTCATTGATCGCCATTGATCGCCGCCCATGCAGCCACTCCACCATCGATCATGAGGAAAACATGTTTCCCCTTCCCCTTCCCTTCCCCCTTCCCGGAAAGTGTCCTCTCTTCTGACCCGCGCTCCTCGCTGCAAGTCTGGCGAGCCCTCCATCAGGCTGTCCGACATCATCAGACAGTAGTCTGCTCACATCACTACCCGGCGCCACTCTGAACCCATCGCCTTCCTTGATCACGGTTTGGAAGAGTGTCGTGACCGCCGAGCTCCATTTTTGCATCGCTTGCAGGCGTTCCGCGTCGCTGCCATCTTCGATCTCCATGATGCCTTCTTGCTGGTTGATCTTCCCCTTGACCTTATTGTCCACTATCAGAAAGCCCAGGATGTCCTGCACCTCCGGAATCGATATCTTCAGCTGCTTAGAAATGAAGGCAAGCTTGAAGCGAGTATATGGCGCGATTAGCCTCAGAACTGCCTTGGTCCGCATATTACGCGTGACTTCATCGATGTTTTCCGCGATGAAGGGATCCTCGAGGAGATCCTTGTTACTCTGTAGAACCGACTCGTATTTCTGGATATCATCCCGTTGATACGCATCCACCAAGTCCGTCATGGCAGCAATGCGCGCATCTCCTTTGTATGGCTTGGTCTCCTGGGACTCGAAAGGATTGATGTCCGACTTCATCAGCATCGTCGTGAGAACAAGGTATTTCAGCACCTGAATGCGCTGTAGAGACCCTGCCTCGTCATAGTTTCTGAACGATTCGAAGAAATCACTCTGCGCATCCTTCCAATTCTCCTCGCTCATGTGCATCTTTCCGCCGCACTCGCGAATGATGCCCATAATTTTAGGATGCGGCACGGCCGACCGAACCTTGAGCGCTCTCTCATAGAGTCGCTTCAACTGCTTATTGTTTTTGGTATCGGCGTACATCTGGATTTCCAGCGCATAGACTTCTAATGAGTACGTGCCTTTATTTGGGTCGTCCGTACCGTCCTCTCTTTCACATGCTTTGTGGAGCTCTCGTACCTTCTTCACGAGAGACGAATAATCCTTGCGGTCCAAGAAGAGTTTCGCCAGCTTGATATTTGTCTTGAGCCAGAGCCTCTCGTTGTTGGTGCTCTGAAATGACTGAAGCGTCTGAGAATAAAATTCCTCCATGCACTTCCTGGCTTGCTCATCATCAGAGCCCTTTTCAATGTAATCGAGCATGTTGTTTATCGACTTTTCAGAATAGTTTCGTGTGACCGCTGATTTGACGTACATGAGAAGCTCCTTATAATGCTTGACAGCCTAAAGCAACATCATCAGTATAGCTCACAACAGAGACACAAACAACGGACCTCATCGTATTTCCCAATCTTAAATTCAAGCTTGATAGCCTGCTTCAATCCTTTAAACCCCCATTCGCCCTTCTCCTGTTCCAGTTTCGGCACCTCAAGGAATTCTTGGATGGCTTCTTCTGGATATTCCCTCTTCATCTGCTTCGCATTGTAATATTTGTTCTCGATGTCAACATCCTCATTCTCCTCTTCGCCATCATCCTCGTACTCGAAGTCATACCTGGCAGCGTTAGAGATTCCAAGAGCTCAGGAAGGGCGTTGTGGGTGGGGTATCTATACATACTCCTCTTGATCCGAATCTTGCATGAAGTCATCACCGTCGTCAGACATTTTGGCTGTGCGGAATGAATAGGTGATTTCTAATAAAATAATCTTGTGAAATAACCAAGAGCAATAAGTAGATCGAGATGTCTTCTTGTAGCTGTGTGAGCGATGTTGATACTGATGGTACTGTGTAAATGTTTGGATGGTCCAAGGCTAGAGCACCAGGCTACGTTGGCTGGAGTTCAGCATCCGCCACTACCCGCAGTCCGCCAGTATCTATTGGCTGACGCCTAAAGAGGACTGGCGTCATCTGCTGTCAAAGTTCCGCCTCGCCATATTTTGTGGAGTAGCCTTCGCGATTCATGAATGGCATCTTCGCCATATCACCATCTTTTCACTCAATACATACATACAGCACGCAACACATCAAAGGACAATTTGTACTGCCTGAACCGCTCGTGGCAAAGGCTTTGCTCTGCACAAGAGCTGATAGTGGAACAACAACGCCGATACCCTGAGAAAGCAACAACACAGTCAAGATGGGTGGCGACCTCAATCTGAAGAAGTCATGGCATCCAGTGCTTATGAGCAATCAGCGCAAGGTGTGGGAGGAAGAGAAGAAAGCACTGGAGGAGCGCAAAAAGACAGAACTGAGGATCAAGGAACTGAAGGAGGAGCGTGCCAAAGAGGAGATCCAACAAAAGCTTGAGGCAGCAGGAAGCCGAAAGCGCGTCGACAGGGTTGACTGGATGTATCAAGGGCCTTCGAGCGGACAGGCTGGGACTACTGAGGAGATGGAAGGATATCTGCTAGGCAAAAGGCGCATAGATTCTTTGATCAAGGGGACCGAACACAAGAAGCTGGAGAAGCAGGCATCGGAAGATAGTTTTATGGCATTACAGCATGCGAATACATTACGGGACACGGCTGCGAAGGTTAGGGAGGATCCAATGCTGGCGATCAAGAGGCAGGAGCAAGCGGCATACGAAGCAATGATGAACGATCCGATCAAGCGCAGGCACTTAATGCAAGCCATTGGTGGAGAGCCCGAGAAGAAAGAGAAGACCAAGGAACGGAAGCATAGACATCATCACAGACGCCGTCATGACGATTCTGAAGATGAAATAAGGCGCAAGAGGAGAAGGACGGGCGACAGCGAGAGGGATAGTCGCAGCACTCAACACTACCACAGCCGAAGACGATCACGTTCAAGAGCCCTGGACTCAAGATCGCCTTCTCCTGAACGTAGGCGCAGTGGCAGAGATCGGAGACCAGACTCGAGGTCACCATCTCCCCGAAGGAGGAGAAGAGATGATGACGAGCAAGACCAGACCAGGGATCGTCGCAGATCGCCGTCGTATTCTTCTCGCTCGAGATCACCCTTGCCTGAGCGAAAGAGAAGACCTGGTTCCCCTGAGCGTGAACGGACAAAAGGCTATGATCGCACAGGTCAACAGTCTCCAGTAAGGAGAGATGACTACAGAGACCGCGACCGACGACGTGGTGGGGATCGAGTCTGGGATAGTCGAGATGGACCAAAGGGGAGATATTATGACGGTCCACGACGACGGTCTGCCGATCAAGAAGATCATCGTACAAGGAACATTGCGCCGGCAGCTCGGATTTCTGAGGAGGAAGCAGAGGCAGAGAGGCAACGGAAACTTGCGGCTATGCAGCAAGATGCTTCTGAGCTCGATTTGGATCGGGAGAAGCGGCTCGCGGCGCTTGCAGAGCAAGAGAAGGCTGATCGCGAAGCTGAGGATAGAGCGAGAGCAAAGTCTTCCAAATATAGCGACAAAGCGGATTTTGTGAATAGCATGCACTTGAAAGCGGGAAGCATGGGACTTGCGGATAGGATTGGGAGAGGACGACAGGGACTGCAAAGGGAGGATTAGGCATTCTGAACGTATTGGGCTGGTTCATAGTATGCATAGGTCTGCATAGGTCTACATGGCCGATATGAATGAAAGAGGCTTTAATTGGGAGCCATGACCTGATTGTTTTATACCCAGTTACATCTTGATAGAAGTACACCTCGACGTATGGTTATCTCATATGATAGACCCAGGTGCGTGGAATTCAGTATTTGTTTTCCAACAGGCATGTGCAGATCATCCGCCACATATGCATTGTGCGAACTACTCTTCACGTTTGGGGAAACTGGGATGTGATAATGTGATTAATCATAATCTGCAGACAACGTGAAGAAAATGATATGCAGGATGTCAATCCAAAGCTGCCCTTGAAGAATCTGATCTTTACCTATATGAGTACTGCATAAATTTGGGAATGTCGCCGAAGATGTACAATAGTTCCAGCAGTTCAACACCTTTAACCTTTAACTGCAGAATGGCTGGCATTGATGGCGATACAAGTGAGGCTGGAAACGTATGTATGTACATCCAATCCGTCAGCCCCAAATGCTTCCATCTGTATGGGGGATAGAGTACAAGAAGTGTAATAATGGCCTTTGAAAATGCTTTATTCGAAGTATGTATGTACGGTAGTTCGCCATTGGAGGCTCACAGCCTGGCCATTGCCCAGCTTGTTTAATTTCCTTTTCATCTCAGCTGTCATCGACATCCATCTAGGCTCGCCGCTCGCTAACTACTACTACTACCTACCTACCTAGGTACCTACGGTACAGTACAGTGCAGTACAGTACAGTACATACGTAGCCCGAATGGCTGCAATGGCTGCCATGGTTGCTCACTCCGCCTCTAACCATATGCGCTCACTGCATCCCCTTCCAACTCTGCGCCAAACCATCATCATCTCCGCACATTGAAATCTGTCAATTTTAACTCAATTGCGGCTGCAGCATCTCTGTTGAATTCACATTCACATTTTGGATCGATACCATGCAGTTGTGTGGGGGAAACAAGACGACCCAGCGCAAACTGGTGCTCCTGTGGGTACCAGTGATGATGGCTCCGTGATGCGATGTCTTGCGGCATCTTGCGGACAGCCTCGTCGCATCCAGTGCAATTCTTGGACATACCATACTGACGCAGAAACAGCGGCGACGGTGCATCTGGAAAGACTTCACTCCTCAATGTCTTCACACGAGGGTGCGCTCCTCTCCCCTTTGCGACATGCACGGAATAGGAGCTGACAGACCCCAGGTACTTCCCGACAGTGTACGAGCCCACAGTCTTCGAGAACTATGTCCATGGTACGCTACTTCTGCGCCCTTTGTGCCATTGGAACACTGCTGACAAGCCTGCTCTCTTCCAGATATCTTCGTAGACAATGTGCACATCGAGCTCTCCCTCTGGGACACCGCGGGCCAGGAGGAGTTCGACCGCCTGCGCTCCCTCTCCTACGACGACACCCACGCAATCATGCTCTGTTTTGCCATCGACTCGCGCGACTCCCTCGAGAACGTCGAATCCAAGTGGGTGGGCGAGATCGCCGACAACTGCCCGGGCGTCAAGCTCGTCTTGGTCGCCCTAAAATGCGACCTGAGGGAAAACGACGACGAGGCACAAGAGGAAGAGGGGGCAGCAGAGGAGGCAGAGGGGGGGAGGAAGGAGAAGAAGGAGCTGATTACGTATCAGCACGGTCTGGAGGTTGCAAAAAGGATCGGCGCGCTGAGGTATTTGGAGTGCTCAGCTATGAGGAATCGGGGCGTGAATGAGGCCTTTACGGAAGCCGCAAGAGTGGCGCTGAGTGTGAAGGGTGTGGGCGGGAAAGACCAGAAGAAGTGCGTGGTGATGTAGAGGACAGAGGAGGATGTTGTTGTGGTTCAGCGAGGCGTATGGGTGTTTGGGCTTGCTTGCGACTTGGTTGCATACCTCAGGACCTCTTTTTGTTTGTTTGGGGGGGAGGGTGGAGGAGGATTGACATTCGATTCTGCGAGATTTAGACATCATTTCCTTGGGGATGGATTCACGCTGATGATGCCTCTGGTGCTCGCGTGGCTGGAGATTTTGGAAAGCTCAAAAGGCCTACTTCGACATCACGTCTGAGAAGCTGTCACTTTACACGACCTATTCAATTCCCAACAGGAGGAAGGACATCAGAAACAAAGATGCCCCCTATATATTAGGGTCACTGCATTGGAGATTCGATGATTGGGCTGGGACCGTATTTCCCTGACGATATCTCATATTCGAGGACAGTATATATACACTTATCTGTATTGGTAGCTTTGTTCTATCGTACACATCATCCTAGAAGCAAAGTGTTAAATTCATAATATGCAATCTATATGAAATTACATGCTTGTGTGGCTAGTTCTCAACTGCTAATGCTGTGCTTTGTTTAATTCTTCAATATATCTCTGCTAAGCTGTCAGGCATGTCCTCACCAAGAGCACTTTCACGACTTGTAAACTCATATTAAACGTTTGCGACAGTGGCGGAATTCTGATCTCCATCATTTCTCGGTTTCTTCTAAGCATTGTATCCAAAGCTCAATCTGCAATAGTCGCGATCAAGTCAAGCTGGCGGCACAGCAGCTAAGGGATTGGCAATCTAGGATTTCCTCATGAGAACTCTTCATAATCCATTTGGAGACCGAGATCACAGCGAGCATAAGAGCACAGCGGCCATCCCATCAAATCTTAGGTGCAGAAGAAGTTGATGTGGAATCCTCCAGGACCGTTTTCGCTGGAATCTCCAGAGGCGCTTCCGTCGTTACCGCCGCATTGGGGCTGTATTTGCCCCCAAACTCATCCAAAGGTCCTGGATTTGCAGCCTGGAAGTTAGCGACCATCTCAGGCTCAAGCTCAGAGGTCGATTCCAGATCTACAGGTTGAGTTTGCAAGGCCTGGTCATCACTTCGCCCGCGACTCCAAGTCTCAGGCGCCGAGATCTCTTCAGTGTCCGCGTGCCCGAGGTCCGATGGCTGTGTGGCAATCTTCGAGATTTCTGCGTCGCTCGAATCCTGTGGCGTTGAATCAGACCCGATTGGGGGTTCAGGAGCAGACTTTTGAGTCAAATGCTTCTCAAGCCAGTTCTTATGCCCATTTGAAATCTTCAATGCGTGATCAACTTCACTCGTCAACTTCTCAATCTCATCCTCAAGAATCTCATGCTTCGTCTGCAACGTCGGTGGCTCCTTCTTCGCCGGCTCTCCGCCAACCTGCCTATACAGGTCTTCCAACTCATCTCTCCACCCCAACTCATCCGCCAACTTCCTCACAGCACCATCACAATCCCCAAGCACGAGAACATCATCCGGCCTGCTCCCCAAGCTGCCCACCCTCTCCATATTCAACAGCACTCTCGGCACGCCCTCCATCGCATAATCCGGCAGTGCCGCAAACGGATGCACACTCAGACTCGTCCCGATAATGATCATCAGGTCTGCCTGGGCCGGGACATGATTATGGCTATGGAACCGCTCCGGCAGCGCCTCCCCGAAGAAGACGATATCTGGCTTCACCAGCCCATCGCACTCTGGACAATGTGGGATGTTCCCCCCCTTGACGAACTCCTTCATGAGGTCATCTGGGAACTCGATTTTGCACTCGATACACCGCTGCGTCGCGAAACTGCCGTGTGCCTCGATGACCTTCTCGGAAGGCACGCCGGCCATGCGCTCGAGACAGTCGATGTTCTGGGTGAATAGCATATGTAGCAGGTCCTTCCTTGCCAGCAGCGCAATGAACGCATGTACCACTGTCGGCATGTATTTCCCCGGATACAGCTCCTGCGCGAGCATGTAGAAGGGCTGCGGATTCTGCCGGAAGAAGGAGATATCGAAGACTGCCTCGGGATATGGCAAGTCCAGCCTCGCGAGGTTCGAGTAGAGCCCGGTGTCTGGCGAGCGAAAGTCGGGAATCCCAGCGCTCGTGGAGATTCCGGCCCCGGTCAGGACGACTATCCGCTTCGCAGAGCCGGACTTGACGTATTCGGCGACGGAGCTCACAGTGCGGTCTTTCAGGGTTCGAGCTGGCACGTCGACTTCGAGCAGCTCCTGCGAGATCTCTTGACCCATTTTTGCCGGGGGGAATGCGGGGTCGTGTTGGGAGGATTGGCGAAGATGACGACGATCTATTTGAGGATTTCTTCGAATGAAAATTGGAGGACTTTTAACGTCGTATTGTAGGAGGAGGTGCTGCTGTCAATGGAAAAGAATTGGACGAGGCTGAGGCTGGGAGGCCTGGGAAAATGGTGTCTTCGCAAAATGTGTTTTGGCGCCTCTTAAATTCGAGTTTTGTTTTTATAACACAAATTGGTGCTCTATATATAAAGTGACGGGAGAAAATGCCCAGTCGTTGCTCCTCGTGAGTAACACCGCTGGTCGACTCTTGCTGGTACAACGTGTTCTGCATCAAATTTGGCCTGTGGACGTCATGGGAGCTCCCGTGCCACAATTAGCCATCAGCCACAGCATCAAGCCACAACTGGCTTAACAAGGACGAACAACTCATGGACTGGCTGGCCGGGAAGAAGAGACACACACATCAATGGTGCATAATGAAGACAAGCTCAGGCGGTAGGCTAAATTTCAATTGAAGAAACTCCTCTAAGCTTGGATAGATTCCCTCGAATCTCTCTCGCCGTCCATAAGAACAAATGCGCCGAGATCAACAAATCCCATGAGAGCTGCGAATCTACCTTTTACCCCCTTCGTCCAGTCGTGCAAAATATTGCGAATTCTGCATACTATGGCTCCCAGTCACCGCGCCCCCGAAGAATCTTGACAATCTTGGAATTTCGGGTATGAGTGGGAAAAGAGTTGAGAACCGTGACTGCGACTCTGGCCTGCTTGCTCCCGTTTCTTCTTCTCCCAGAGAGGTAATAATTTGCGATGTCATGCTTGGGGACCGTGTCATCACCTCATCTGCTTGCGGCGAGGACTTTGACTTCGTCTGGCTCGGCGGACAAGGTGCTACTGCGACATCGTGGCTCGAATTTCCCTTGTTTGGAGGTCGAGCAATGTCGTATGTAGGCGGCGGTGTGCTTCTCAAAGGATCTCGAGAGAGTCTGGTCTCACCACCCGCTGAAATCTCGACGTGAAGGTCCTGCGTTGAACGCTCATAGACGGGTAATCCGTAGTCTGGCGGCGGACCTCCTTTCATGATGTTCTCCACGGCATCTTTGGTGGGAACCCATGGCTTGCGCACGTAGCCTTCTGGCCGGGGCGTGTAATCGGCTGGCCAAGGTGAAGGTTCTGTTGGTGAGCCGGGCGGCGAGGTGTAGTTGGCTAGAGACACCGTGCGAGCAAGGAGGAGGCTCTGTCTGCGCCTATTGGAGTACCAGATGTGGAAACGACAGGCGAAGGCGAGGACAATGCCGAGGACGAAGAGCACGATGACGGCTGTTATGGCTGTTGTAGATGGTGATGGTGGAGAGTCGTCGCGCTTGGAGAAGTGGGAGGAGCACCGCTTGGGAAGTGTTGATTGATGTGACTCTTCCAGGTCGAAGAGCTTCTTCCAAGTCGTCTTCGCGCCTCGAAGGACGGGGAAGTCGCGAATGAGGACTTCGCAAGGGTCTGCAGCAGGAGGAAGTGGGTTGGCATTGCTTGTGGCCAATGCCGCAGCCATGAGAAGGACGAGGAAAGCAGACATGATGAAGAGACGAATGAGCACAGTGAAAAAGGTTGAGAGTTGAAGAAGGGAAGATGTATTGACATTATGAAGAAGTTGTCGCATGGTACGCGTTCGCAATGTCTTACGTTGAGCGCGCAGACTATCGGCGACTTATGTTTCTATATCATTCCTGTGCCCCTCTGTGCCCCTCTGAAGGCTCGAGCTCTGATGCGAGGGGGTGTCTGCAACGAGGATGGCCACGCGACATCCTTGTGCATCCTACTCCTACACTTGAAGATGGCCGTCATATATTGTTTATTAGCGGGCTGGATAAAGAGGGCTGGATAAAGAGGACGTGCGAAGGAAACGTCGCGCATAAAGACCTCGAAGGATGGCACTGAAGAACGTTTCCTGCACTGAGAGTTGAAGAATGAAGTGTCGAGCCTGGATTCCTCGTACGTCTTGGCAGAAGCGCCCCTTGCATGGGAGTCCCGCTACGTAATTGCTTCTATTGCGAGATCTTTCTTCTTACTGTGTATCCCTTGATAGAGTCGAGAGAGCATTTTTCCTTATGGAAAAAAAAAAAAAAAACTCCATCAGAAGGTCGCCATATCCACGGCTCCCAATGCGTGGCTAATGTCACAATATCCTTACACATATATCTTCACACCCATGCCTTCCTTTGAACTCCTCTAATATATACAGTCGCGCCGCCTAAGCGGACGATGGACGCGAGTTTTGTCTTGGTAGGATGAATGGATGCCTCCGGGCGTTGAGGTAGGCTTCGGCGAGAATGGGAGAGCTGTCTTGACGGATAGTGCTTCCAATTCCCATGAAGAATCTGGCGAGACGTCAGCATAAGCCATCAAATGCAATCTGGCTTGCCACTGACCCAAACGTTGCGCCCGAACCAAGCATGTACTGTCCCAGTGATCTCATAACGCCATTCGGTCCAGCACCGTATCTCATAATGTTGACGCTTCCTATGGCGAGCGCATTAGAATCTTTCGAGCAGAACGTCGGATCGTCGCAGATACACACCAAAGATGAACCCGATAATGACCCCGACAGCTATAAAAGAGGTCAGCTTACATTGGTGAGTAGAGAAGGCTGAATACATACTGCCGCCCATCATGGCACCCATCTTGACTGCGGGCAAGTCAGCTCCTGGTAGAGAGTATATGAATGGGAAGCATTGAGAGCTCGGGCTCGAGCTTACGCTTGTCGAAGGTGGATGGACCACCCATGTTGGCTCCCACTGGAACAGGCATATTGGCGATATATGTGTTATGAGATTATGAGATTATGAGATTATGAGATTATATGGCGGCGAAAAGAGGATGGAGAGGAGGAGGGGATGATGATTGCGGGTTCTTGTCTGTTCGCCAGGAGCGCAATTCAACAACGAACCGAGGAGATCGCTTTCCGTGCCCCAGGACGCTCGGATCACGTGGGGCCGGCTACGGACTTTCCAAGCTACGGACTGGGTGCCCTGGCTCATGTCACGTCACGTGCCCTTGCCTCCTTGACTCTCCAACACGGCTCGCACCTGCAGTAGTCGTGAAAAAGGAAAAAGGGGATTTTGACGATAAGACTCCCGAATAAATAACAAGCTCTTATCCACGTAAACATGAACATAACACGGTGAACCTAGTAAACAAATGCATCGTGTTCAAAATATGAGTTGTATTTTACTATATAGTACATATGTATGTATGTATGTATGTATGTATGCACCTATGAATGTTGTATGTACATAGGTTCTTCGGTAGCCGACCCCGTTGTGCTTGGCGAGCCTCATCCCCCAGAGAGTTCGTTCATCAACACCTTTATTGTTAAACAAGAAGCTCTCCTTCGACCTCCCTCCCCCCCATCCCATCGCACCAACAGCCACCCTCATACCTCATACCTCATACCTCATAACTTCTACCAAGTAACAACAATCGATCGAGTCGCTGGAATCACTCACTTTGCGCGATACTGAGTCGCTACGACGTCGCGAAACCACGTTCCTGTCTGTTGTCACTGTCGCTATCCCGCCAGAACCCCTAGCGGAACCAGCTCCACGCAACTGCATCAAGAATCTTGCGATTCACTCCTCCGACGCTGCTGAGCACCTAGATCGTACTCCTCCTGCACAATCAGCCTCAGTGCCTGCGATCCCCAGGTCCTCACAAACGCGCATGGGAAGCGCAGCAATTCGAATTCCTTAGGTCACACGACAACGTCCAAGGGAACGTTTCTTCGAGAACAGCACCGCCGCCTCCACCTTCTCATCTCGAGCGAGTACCGATGACGGCTGTTGCGAACCCGCCGAGTTTCCAACAACAGCTCAATCGGCCAGCATGGAGTTCTAATGGTCAAGGAGCCCTCAATTCGATGCATCCGGACGAAGTAGCCCGCATGTTCATGCCGCGAAAGAGCACCCAGCGTGCCACTTCTTCATCATCTCTCTCCTCTAACGCGTCTACATCCTCCACAGGCACTGCTATCATGTCGAATACCTCTCAGCAATCCAGCGGCCCCTCGACGCCCGGGACTGACGTGGGCACCTGGACAAGCGCCGGTCCGCGCAAGAAACCGCAAAGAACTGGACCGTGGGCTATAAACAAAGCAGAGCCCATATCGGGTGTTACAACAACACGTCCTCAATCAATACTGGCAGCAAACGGGGTTTCTGCTGCCTCGTCAATCACATCAATGCAACAGCCACACTCGGTCGTTCCGTCACAACATCTACAAACACCGACGCAGCAGCAGAACGGAGCTCGACCAGGAATGCAGTCCAATGACGGAAACCCTGTGTTGTACCTTCTCTCGATGAACGGGACTTTTGAGCGCAAGACGATCAGTGTCCCATATTATCCAGATAACCTGCGCATCGGTCGACAGACGAACGCGAAGACTGTACCCACGCCCACAAATGGATTCTTTGATTCGAAGGTTCTTTCACGCCAGCATGCAGAGATCTGGGCGGACAGGAGTGGAAAGGTCTGGATTAGAGATGTTAGGTCCTCAAATGGCACGTTCGTCAATGGGACACGACTTTCTGCTGAGAACAGGGACTCGGAGCCACACGAGCTTCAGTCACAAGATCACCTCGAACTAGGTATTGATATCGTGAGCGAGGACCAGAAGACCGTGGTTCACCACAAGGTTGCAGCAAAGGTAGAGCATGCTGGGTTTCTGGGGGCAACGACGAATGTTCTTGACATGAGCTTTGGCGATTTGGATCCTGCAAATGGAGCGCTGATGCTACCTTCACAAAACGGAATGCTGAGAGGGAGGATGAACAGTCAAGGATCGATGATCAGTACTGGACGTGGTGCTGGTGCCGGGGCGATGAATGCCGCGCAACAGCGACCTATGAACTTCTGGCTGACACCAATAACGACTGAGCAGATCGTCAAAAGGCTGACGGCAAGTACTTCAAAGCTTGCCAATTATCATATAAGCTAACATATGCCACAGAATGAGATGAGGCAAGCGAGATTACAGGACAATGATCTGACTCGGACTGAACAATTCCTCGATACGCTTCTCACCAAGAAAGAGTTTAAGGAGGAGGAGAAAGTGGAGGAGTCCACGAAACAACAGTTGCCAAATGGTGTCCCGTTTAAGATGGATGCGAAACCACGCTTCTCCGATCCTCCTGCCCCTCCACCACAGCAGCCTCTGCCAGAGAAGCCAGACGCCCCCAGAATCCAGACGCCGGAGGCATCATTGAAACGTTCAAATACTGAACGACCTAGATCAGTCCCCGCCACTTCTCCAGTCAAGCAAGAGTCCTCAAGCCAGATCGTAGCACTGCTCGAGGCTTTGACGACAGCAAAAAAGGAGATCGAATCGCAGAGCGAGCGAATGCGTGATCTCGAAGAGATGCTTCAGAAAGAGCGAGAAGCGAGACAGACTGCAGAAGAACTCGCCAAGAGACTTGAAACAGCTGGTGTTCATATGAATGGTGTTGCGAAGGGAGGAAGCATCGTGGAGGAGGCATTTGAACCTCCGCTCGAGCCATTGGCCGAGGTAGCGGAATTAGCACGCACGATTGCAAACGATGTTGACTCCGATACTTCCAGCGCGGAGTCTGTGCAAGCTTCTACAAATAAAATGCAGGAGAAGTTGGAGCAGATGATGTTTGAAATGAGAGAGATAAAGCAGCAGATGGAGACATATCGACAACGCGCGGAGACGGCAGAGGCTGAGAGAGATGAAGGCAGGAAGACCTTGGCGGAGATGGTGGAGAAAATCAGAGCTGATGAGCTAGCGAGACTGTCTACGTCGACTCAGCGGAGTAGATCGGCATCAGTCAATTCCAAGAAATCACCCATGGGGATTCCAGAAAACGAAGGGCAAGGAGGCGAGTTGCAGATTGCCCCGGAATATGCAGTGCAGAATGGAACGGCAGTGGCATCACAGGATATCAAGGCATTGGAGCATCAGCTTGCAGTTGCAATGCCACCTTCTCCTAGCGACCAGCATCGATTACTCTACAATTCTGCACCTTACGCGTCGATGCTCGGGGTCGTTCTACTCGGGATGGGACTTATGGCGTACATGAACGGCTGGCAAAAAGTCGAGCGATGATTTCTCTCGCTCTCGGTATACAGATGACGGCGACGGAGTGGCGTCGGTCATCCGATCACTAACATTGCTATTTTCCTTTGTTGTCTTGTTTCCAGCATGCGAACATTCATCATTGCTTGGGCTGGCGTTTAGGATTTAATGACTCCAGATGGGTCTGGTGTGTATCAGTGCCTCTAACGAATTGTGAGATAACGGGGGAAATGGAATAGCATCGAGGATGCCTCATCATGGGATTCGTTGCAATATTTTTTTGCTGGCTTACGGTTAAGGCAGGGGCGGAAGTCACGTGTTTGGATGGTGATGGCTCGATTGTTTGGACGGGTGGCATGGTGCTATCGTAGCATATATGAAATTTTGTTCAAACCATGGATGTGGAGCCTGTGGATCGATACCCATATTAAATATTGCAGAGGCAGTGTGAAGTTCACGTTTTGTCATGAAAATTAGCTGTAATAATCAGTTGCAAGCACCCCCTTTCCATTGCCAGGTCAATGACCGCTGCGTGCCTTTAACATTACGAGCATAGCAATCTTGCAGAGTCTAACGCTTTGATTATGTTACGGTAAGTATCTAATTACCATTCTATGACTCGTACCAATCCTCCTACATATCGCAGACGCTGTGCCTTCTTCGTACGCAGAGTGTTTCCCATAGGCTTCCGCCGTCTCCACCTCACAAGCTGATTCATGAAGTACGATGCAGCTGCTGCACTAGACCAACGCCCGCCAACCCAAGAGAGTTGTAATCTAAACAGAGTTCAAAACTGGCCCTTCTCTAGCTGCGTCGACTGCGAGCGCCTCATCTGCGTCCACGAGCCGATCTCTTGAGTTCATCCGTCTTGTGCTCAAGCTCTGCTTCATCGTTCCTGCTGTCGCGGGCCCAGAGGACGGCGTCAAGGATCCCGGTGATGTTGTCCGAGCGCTGGACAAGTGGGCTGTTGTCGTTGGGCGAACAGGGGTCTCTGGACCAGCCCCCTTGGATGCCGATGCAGTGGAGGTCTTGGATACATTGCTGTAGAACCACCCTGTTAGCAGGGCTCCCGCCATTCATGACATACAGCTGCTGCAGAAGCTGTCGATTCGGCTAATGGAATAAAAAACAGGTGATTGAAGAGACGGAGAGAGGGGATACATACAGGACTACTGCCAGCGCCGGCCTTGGTGCATTGACAGGTCGGGCAATTGACAGTTTCGGTTTTCACGTCAATGGTGCATGGGACGTCGTGCTTGCGACACAAACTGCCCTTGTTGCCACAGACTCCAAGCAGACAGGTTGAATCACGAGGCATCAGAGCATTGGCGTCTTCAGCAGCTGAAGAGATCGAAGGAGATGCGTCAGTGTCGACTCCTGAAGTAGTGTTGAGGTTGCCGAGTTCGGATAAGAGCTTGTCTACGATATTGGAGTCGACTAGAGATCCAAGAGGGAGGTGGGAGAAGGTCTGGTCGAGATCGGACAGGGCGGCGGCCTCTGACTGAGCAGTAGTAGTATTGCGCTTTTGGAGGCTGTGGGGCTTAGAGACGTCCGCCGCAATGTCCGCCACGATGTCCGCTGCGATCTTTGACATGATGTCGGAATCGACAGTGCCGCCCAGTGGAATTCTGCTGAGGGTGGCCATGATCTCAGCAGATACTGCCGATTCGATTGTCCTATCAGTGGCAACAACCTCACGCTTTGAGACGCCAGGGATGGTATCCATGATCTGAGAATATGTTGCTGATTCGATTGTCCTAACACCAGCAGCAACAGCCTCACGCCTTGAAACGTTAACTGGAGCGTTGATTTCATTCTCAGCCAAAATCTTCGACAGGGTTTCAGGGTCGATCATCGATCCGAGAGGAAGCTTCGAGACGGTGTCCATAGTAACGGTAGTGTATTTAGAGGTAGAGTTAACTGGGATATAGACATTGCGCTTTCCCACGTTGTTTTCAAACTCGGCGATGACAGGTGCGATCGAGGAAAGATCGGAATTGGCGATGACGATTGGACTGCTCAAGACTGAGGTGATGAAGAGGAGAACAGCGTAGACCTGCAAGAGCAAGCCATCACCAGGATTGTTGTACTTGACCTTCATGATGAGGTTCAGAGTGAATACGCTGTTTTGTTTCTAGGTTGATGTTAGCGTTGAACAAGGATGATGTATTGGTGATGAACATGGAAGAGAATATTTAGAAGGAAGTGGGAGATGTAGACGTTGGTGTTCTATATGATTGAGGAACTTGCAGTTAGGATCTGGTGAAGCTATTCACGATATCCAATGAGCTGAAGATATGAATTGCTTTGTGGATATTCGTAGATTCACCTTGTAACAATCAAACACAGATGTGAATAGTGTCCGATAAAGAGCTAAAGAGTTCCTTGGCCAGAAGTATGCACAAACTTACTCGAAGTCCGGATGCCAATTAGCTGGTGATCAAAACATCTCCAAAAACAAGAGCTGAGGGAGCAAGGATGGAAATTCAGGGTCGAAGTTGAGGGCGAAAATATATAGTCGTAACAGTCGTTGGCCTGGCTTAGTTTTCCAGCTGGCATATCTTTGAAATTGAAGGAGACACGGCCGATGTTGAGATATTATCAGTCACTAGCGAAAAAAAAAAAAAAAAAACTCTTAGAGATTAATTGGGACCTTCTTTTGAAACACAGCACAATCTCATTATTCGCATCGAGATTCATCTCAAACTAACCAGTGAAATGAGCATTTTACAAATACCAAAGTTAAATGAATTATCTTGCAGAGTAGATAGAGAATGATTCAACATAACGCTTGGTTTGCTTAAGGAAGAGTATTACAGAAGCTGTCCATGCTGGATGTATTTTGTAGCTGACATACATTTTGCTCACCATGACGAGCATCTCAATCTCATCCAGAATGAAGCTAAGGCTCTAAAACTAATATCTCAACACTAGCAAAACATTTAGATATGAGCACTGCAGATAGTAAAAAGTTCAAAAAAAGAACCTCAAGGGGAGAGCCCCTTCAGGGTGAAAAACCCTGGAGTTTATTCGAACCTCGAACCCGCAGCGGTATTTCGGATGGGAGGTATTTGCAACCGCTATAGCAACTTGTATTGGTTAGAATACCATGCATTCTTTGTGGTCATACATGCAGGTGTCGGGGCGAGGGTGCCAGACATTGTGGTGGCTGGTTTGGGAAACAGGGCCTGATGCCAAGGTACAATATCTTATAACATCATAAAAACGTTCTGCATTTCAACCTCTCTACAATTCGAACCGAGTATTCAGTACATACTCACTTGAGATTACTACCGTAGTCGGCAGCCCTGTGGTGAGATTCAGAGGACAACCACATCTTTAGAGGACCAAGTCAAAAATTCATGCAAGCGCCTTCAATCAGCTCTGAGAAGGTCATTACCTTTTTAAAAAATGTTAGTAATAAGAAATCCTTAAAACTCCCTGTGCGAGCATGATTTACAACTCTCTGCGGATCTTTGGATCAGCCTAATGGCATGGAACTTTACACAAGAGTTCTAGAGCTCGACAGTGACTATGCCGCGTGGTTAAGTGTGATATTTATCATGGTATTCTGCAAAGCATTTCGCTTGCCATAAAGAATGCCATGCTAAATCCATCGTTCAACTGCCCTGGACATCAAAGTGTGAATGAACGTAATGAATACGACAGCAAAGCCTCGTTTTAAGTGAAATTTTCATTCCTCTATCCACTTGGAATCATGAGTGATTCATGTGAATTCGAATTTGCAGATGTTTTATGGTTTGCTGCCATAAAGCCGCATGGTTGCCGTATTAACGCTTCATTTAAAGCAGAAGCGACCAGGACGAAGGCGCTTTTTGAGCTGCCTTTAACGCTTCACGCACAGGTCGGATCTGATAACCCATTTCTCGCCAGCTGTTACCTCACGACCTTCGTGCAGCATACAATCATTCCCATGCTTGTGCAAGAGGAGCATCCCCGTCTCCAGTTCCACAACAACCTCCTTTTCGATGGGAGAACGCTTGTTGGGCAGGTCGTCGGGATAGAAGACTGTTTGGCCGCCTTCACAACCCGTGGCTGGGGACGTTAGATAAAGGAGAAGCGTCCAGGCCGTCTTGACAGGTGTGGGGTGTGGCTTGGTTGGAATGTTGATGATGTTTGATTCGTCGTCTGCCAGTCAGTCAGTCAATCAGTCAGTCAGCGTTAGCAGTACGCTGTTTCAGGAGGCTGGGAGAGGGAGAAATACAGTGCTGGTCGAAGAATTGGCCCTTCGTGTATCGGTAGATGCGAATTTTTGGGTTGAGGCCCACCACTTCGCCACCCCTATTTTGATTCAAGTATCCGTATAAGCACAGCACATTCCGCAGAAAGTGGAGCAGGAACTGTCGTGTGTGGGACACGTGCAGCGCCGACCTACCACAGCCGTCTCCTCTCCTCGGGACTCATCGCTCCATCTTCATGCTCGGCATCGGAATTGCCGTTGACGAGTTCACGTAATCCAGTCTCCAGCCATAGTCTGTTGGCAAATATCGGATCTGTGATTTGAAGGCGATCGTTGACTCGCACCGCATCGCCCTTCTTCGGCTTCCCAGGCGTTGTCACCAATGGGAGGGTTTTAAGAAATGATACGTAGTCCTTGCACAGGGTTCCAGTCCAGAAATTTCGCGCAACGACGATTTGCGAGTCTATCACTGTTTCGAGAGTAAGGTCTGAGACGGGGAGAAGAGGCTTGAAGGCTGGCCAGTTCGGCGGAGGACTCTCAGGTTCCTTTGGCTTTGTCGCGGCATTCTTGCGACTTTTTGCTTTCGGGTTGGTGATATTCTTGGGTTTCATGATTGTGAGATGTCCGAAAAATCGACATTCTATGCAGTCTGGCTCTTGATCTTATTGCTGTTCTTGTTGGAAATCAAATGGCATGCCAGAGATAATGTAAGATTCGGCAAGAATGCAGTTGATCCTGCCGCCTTGCGCGGGCGACGTTGAATATTGCCCGTTTTGGCTAGGCAGTTTCCATCGCTTGGCCCCTTGCAAAAGCAAATCGACAACCTTCTAAACTTCCGAACTTCAACGCCGCAATAGAGTAGAGTAGAGATATGGATTTATTTCATGTCCTGTATATCATGGAAATTACCTATGTGGATCAGACGTCTTCAAATTCTGGCGCCACGGCAGACGTACAAAAGCGCTTTCCGTCACCTCATGACTATGATGGACTGGAATGTTATGCAGTCACCGGACCGCAAAGATGCTGGACCGCCCTCACTCCTTTCTGCATTCCAAGGTCCAGCACGGACAGCCACATGGAAGAATATCCAAGACAGCGGCAGAGCAAGGAAGGAACCGGCAAGCTGAGCTTCCAGCCTCATGATTTCTCCAGTTCCTCCAATAATGGCTACAGGCTGTCAGGTAGTATATGGATATACAGGACGCATATCCAGAGTATATATTCCCCTTCTTCATACCTACTCTACTCCATGCTTGCATAGTAACTCTTGAACCGCTTCCTAAATAGCCCTTTCATCTTATTTCTGCTTTCGATATCACAATGCTTCACTTTGTTGCTACTCCTTCAGTGGTGTTATCCTTATTTCTTACTCTCGCTCCAACCCACGCACTTAACATCCCACACCACGACCAGTACCATCAATATTTGCAACACTCACCGAAAGACTTTCGAACCTATAAAAGACAAGCCGTCGGTGACATCGCGGATACAATAGACACGAGTTCTAGCACAAGTTCATCCACAGCAGGAACCATCACAAACGCTCCCCCAGGTCCCGTTTATGGAGTTTCCGGCGACCTAAAGGCGCCGACATTATCAGCCACTGCACCCGGCATTCTTGCCGGCTTTCCAGGAGAGATACCCGAGCCATTGGCCAGTGCACCAGGTCTTCTCGTGAGATTTCCAGGAGACTTCTCAGCGGCATCCCCGACCCCCTCGTCTTTCGGAACTCCGAGCCTCACGTCGCACACTTTTCTTCCCTCACAGGAAATTGCAACTATCACCGTTTTACCAGTTACGGCTACGGTGACAGTTACAGCGGATCCTGTGACGGTGTATGTTTCCGTCCCATACACGAAAGAGGATGAAGCGTGGCGGAGTGCCAAAGGGCCTCTGGAGAGCTCAAAGGCAGCAGTTGCTGTCGACTATTCCGCAAAAACTACATTAACAACGTTGACCTTGGCGCCAAATATTGCGATCGCATCGGCACAGGCAAGCATATCGTTGGTTGGCGTGGATCTGGATGCGCAGGCGCACTACGAGTATGTAACGAAGTATACGACCGTCACCACACAAAGACGGCCACAATGATATTACCAACTGAAATGACGACAATATATGGTGCTGCAGTGACGGTTGGTTAGCGTTACCTTGTGACTTACGGGAACTCCGTCGTACTTCAATAGGTCATTGAGAAGCAGGCTGCACGTATATATAGCCCTTAGAATCCTTGCTGGCATGTCTCAGACCGTTCGAAGCCGAGAGTTGCTTTTTGTCCATAGTCTTCATTGTACATACATCAACAATACAGGAAGGCTCCAGGTTGGATAGCTTGTCTTTTTGGAATGCGATTATATTTTGCATCATTTCTTACCACTCGCCATTCAATGCAGCACAGGAGGAGCATCTCGATCAACTCATCTGCTCGAATCTTTCCTTAGCCTTATCCTTCGCCCTGCTCACAAAGTCGGCATATGACCCTCCTGTTGACCTATTCGCTTCCTCAATGGCATCGCCCACCTTCCCACCTTGAGCTCCCAAGCCGACACCTTGTGCATAAAGCTCGGTAGAAATCGCCTCCGTCCTTCCCGTGCCTTGCGCTCCTAGACCTTCGCCCACTGTCCACCCCATCTTTCCGAGAAGAGCTGCACCTTTCGATTGTACCGGTGCTGCCGCGATTTCCTCGGTCGCAGGCAAAGTAGCCGAAATCGCGTCTTTACCGATTTTGCCATGCTGAGCAGCTGGTTGCTTGGGTTGGTTGAATGCTTGACGGCGTTCCTTTGCTCGATCGCGATATGAACCGCTGCTAGGCACACCCTGCTTCCCGAGCTTCGCTAATGCCTTTGCAACCAAGTCATCTTCGAGCATGTTGTCTCGATGCAGCTGACTAACTCTCTCATGCTTGTTTACTTCAGCTTCGGTCTTAAACTGACGTGAGCAAAGTAAGCAGCATTTCCGGTTCATATCAGCAAACGACTGCGAGGGCGGTGCATCGGGTTCTTGGTTGGCGGTCTTTGTCGCATCTGATGTGTCATTGCCCTCTCTTGTCTCTACCGCATGGTTTGACGACAGACCGTGCAGCTCCGCGTGTCGACTAGACCAGAACTGAAGATGAGGAGCAACAACCTTCTTACTGCTTGATGACGATTCCTTTTCTGCTTTTCGCTTTTTTGCTCCTCCATCTTTGGGCATGCCCAGTAATCCTTCACCGGCTGCCGCTGCAGCAAGCATGGCGTGGACCTTCTCCTTCGATTTTGCAAGATCGGATGGCTCATCGCGTGCAATGGTCATCTCGCTTGCATACGCACCTTCGTCCCAATACATGAGCTTCATGGACGGATTTGACAGAGGGCTGAACGTGAACTTGGCGAATTCTGGGCTAGGTGCCTGTAAGACTGGGACGAAGACACCAGCGTGAATATATGAAACCATGACAGGCTTCGAGGATATTGTGAATTTATCCGAAGAATTGTACTTGGCCATCGCTGCTTGTGCAGCATCCACAGAGCTGAATTCAGCGAAGCCATATCGCCAGCTGTCATTGCTTTTTCTATCCCGGACTAATAAAACCCGCTTCAGGGAACCTTCTTTCGCGCCCAGATTCGCATCGGTAGAAGTGGATGCAATTTTGGGCCTTTTGCTTGGCTGGGCGTCTGGTGGCGTAACAGTATCTTTGACTCGGTAGAGCTTGGTAACAGCTTTGGCGAGGAGTTCCTCAGTGACGCCTGGTTCCAGGTTTCGAAAAAGAAGAAACTGGGATGCTTGGTTGTCTGGGGAAACATCGCTATCACCCGTAGTGGCAAAACCAGAGAAGGTAGATACGTTAGCTTGGGTTATCACACCAACGACACCAGTTGCGCTTTGTTCTAACATAATCAGCATGCTTCAGTTTAGCAGAGTGCCGAAACTTACTCGTTCTTGGGGCATGGCATCTGAAGCAAAGAGTTCTGTGTGGATAGTTGGCCAGATTGCACTACAAGAATCAGCACGATTTTCTACAGTCGGTGTGTGTGGCCATCGCACAATCTCACAGATCCAATCGCCCTCTCCCTTTCCAGGTCGCTCTCGGTCATCTTTCTCTCGACTGTACGCAATTCTAACTCGTGGGTTTTCATCGCCACTTTGAGATACGTCATATGAGTTTTGAAACTGTATCGAAGGATAATTTTCGTCGAGGAAAGCCCTTGCATTTCCCACAGTGGCGAATTGTGCAAATCCGAATTGTCGAGATAGGCCTGCGCATGCGGTCAGAAAGATCCCAACAAGCGGTGTCTACTACATACCAGTCCTCTTGTCCTTGATCAATCGGACTCCTTCCAAGTCAACTGCCTTGAAGTTGGTTTTCAATTCATTGGCGATCTGTAAATCCGACAAAGGCCACGAAGGCCGTTCCTATGCTTAGCCAGAGTTCCATGCCTAATTTGCTTATTGAACACTTGGGGTGGTGATATGGTAACGGTAATGGTAATGGTGATGATGTGAACAAGGCGACGACAGAAACAAAAGGGTGGGGATGCCAACGTCTTCCTGAGTCATATTCAACGGCAGTCCTTCCAAGATAATCGTTCGACTTGGTGGTCCGCCATAGTATGGAGACCGACTCCGACTACGACTTCGGCTTTTCTCATATCTTGGAGAGCGATAGCCTTCTCTGTCACGATCGTTATACCGACCGCGACCTTCCCTTCGAGGTGATCTCGATGCGTCTGAGCGACGGTCTTGGAAAGCATTGTCGTAATGGTGGTGGTGTCGACGATCTTGTTGTGAATATGCCGCATCGCCTGCCTGACCTCGATAGGCCGCCGCTCTTGAGAAATCTTCAAAATTCCATTATCAGCAATGCTTCATGCTATGCAATATCTTTAACCATCGTTTACCGTTCCTCGGATCCTGTTGATTGTATGGAAGGTGGCCTGTTTGATAGTAGGATTCATCTGGCCTCAGTGTAGAATTGTCGTCGTACATGTTAGAGTCGTCATAGGAGTTTGGCCTCTGGCCTTGGGGGCGATCCATTGTGAAATTGATGCCACAATCGATATATAAGGGGTGATGTGAAAGTGTATGAGAGTTGGTGGGTAATGGGTATATAAGGGTAAACTGAAGAGGATTGCGGATAAAGGTGCTGCTTTCAAGTTCAAGCCAAGGTTCACGACAAGGTTCACCACAAGGCTGTGGGTTTGACAGATGAGCAAACAGAGACGTCACTACCTGGCTGGTCCCAGGCACATCTCAACAACTTCACAGCGGGCAACTTTGGATTTGTTCTACAGCAGCCACACATCATATGATGGCGGCGGCATCTGAACTGTCGGAAGGAAATTGCTATGTCGCCCTGACCCATGATGTGCTAAATCCACAGGCCATGATGGATCGTGTCCGAAGCCCAAAGGCTGGAGCAATTGTCCTTTTCGCAGGTAAGGCTTCACACAACAAACGTAGCGATTCATAATGACCATTGCTAGGTACAACTCGTGATAATTTTGATGGAAAGCCAGTCAAAGATCTACAATACTCTTCTTATCAGCCTCGCGCTCTGCGAACGATGCTCGGCATCTGCAAAGACATGGTCGCCAAGCACTCAGTCACCTCGATCGCGATGATACATAGATTGGGGATTGTGCCGATCTGCGAAGAGAGTATTCTGATCGCCGTATCCACACCACATCGTGAGGCCGCGTGGCGGGCTGGCGAAGAAGCTTTAGAGCTATGCAAGGAGAAGGTCGAGGTCTGGAAGCTTGAGGAGTTTGGTGGGGATGAGCCAGGAGTTTGGAGAGCCAACAGAGACGGTGCTGTTGGTGTACCTGTCAACAAGCCTCCTTTAATCGTTGGCGGTGGGCCTCTTCCACCAACTGGAGATGTTAACAGACCTCGATCTATGTTTGAGCGTGGACATGGGCCAGTCGTGCATGTGGAGCCATCTTAATCTTTATCCTTTGCTCTAGTCGTCTTCGTGCTTGCTTGTTCATACTATCGTACATGTCTAGGCTAGGGTTTTGCAGAAAGTCCGTGTAGCATTCGTAGCCCCACGGCAGTGGTGTGGTTGGCGACGTCTCCTTGCCCATACAGTCTGAAAGCCATACGGAACTTCGCTAGCCAGGTTTCTTGTGTTATGGAGAGCATGGCAATTCTGGCATCAGGACCCTGTCTCTGTCCATCCAAATCTACGCCAAGCGTAAGGTATCTTACTGTAGCCCTCGAATGAGTGTGCGTTGCACGTCGCTAAGTTGTTGGAAAGGGGTGCCGGTCTGACAGGCTTTGCAATCGCATACAAAACGCAGTGCTTGGTGGCAGTCACGTCTAGTCCTGCATTCGAAATCTGTATTATAACAGAAAGTGATCTCCTCGCTAGCGACGATGTCCCTAGTCGCAAAACTTGCAATGATCTCTCCGCCAGTAATTGGAACATTAGGGTCCACCATAGAGCAGTCTACGGACGTTATACATTGAGCACCACTTCTAGGAGATACCGGCTTAGATCTACGAAGCAACCATGTCTACCGTTGGAAAGAACGACAAAGGAAAAGGCACCGGAGATTGTTGCTCCTTTTCCTAAGCAACCTGAAATCAAGACACCCCTATCCGAACCATTTAGTGGAGAACGAAGCAAAAGAATAAAACCTTCATCGTGAAGAGCGTGCTGTTTATTAAAGTCAATTCTCAGAAGTTCCCTATAGATATTGACAAAGTCTCGTGGGCGGTCACCCTATTAAAAGGACCAACCTTTGACTAGAGGGAAGCCTTTGTTAGAGACTACATGGACAACAAGGGACTCCATGGCGAAACGACCGAAGAAATGGAACAAGAAACTATTGATATCTTCCGTGCTTGGAAAGGGTTTAAGGAGAGAATCACTTGAGTCTTTAGAGACGTCGATCAGGAACGAACTGCTGAGCGGCACCTACAGAACCTTTGACAGAAAGGGGCTGCAGCCACTTACACTGCCGAATTCCAACAGCATATGGGCAAGACAGACTGGAATAACGACGCACTTAAGGCACAGTACTATAGAGGCCCCAAGGACCAAGTCAAGGATGAGATTGCACGCTCAGACCGACCAAAGACCTTATAGAAAATGATTGCGCTAGCTATTAAAATCGCTAATTGCAACTACGAGAGATTGCTAGAAAAGAAAGGGCATTATATCCCTGGGGAGTATACGAAGAAGAAGTATGGGCGCAAACCTTACTACAGACCCCAACCAATGGAGCTGGATGCTACCTTTAGACATTCTGAACTCTCTAGCAGCGAAAAGGAGAGACGTTCTAAAGAGAGATCATGCTTTACTTGCCGAAAGCCAGGACACCAGGCCCGCAACTGCAAGCAGAAGACAGGCAATAAGACATAGAAGAAGACTGGAAATAGGAGACATCTTAACGCAACGTCCCATGGACAAATCAACGCAACAACGGGCAGCGCCAGTGACGACTGGATAGTCCCAAGCAACGATATAGAAGACCCCCAATTTTAGGAGTTAGTCCAGGAGATACTTGGCAAGCAAGCTACGAAGGATACGAAATATCCAACCCGCAATGGACTTGCAGAATCGACAAGAAAGCAACACGAGGAACTGTTCCAGGCACAGGAAGAAAAACAGGCAAAGAAACTAGATGTCCTCGTCATCTATAGGCCATCGACGAATGACAAAGAAGAGCCTAGGAAACAATAGTTATGTGCAACAATAGGTGACAGACAGCTATACCTTGTGATCAGAATACAGGGACGACACCTCCGGAGCATAATAGACGCCGGAGCAACGGGCAGTTTTATGACAGCGAAAGTAGCAGCAGAAAATGGCTTCAAAGTACAGAATAAGACCAAACCATACCCCAAGCTATTTTCAAAGCTACGGAAAAGGGGTTAGCCTATAACGAATTGCTAGCAACAATTGCAATCGTTGAAGATACGGAACTAGAGAAACGTATCAAGAACGCTTACCAGACAGATGAGTGCGCCAAGCGTGTCTTACAGAAGACAGAAGGAGACTTTGCCATTGATGAGCAAGGCCTCATACGCTTCAAGGGACTCGTATATGTCCCAAATCAGGCAAGGCGAGAGTTGGTCCGCGAACAACTTCGCCTGAAGCACACCTCATCGTGTGTTTGTTCGATCCCTTTGTGGGGTGGGAGGTGGGGGATGTAGAAGTCGACAGAATACATGTAGGGGGAACCCTTGTGTTCTAAGTTTTGTGACGGTGGTGAGATTTATCAGTCTTCGGCACTGTAGAAAATTATATGGCTGGCCAAACGCCACATCTTCTCTTTGTTAGGCACTCGAGAGCTATCATGCACTGATTCTGCGGGGCCAGATGCTGAAGTTGCCTTAAATTGGAGTTGGAATATTGGCTCGTTGGGCCAAATTTGGGTGTTCATGGCTCCGCTGCACCCCAAAAGTAGCAGGTCGTGGTACATGCAGGCTATTTCCGGGAGTACGCTGTTTCGGCCGTTATTGGCAACTGGATGTAAGAATGACAATGAGAAGTCACGGGGTGTTCACAAGGAAGCTAAAATATAGAAATATGAGGTCCATACGGAGCTTCCAAGCGCATATTACCACATTTGAATGAGGATCGGCAAACAAATAAGATTCAATAGCCTTGTATTTCACAGTTTTCATCTCAAATGGCTCTATGACTCTGTGGTAAAAGCCTAGTTTTCCAGAGTCAAGGTAAACCCTCATTCCATATGCCAGATTCTGGAAGTTCTGGTCACCGAGAGTTGCCGACAGCTTGTCATCAACCTGCTCAGCAGCCTCAACCCTTGCCACCCTTTCTACATATTCCTTCCGCTCCTGCCACCTTTGCCTTGTGTCTCCATCTAATGGCTCCCCATTCTCATCGTAATTCCAAGACGCATCCATTGGGAAAGGCACCGTCTCTAAGAAAAGTGGAAATTCCACCAGCTCCCAGGGTACTGTACATGCCCCTTCCCAATCAATGACACCCAGTATCCTATATCTGTGGTCGACGATAATGTTGCTATGAAAAAAAATCTCGGTGCGATACTGGAAATGGTCCACTATCACAGGAAGAAAGTCGATACCGCCCTAACCTTTAGAGGGAATTCGACTATCGACGTGAGCACTTCATTCACTGGCCCATTCTTCATACTCTCTTGAATTTCTCTCCTTAATCTCGGGAATTTTGCATGAGCAGCCCATGCGTCGAAGAAGGCTGTTGCTGTCGCAAATGGTCCACCTATATCTGGGAATGGCCCAATATCATAGCTGCCGTCTTTGCTCCTGACAATGGTCCCTATCTTTGGCAAACGGACTGATGTCATTTGGACCTACAATATACTTGTTAGAGAGGTGATATCAACAAAATGAAAGCAAAGGAGTTACCTGAACCTGAGCTGCTGCATCGTAAAAGCTCCCTCTGTGTTGCGGAGGAATCTGGCCACGATGAGCTTCATAACCACCATCGGCGTCGATGGCAACATTCCCTGGTAAGAACTCCATCAACATAAAGGCAACTCTAGTTCGATTGTTGCCATCGAACTCATATCCGAATACGCGGGGCACCGGAATTTTCGTTCGTTCTCTGATCAGTGCGATGACGTCCATCTCGCCCTGTAGCTTCTTGGCCAGCCTTTTGGTAGACTTGTGCATTTGAATCCGTGCGACCCATCGAGTCTTGTTCTCAAATTCAAGCACGCACACAAGGTGATACTGTCCATTTGTGATCTCTGGGAGTACGTTGCACTTGATGCCGTTGTTGAGGGCGGAGGCGTACTCGCGAAGCCCATCCCAATCTATTGCCTTGATGCAATTGTCCACCAAGCATCGGAAATGCGAATTCTTAGGGTAGAAGTCAGCACTCTTCCAGTTCTGTTCTGGGAAAGCTGGGGCATGTCGCAGAAGAATTCCATGCTGGGCGGGGAAGTGTCCAAGGAGTGGCAGCCCAATGATTTCGCGAAGTAGGTATATGCAGGAGATGCAGGAGAGTGAAGATAACGGGCATGATACTGAGTGCGGTGATACCGTCGCCCTGCGCACCTTCGCCCAATTTGGACATCCAACAATATACTGTACCTTTTGCTTCATTGGGCCTTGCGCATGGTATGCATTGCTTGCTAATCCAGCATGATGACTTGAACAGCGCATGATAAGCTTTCTGCAATTAGTGGGAGGAATCGTACAGTATTTACCCCTCACTACCTCGAGAAGATTGGGCTTACTAGCTTCTTATTGAATACAAGAACTGTTCCTCTCCCGCTATTTCTGTAACCCACTAACCCACCAGTCTCTTGTGTTTCTTCTCACGTACGAATATTCAACCGCGAGACACAACTCAAACGATACATAATTCGGTAACTGTGATCATCAGGCCTGTGAACAATCCTCTCCCGCGTGTGAACGCCTTTTGGACTCAAAAAATATTAAATTTCCATCAAGGCAGACGCTGCAAAAAGGTATAGAGATAATTGTCCCTTAATAAATGTAGTAGGGTTGAGACTAACAACATAAAAGCCATTTCCAATGAGGAAGATGGCTGATGATCGCGCAAGGAAAGAGGCTAAAGAGCGTGAAGAGCGTGAAGAGCGTGAAGAGCGTGCAAAAATAACACTTGCTCTGACAGACCAAAAGACCATGGAACAATTGTCATCTTCTGGACAATTCGCGAAGATGGCTCGACCGAACGCTCCGTCACAGAAATCGGGTCAGACACAAGGCCAGCCGGAGAATGGAAACGTGCAAGGACATGATGGGAAGAGTCTGAGATGAGGTTTTGAATCTGGCAGACAGGTAGTACTCAGTGTATAACTATCCAAGACATGGATAGGCAGGTGCGGTCTCTTGACGGTCTCAATTTCAAGATAGGTCGTACGAAAAGCTGTGCAGGAAAGAAGACCTTGGTTTTATAGTACAATCCCGAATATAGTTTGAAAATGCACAATCACAGTATGCTTCACCATCTCCATCCCTCGACTATGACTTATCTAGCGATTCCTCAAATGCCGTGCGAAGGTCCGTATCATACTGGCGCTTATCAGCAAGCTTTGCAGCGATGAATTTATTAGCATCTTGACCCCAGAAAGGAGTCAGCACCCGACGATATTCACCCGCGTCTACTGCTATGGGATAGATATGTTCAAAAAAAAGGCTCAGCAAGCCGCTTGGACTAGATATAGCCTTGAAATACCAGAAGCTTCCAACTCTCCAGCCGTTCCTCATTGTCCGTGAGAGATGCAATGGCTGGCGCACTACAGTTGCATGTGTGCATAACAGCTCCTCCTGCTCAAAGATATCCATAAATTCCTCATATAGTTCGGCGAATGCAAGGAGGTGCTCCCCCTTCTCCAGCTCGTCAACTCCACGGCCGGTCAGCCAATGTGGAGGCTGGAGCATCTCAATTGGCAAAGAACAAGCCCATTCCAGATCGATCATATGTGTGATATGCCAGTCGCTGTCAACGAATATATTACTCTGATGGGTGTCAGTCAGGGTAAGGATGAAAGGTCCATAGCGATAATCGCGACTAGTGAAACGAGACAACATAGCCCGCATAATGACAATGGCTGCGATCTGATTTCGACCATCCTCTTCACCGCGTATAGCATTGCGCTGGTTTTGGAGTCGACTGTCATGGCAATCCAAGAGATCAAGGAGGTACATGTCGACGGCCGAGTAGGTGGTACTCCGGCTGATGTTGGTGGGAATATTTTCATTTTCTAGCTGTTCAAGCTCGAGAGTTAACGGACGATTTGTTAGACTCGTGATGCCCTCGTTGTTGATGGTTAGGGAGCCAATATGTGGTAAAGATGTTCTACTCAAGGAGAGCATGATTCGAGATAAATCCCGGAAGAGATTCTTTCGTCGCTTTTGATCGTGACGTCCTTCTTCCCAACTCGAAGAGAGCATCTTCCCTTGCGACTCCTCGATATATTCTACTATCAGGTAGCCAATTCGGAGGGTAACAGGACTTGGTCGGCTGATATAATTGCACGGAATAGAACGACCACTTAGCAAATATGCTATTTGTCGCAGGTTTAAGGCGAATCGTGTGTAAAACGGGGCATTTTCTGGAGCAGTGAACTACAGAAATGGGGAAGATTAGTATTCATCATAAATAGTGAGATCATGCAATAGGTCTCATCGAGATTGAATTGACATACACATGGACCATCAGAGAACCCAAAAGCCAATAGGCGAGGCGTTCGAATCTCTGGGCAATGTTGTTGTATCCAGAGATAAGTAGCGGCCTCACAACGAAGCTTCTCATCCGCGTTCCCTGGATTTCCCTCTTCCCCGACTTTATATGGCAAGGGAATCCTGATGAGAACGCGAGTAGCTTGTTCTCGATTCTTCCCAGCGTGATATGTGACATCGACTGGAATGCATACGTTGAAGCTACCAGCAATCCAGTTCGTGACCTCTGAAATGCAGCATGTCTCGGTGAGGCCCAAGCCTAGATGAAAGGAGACGATTGTCTCGATCTCGGCCCGATGTTTGTAGAGATGAAGATAAAAGTCGATTCTCTTCGTACAGAGGCCTAGTTTGTGAATGACATCGTCATCGCGTCTCAAGGCAGCGCTCAAGGTGACATGATCGCGAAGGAGCGGAAGCGTCTTCGAAGTAACCATTCTTTTCTGGAGCAAATGCCAAATGATCTAGTAGCCTCTGATATGGCTGATGCAGCAATTGGATTCGCGAAGTCGAGGTGGTCGGCTCGTCTCTTCCGCTGAGGATGACCGTGGCACAAAGCCTGCACTGTACTCCTGTAACTTCTGCAACTTGTGCCAGCGCACTTACCAAACGGCAAGACTGCGCCAGATGCTTATTAAATAGAAAGGGGAAGGGGCGCCTGTGGAGCAAGTACTGGAGCTGGAGGCGTTCGCGAACGAAGAACGATCATGCCTTTGTGCGTGTAGAGGAGCTTCATGCTATCAGGGTGATGTGACCCTAAGCATTCGTAGATTTGGCGCTCGATTGCAAGTTGTCCTTTCTGTTATCAATTGGCAGGGGAAGAGAACCTTGATAATGGCTGGATCAGAGACTGCAAACGCCGCGCCTGATATGCCGATTGAGATCCAGGGAAGATTGGCCACATTCTCTGGAATTTCTAGAAGGCTGTCCCCTCGCTGTACCACAGGGGACCAGCAGGGGGACCAGTAGATGCTTACCCCACAATTTGAGCCACAAGCGTCGGCGTCCGGCGTCTAGCGTCTCTTTACGCCGCGATTTTAAGCCACACCAATGTGATAGATATCGCCCGAGGAATATTTATGAATATTTACGCTGCACATATGTATCTGACATGTTTACCCCAATATCTCCCCCTCTCTTTGTGAGCTCACTTATTTGCCTCCGAGAGACGATATAATCCTTCAAAGCCACCAGTGCAGTGTATATTTGCGCTTGCATAATAATTTTGCGACTTTCGCGTTGATGTCCACAGTTACAAAGTCCTCAAGCACATCTATCTTTCTGTCGTCCAGCTTGATAACTCGTCGTCGTATTTAGCCACAGCATCTATCTATGCCTTGCAAGCCATTGTTGCCCATCAGCGGATTCTGAATACCAGCATAACTCCGGACAGAGCCCTTGGCAGCTTGCGAAGACGGGCTGTTATAAAACGTCACAGGCAGTCGACATGAAGGACAAGAAATAAATTGGTTATGAGGAATTTTGGCGATTTGACGGCGGCAAATGATAGATAACAGTCCTTCAACATCAACATCCTTAATCTCCAAGCGGGATGTTTTGGGGCCCCCCTTCATGATCTCTCCTTCCTTTTTCATCCCTCGTCCGTCGACTTGATCACCGCACACAGTTTCCTCGAAGGCTTCCAACAGAAGCCTGATATTCACCACTTTTATCCGCTGGAACTTCCACCTGCTACAGCTTCCACCCACTGCACCGTCGCCGACATGGGATGGGGAGCTTCTTGCGAGGACGTAATCGATTCCAAGTGGTGGGAAGCAAAAGCTCAGCAAATGCTGGGCGACCACCACAAATACTAGCAAAGTCGAAATAATCTGCTCGCTCATTCCCTTTGAGGATGAAAAAATTACTAGTAGACTGTTAAAAGTGTTGAATAGAGAGGGTGGTATAGAAGGTGGTGTCTAGATGCACCAGAGGATTCTTAGGAATATGAGAATCCGGGGGAATCTTCACATTATGCATGGATGGTTCCATGCATCTTTCCATCGGCTCTTTGAGCCTTTGTCACTGCTGGTCTATATTAGAATAGATGGCCCTTAGCATAGTTGGATAATCAATCACCTTTCATTTTATCTATTCTACTGTGCTGCTCTACTTTTGACAAAAAACACGTCCTGATCTCAACACACTCTTCGCACCCCATTACAGATACCAGGACCTCTGCAAGGAGGAACATACAGAATCCTCAAACTTAACAGTTGATTTCAACGCTAAGGAGCTCTGGGGTAAGGGGTCGATGGGTCTTTAGTTCTGGGACTGCACCTATCAGACATTATGGTCAGGCACCCCAAGGATCCCGTCTGTGAATTCTGACTTGATTAGAGGATCTAGATGAGCTAAGAAGCTTTGAATTGGTATCTGTGGATAAGGTGCGTGGTACAGTAAGCAAAATGTTTTCCTTTCTAAAGACGCCCCGCAAGATGCGACATCGGAGGGCAATTAGATCGTCATAAAGAGGTTGATGTTAGAGGGGGGTGACATTGCATGGAGATGCCGTTGGAAAGAGCTAACGTTAGAGGGGGTTCAGGTGATATTTTTTTTGCTGCCCTTAAATCCCTGGAACTTCTTCGTTTCCTGTGTTGACGTGGTGCACCATCCCTAATGTACTCGTCCTAACTAATCCCAATTCTTTATCAGTATCATCATCTCCCAGGGTGCTTACCCCACTGCTGATCCTTATAGTTGTGATCTTGGACGGTTGCGAGGAGGTAACTTTCATTTCACTTCACTAATGCGTCAGCATCACAGTGCATAATGTAAGAGTACATCGAGTAGAGGAGCGTATAATTAGAAGAGGCAAGTTCAAACGGTGACATTATATATAACCTATCTTACAAGATGAGGCTATATTAATATCACACTACTTCAAGCCTTAATGCGTTAGGGTCTCCTTGAGCTCTTGCTTAGCTCCCATCAGCTTCCCTTAAGATCTTCGTCTTAAAGATGATTTTGCTCCATTATAGGGGTCTTTATAGACCTCCTTAGACGCATCTCGACGATAACGACCTAGCATTAGTGCATATTAGCTCTGTGTGCTTTGCATTTACTAAACTTAACAAGCTCTTCCCATATACCTAGTAAACTTTCCTGTTCCATGATCCAGATACGGAGAGAGAGAATTTTAAAGTGAAGCTATCCTCCTCTTCTTCTGTCCACCCTTTTAAATTTCACCCATTCGCTAGGCCAAAAAAAATCTTGGCTAGCGACTATGATAGCAGATGAGAGCAGTACAATTTGTGTACATTCTAGGCCGGATAATATCTCTAAAGTCATGACTAGAGCATCTGCCGTCCCTAGCAACATCATCTCCATCTGATAACGAGCCTCTTTAAAGATATGGTAATTTCTTTAGACCTTGATGGGTTTTTCCTAGTTGTCGTTTTGATATGTTCATTTCTATATGAAGAAGCCTGGCTTATAACCTTCTTTCTTTAGCGTAATTCCTATTATATTGCGCCAAGCCTCTCTGTTTATTCCATTTATACAATTGAGACAGAAATCAGCGCTGAGTATAGGTTTTGATGAGATCCAGAATCTTCGATAGAACCCCGCAGAATCCCAATCCTAGAATTCTTCCACTTTTCCCTCCTCCCAAATCATGATGTTTCCTGGCCCAAGATAAGCGTGAGATAAGTGCAAGCAGGGCCCGATATCGACGCGATGTTGCGTTAATCGGCTTGAAAGATAGGTTGTGAAATCGCTGAAAAAAGGGGACCAAGAGGTCTAGGTTTTCATAACGGATGGGAGGGCTCACGGCTTGAAGCAAAGAACGGTTCGAGGACGCCGCGACGAGTGGCACTTTCGAATTTAAGAGAGGTTATTATAGCAAGACTGGAAGAATACTTCGCAGTCTCTGTTGAATATATCACGGGCGGAAGAGTCAAAGTGATAATATGAGAAATGTATGAATAGCATGTAGAAATAGAGTCTAGTCTAGCTATGGAAATATCTATCTAATATATGCCTCTAGCCTTAATAGGCAGCAATAGGCAACAGTCGGCTATTGGAACAGAATGATGGTGAATGTTCTATGATGTGAGACAGACATGCATGAAGTGAGAACTCATGCATGCGGTGAATCATCACCAACATGAATCATCCAACAGTCTCACTGGCAATCTACGTCGTTTGGAGTGATGAGAGCTGAAGCCAGGCATCTTGTAACGTTCGTCCAGCAACGTGCTTGAGAATCAGAAACGACCTCTTCCACTCATGATCGACCCAGGAACAAATGACCTCCGGAAAAGTATGCCAGGGATGTTCGTTTGTACGAATTGGATAGTATCACTCTCTGCTTCTTTTCCCTCACACCAAGCCTTCACCCTGCAGAATGCATTGGGACCAACGCTCGAAACCGCCGCCGAGGTTCCGCCCTCATGTATCAAGCCACTTTCCAACTCGTCTTTTAGTAGCAGATGATCTGCCTATACTTTTTGGGGAGATAGAAGGTATCATCCCCATCTTGCCAGATAATGATCCCATGTGAGGGATGTGATGTTGTGGCTCGTTCGCAGATTTTCGAAGAGCCAAATATCCAGCGCTCTAAAGCGACAAGGCATACACATGTGCCTATCTGAGGCGTCGTTTCACTGTTAAGAATTACCCTTCTGCAGGTAGTTGCTTAATTAGTTTCAGAACAGGAGAGTACAGAGGCTAGCCGACTATCAGGATAATCCCACACTTCTTAAACCACTCTGTAACCTCTTAGCCTTATAAATAGAAGCGTTATCTTGTATAAATTCAAACCCATTATTAAGTCATTTAAAGATAGGCTTGATCTCTGCTTCACAGACCTCCAAATATGACTCGGCGGAGTACCTATGCTTTACAGACGCAAATCACAGTCTATGATATATAGGTCTAACCGCCTATTGTCCAAAAGCATCCCTAGACCATAACCTTCATATTCTTATTCCTGCCGTACATTTGTACCATCTCTTATGCCACTTCTGTGCAGGCGTTTAGAACAACCATTCGTCACGTTTACCCCGCCCCCGCTCAACAGAACACTCATCACTCCTGGCCACCATATCCCTTTCCTCTACACTATATCCTCTTCTTGCTTTGCACCAGGCAAGCCGACGAGCTGCATGTTTCTCTGTCAAAAACGGGCGCCGCTTAGTCATACAATTCTCTATAGCGTTCTCTAAGAAGATCTTCTTCATCGTAGACTTCGAACAAGTAAGGCCGAGGGTGCTTTTGCACTGTGCATACGTGTCTTTTAGGTTAAGGCAGACATGGCGTATAAAACTAATGTGCATATTATGACATCGTAGAACTAGTGGCAGTGGCACACGATGTCATGTATAAGACAAACGATTAAAGTCTGGCAAAAAACTAGGCTGGATTTAAACCACTGGCAGATTTCTAATTCCAGTCATTTGTTTACTTATATTTTCCATCTTCCTTAAACCACTCATTCTCCAACAGCTCTCTCGCCGTCGGCCTGTCTCTCCAATCTAAGATCATGATTTTCCCAATAAACTCCTTATCCTTATTGCAGACCTCTTTCTCCGTCGTTCTGTCGAATGGCGTTGTTTGTGATTGGGGGATCTCCTCCATGAGGTATAGAATAGCCGCGATGGTCTCTGGGCTCGCAATCTCTTCGTATTTCGCCGGGAACGGACCGAAATATCGGAACTGCCGTTTGAGGACCTCCAACCCGTACTCTTCATGGCCGGAAGAGATGGTTTGCGGGCGAAAAAGGTTGAAGTTCCCCCCGTAGATAAGACTTATAAGCTGTAAATGGGAGATCAGCACTCTTTATTCGTTCTCGGGTTAGGATTCGAACGGACCACAGTCCCAAAAGACCAAATATCGGTTGCGGTATTCCAAGGCGTTTCCATAATCACTTCTGGACTAGTCCACATAGGCGCTCCGACAGGCGTACCTGCTTTAGCGTACTTGGAATCTGAAAGACACGTGCCACCGAGATCACCAAGTTGGACATCGGAGAACCGGATATCCCCTTCTCTGTAGTTTACGAGGACATTGTTAAGTTTGACATCTTCGATCTTAGGTTTAGCGGGGCTCTAGGCAAGCTACCAAGTAAAGCTCTTACCTGTGTGTACATACGAAGGTTGAGGCCCTAAGTAATGTGTGTGGGTCAGGAACTGGAGCGTGCGTATTTTTTAGGAAAGGAATAGTTTACATTGCCGCCCTAATAATTTACTACCACTTTGTATGCATCCCATTTCTGTCAATAACATCTTGACAGCGTTGATGCATAATCGTCGGACCCAAAACTGAGCTCCGCTCAGGGTCGGAGGAAGCGATTTGGGACGCTTCGGATTTTGCCATTTAGCGGTGAAGCCTCATATTTTCTACGATAACTCTAGCTGTTACTTCTA